>FQKF010248208.1_pt1 | contig 16187 bp, 12 predicted proteins | sample 1504521 | NCBI WGS metagenome assembly FQKF01 (sample SAMEA4475357, study PRJEB15587) | soil metagenome | biome: Soil; feature: Field | place: India | collected 2015-03-11 | depth 0 m
TGTTCTCGCAGAGATATTCCTCATTTCACTATTACCTTTTAAAACCAGAACTGGAATCAAAAAAAAACATTGTGGTATCTCTGTGGTAAAAAAATTTAACTCACCTCAGTGGGCGCTGAAAAGCACAGAGAGAAACTCAGCGAAGTAAAGCAATTTTATTTTCGCGGTTAAAGAAATAAATTGAATAAGTAGAAGTATATTACTCATTATATATCGATATGATTATTCAAAACAGGATGCTAATTTTTAAAAACTACACTAACTTAATCAAGTTTATGTTTGAAAAAAGCGGAGGTAGATTTAGAAAAGATAGCCAATAAAACTGATATTTGTCTGTTTATGTGTAACATAAAATTTGTATGCAACCAAATTTTATTTTTTTTCGGTTAATAGCAATAACTTATCTAACTTTGTTTTAAAAGCTTGAAAACTATAAAAAAACACAAACATGATTAACGAAAACGAAAATCAACTGCCACCTATTTATGTGGTTTCAGGAGGCAAGGGTATTGCTGGCGATATTATGGTTCAAACGGCACTGGTTCAGTTTCCAAATAATAAAATACCAGTAATCATAGTGCCCGATATCATAACACTTGAAAAACTTATAGAAACTATTGAAAAAGCAAAGGCTACACACGGAATTATTGTTCATACGATGGTCGATACGGTTATGCGTAAAAAGCTACTAGAACTTTGCCGCCAGAACGAGGTAAAAGAAATTGATTTAATAGGTGAGTTATCAGATTATATTTCTCAACTGTTAGGAGTAGAACCCATTCGGGTGCCCGGCCTGTATCGTAAAATCAATCAACAATATTTCGATCGCATAGCTGCTATTGAATTTACGCTGGCCCATGACGATGGGATGAATGCCCATCGGATAGCTGAAGCCGATATTGTGTTGACAGGTGTATCGAGGGTGGGAAAAACACCATTAAGTATGTATATGGCTATGTTTGGATGGAAAGTAGCCAATGTACCTCTGGTTGAAGGTATTGAACCGCCTCCCATGTTATTTGAAGTCGATCATCGAAGGGTATTTGGATTAACTATTTCACTTGAGAATTTAATCAGTCATAGAAATAAACGAATTGAACGAATGGGTAAAGGAATACCTCATTATGCACGACCCGAATCCGTGTTTCGGGAAATTGAATACGCCGAAAAAATTTTTCGAAAAGGGGGATTTACAATTATTGATGTTACCAATAAACCAGTAGAATCGACAGCCAACGAAATTATTCAATATATTATTCAACGATTTCCTCACGAAACCCAGAAGCCAGCTTCGCTTTAACTAAAATTGAACGAACCTGGTTGGCTACACAGGAGTTAAACAAAAAAGTGCTTATTAACAGCCAGAGTCAATAAGCACTTTTAGCGTTTCGATTATATAAAGTTATTAGATTCTACTTGCCACAAAATCGCCCACTTCGCTGGTAGTCATACCCATTTTACCCGCAGCCAGGCTTTTGATTTTACCCGATGCCAGGGCATCACTCATAGCTTTTTCAACTGCTTTAGCGGCTTCGAATTCACCCAGGGTATCGAGCATCATTCCGGCTGCGCCAATAGCAGCAAGTGGGTTTATAATATTTTGTCCTGTATATTTAGGCGCCGAACCACCCATTGGTTCAAACATAGAAACACCATTCGGATTGATATTTCCTCCGGCAGCAATACCCAAACCACCCTGAATAATAGCAGCAAGGTCAGTTAAAATGTCGCCAAATAAGTTTTCTGTAACAATCACATCGTAAAATTCGGGTGATTTAACAAACCACATATTGGCAGCATCTACATGATTATAATCCTGCTTAATATCCGGAAATTCGTTGCCTACTTCACGGAAAGTACGGTTCCATAAATCACCACAGTAGGTAAGCACATTGGTTTTGTGAACCAGCGTAAGTTGTTTTTTCTTATTGCGTCGGCGGGTATATTCGTAGGCATAACGGATACAACGCTCAACAACTGGCCGTGAATAAACCATTACCTGTGTGGCAATTTCATTATTGGTGCCTACTTGCACGGCTCCTCCCACCCCGGTATAGATTCCTCCGGTATTTTCACGAATTACAACAAAGTCGATATCGTCGGGACCTTTATCTTTCAATGGAGTTTCAACACCCGGATAAAGTTTTACCGGACGAAGATTAATATACTGATCAAGAGCAAAACGCATTTTAAGCAAAATACCCACCTCCAGTATTCCGGGTTTTACATCGGGATGACCAATTGCACCAAGATAAATGGCGTCGAATTTTTTAAACTCCTCAATAGCCGAATCGGGTAAAGTTTCACCTGTTCGTAAATAACGATCACCTCCAAAATCAAACTCTGTAAATTCAAGTTTAAAATTAAACTTCGAGGCAACTGCATTAATCACTTTTTTGCCTTCACGAACTACTTCCGGACCCGTCCCATCACCAGGGATGACAGCAATTTTATAAGTTTTACTCATTTTTATTAAGTTTTGAATTATTGAATATTATATTCTATTTTTATTTTGTTCCATAAACTTTGAATATAATCAGTTTTCGTCTGAAATTTAACTCCTTCGTCGATAACTGATTTCACAAAAATATCACTTTCTATTTTATTTCCTTTTTTTAAATCACTATGAAACGATGTAGTAACTTTTTCGGGCAATGATCGGGCTATTTTCATTGACCATTCAAAAATATCAGAAGGTATATCAATCTTTTTTAAAACTGCCAGCTGAATGAGTTCATTCATAACATTATTTAACTCAATAGTCAAGGCTTCATTATGGGCAATCTCGTAAAAAGAAGCATTATATGCAGCTGTAACTAAGGCAAAGGAAGCAACAAATATAAATTTTTTCCACACCTCGTTAAAAGGCGTATTTGACCATTGAAAAGGTATGCCCGAATCCAACAGAATATTTTTCACAATTGAATAATCAGAGTGAAAAAAAAGTGGGTCAGGGCCCAAAACTATTTTTCCATGTGTACCATCAATGGAAATAATTCCTGGTTCAACTATACGACCATTAATATATGCACAAGCAGGAAGGATTTTTGCATACTTAATTTTTGTACGAATACGTTCATATATATTGAAACCATTAAGCAATGGTATTATTATAGTATTTTCAGCAACTATGTGCGATAGCTGTTGAACTACGTTATCGAGATCATAACTTTTTGTACAAATAAAAACTATATTAGGTGTGGGTAGTTGCGAAAGTGAGATTACTAACCTATGAGGTTTAGCATGTATGCGCTCAGAGGGTAAATTAAGCAATAATCCTTTATTAGCGATGGCCTGGAAATGATTGCCCCTGGCTACAAAACTTACTTTAGCTTGAATGTTATTTTCCGCCCACTGAGCCAATTTGGCACCAAAATATCCACCTACCCCACCTACTCCAATAACCACAATTTCTATTTGTTGTTGCATAAACTGTGGTTATTTCTCCAGGATATTGAGGATTCTAAGTGTTGCTTTAATAGCTGCAACGGTTTGATCGGGATCGAGACCACGTGTTTTAATTTCACGATCTTCGACTCTCCAGGTAATGATAGTCTCTACCAAAGCATCGGTCTGTCCGCCAGGAGGAATAGTAACAATATAATCGATAAGTTCAGGACGGGTTTTCCCGAGTTTATCATAAATTTTATAAAGCGCATTCATAAAGGCATCGTACTGACCATCGCCTGAGGCTGTTGCTTCATAATCAATACCATCTATCTCGAGTTTGAGGGTTGCCATGGCCTTTAAGTTATTAGCCACCGATAAACAGTAATTTTTCACTTTTACCCTGTCGGCAATTTTTTCACCCTGAAGTACATCAGCAATGATGTATGGAAGGTCTTCGGTAGTTACAAATTCTTTTTTATCGCCCAGTTCAATAATCCGATCGGTAACTTTCTTCATTTCGTCGGGACTAAGTTCAATTCCTAACTGCTCGAGGTTCTGTTTAATATTTGCCTTACCACTTAATTTTCCTAGCGCATATTTTCGCTGGCGACCAAATCGTTCGGGGTATAAATCATTGTAATATAATTTATTTTTACTATCGCCATCGGCATGGATGCCTGCCACCTGTGTGTACACATAGTCACCCACAATAGGTTTATTAGCAGGTATACGTATTCCTGAAAATGATTCAACCAGTCGGCTGATTTTATTCAGAGTAACTTCATTCACAGACAAATCACATTTTAATTGGTCTTTCAGAATGGCTACCACACTGGCCAGAGGAACATTTCCGGCTCGTTCTCCAAGTCCATTGACAGTAGTATGAACACCTTTTACTCCTGCCTTTACAGCCATATATACATTTCCTGCGGCTAAATCGTAATCATTATGCGCATGAAAATCGAAATGCAAATGAGGATAGCGTTCAACCATACTACGACAATACTGATATGTTTCGTCGGGATTTAAAATACCTAAAGTATCGGGCAACATAAACCGACGAATATTTTCATGTTGTAGCGCATCAACCATGTTAAAAACATATTCAGGCGAGTTACGCATGCCATTGCTCCAGTCTTCGAGGTAAATATTTACATCAATTCCTTGTTTTGTAGCATATGCAATGGTATCTTTTATATCCTTAATATGTTCTTCAGGTGTTTTTCGTAATTGTTCCCGACAATGCTTTAATGAACCTTTGGTTAGCAGGTTAATTACTTTGCCACCGGCATTTTTTATCCAATCAATAGAAACTCCACCATCGACAAAACCGAGTACCTCAACTTTTTGAAGGTAACCCATTTTTTCAGCCCAGTGGGTAATATTTTGAACACCTTTAAATTCACCTTCCGATACCCGAGCCGAAGCAATCTCAATCCGATCGACTTTTACTTCGTCCAATAAAGCTTTGGCAATATTTAGTTTTTCGGTTTCGGTATATGATACACCTGTAGTTTGTTCCCCATCCCGCAAGGTAGTATCCATTATTTCTATTCTCATATGGTAATTATTTTTTATCCAGTAATTTCATCCTTATTTATCTAATCCAGATATAATGCAAACCAACAATACAGTATTAAAAGTAAATTGATTATCCCATGAACAATTTTAAATAAGGACAATTGAACATGGGATAATAAGCAAAACTCAGTTTAACATCCATTTATCACTCTGGTTCACACTATATCAGGCATAAACTGTTCTGTTTTTTTCAAAAGCTTCAATTTTATCTTTTAAACTAAGCAGATAATCGACATCGTCGTATCCTTTCAGTAAACATTCCTTTTTATAAGGATTTACATCAAATTTTTCGGATTCACCAGATTCAAGTATTGTAATAGTTTGATTTTCAAGATCGACCTTTACTTCAGCTTTTGGATTCTGGTCAATTAAACTAAAAAGTTTATTTAAGAAACTTTCAGAAACCTGAACAGGTAAAAGACCACAATTTAGAGCATTGTTTTTGAAAATATCGGCAAAGAAGCTTGATACTACGACACGGAAACCATAGTCGTAGATAGCCCAAACAGCATGTTCGCGGCTCGAGCCACAACCGAAATTTTTTCCGGCAACTAATATTTTACCTGAATAGGTTGGATTATTTAGCACAAAGTCAGGTTTGGGCTGATTATTAGCATCGTAACGCCAATCGCGGAATAGATTATCACCAAATCCCTGACGCGATGTAGCTTTTAGGAATCGAGCCGGAATAATCTGGTCGGTATCAACATTTTCAACTTTTAACGGAACACACGACGATATAATTGTTGTAAACTTTTCCATAGCATTTAAATTTTAACAAAAATGAATTAAATAAACTCTCTGACATCGGCAATTGCACCTTTAATGGCGCATGCTGCAGCGGTTAACGGACTTGCCAGAATGGTACGTGCACCTGGACCCTGGCGACCTTCAAAATTACGGTTTGAGGTTGAAACGCTATATTTACCTGCAGGTACCTTATCTTCATTCATAGCCAGACATGCCGAACAACCCGGTTGGCGTAACGGTATACCAGCTGCTTCGAAAATATCTTTCAAACCTTCCTCAATGATTTGTTTTTCTACCTGTTTTGAACCTGGAACCAACCATACGGTAACATTGTCGGCTTTTTTACGACCTTTAATTACTTGTGCAAAGGCCCTGAAGTCTTCAATACGACCATTTGTACAGCTACCCACAAAAACATAATCGATCGGATGGCCTAATAAAGACTGTCCGGGTTTAAAGTTCATATATTCGAGTGCTTTTGTATTGGGTTCGTTTTCGGGAATGCGGTCGGTTACTTTAATGCCCATACCCGGATTGGTACCATATGTTACCATGGGTTCAATATCAGCTGCATCGAAAGTATATTCAGCGTCGAACTTTGCATCTGGATCTGATGGCAGCGTTTTCCAGTAGGCAACAGCTTTATCCCAATCAGCACCTTTTGGAGCAAACTCTCTACCTTTAAGATATTCAAATGTAACTTCGTCGGGTGCAATTATCCCGCCTCGTGCCCCCATTTCGATTGCCATATTGCAAATAGTCATTCGAGCTTCCATGCTTAAACTACGAATGGCCTCGCCGGCAAATTCAACAAAATATCCGGTTCCTCCACCAGCGGTAAGCTTCGATATAATATAAAGAATAATATCCTTTGATGTAACCCCTTTGCCCAACTTTCCATTTACGGTAATTCGCATAAGTTTGGGTTTTGCCTGAAGAATGCATTGCGAAGCAAATACCATTTCAATTTCGGATGTACCTATACCAAATGCAATGGAACCAAAAGCACCATGCGTAGCAGTATGGCTATCGCCGCATACAATGGTTAAGCCGGGTTGAGTTATTCCTAATTCAGGACCAATAATATGTACTACCCCATTATACGGATGACCTAAACCGAACAACGATATGTCATGATTTTTACAGTTTTCTACTAATTGTTGAACCTGCACCCTCGAAAGTTCTTCTTTAATAGGCAATTCTTGATAAAGCGTAGGAATATTGTGGTCGGCAGTAGCTATGGTTTGCTTTGGCCTGAACACTTTTAAACCACGTGCTTCAAGGTTTTTAAAAGCTACCGGACTGGTTACTTCATGAATAAAATGCCGGTCAATATAAAGCACAGCTGGGCCGTTCTCAATTTGATGAACCACATGTCGCTCCCATACTTTTTCAAATAACGTTTTTCCTGTTGAACTCATATCTCAAAAATTATATTTTACAGTTATCAATTAATTTTTATTCACCATTAAACAATTAGAAAGAGCATCGATAAATGCTTCTACAGAGGCAGTAACCACATCGGTATTAGCACCAAATCCGTAATAATGCACACCTTTGTATTCAATTTGTACATGCACTTTTCCCATATCGTCCATTCCGCGAGTTACAGCTTGAACCAGATATTCTTCGAGCTTTACTTTGGTTTTAACAATCTGTCGAACAGCCGAAAAAGCGGCATCAATAGGACCTACACCCGAAGCAATAGCCATATGCTCTTCACCATTATAAAGCAATTTAACTGTTGCCATTGGAATGGCAGATTTTCCACAAACAACGTTTAAATATTCTAGTTTCAAAATTTTATCTTTTGTTCGTTCTTCACCAACCAGTACTAAAAGGTCGTCATCGTTGATATCTTTTTTACGGTCGGCAAGCGCAAGAAATTGTTCGTAAACCTGATTCAAACGTTCTCCCTCGAGTTTATAGCCCAAACGTTCAAGACGGTGTTTTAAAGCTGCCCTGCCACTTCGCGCTGTAAGTTTAATAGCTGATTCACTCAATCCAATTTCGCGAGGGTCAATTATCTCGTAGTTTTCACGGTGTTTCAATACCCCATCCTGATGTATACCCGATGAATGTGCAAAAGCATTTCGGCCCACAATGGCTTTATTTGGTTGCACAGGCATACGCATTAAGGTCGATACCAGGCGACTGGTATTCATAATTTTTTTGGTATTGACACCTGTCGAAAGTTTAATATCTTTTCGGCATTTAAGAATCATAACTACTTCTTCGAGCGAAGTGTTACCAGCTCGTTCACCTATTCCATTTATCGTAACCTCTGCCTGACGAGCTCCATTCATAATTCCGGCAATGGTATTTGCCGTTGCCATACCCAGGTCGTTATGACAATGGGTAGAGATTATAGCTTTATCAATATTTTTAACGTTTTCACGTAAAAATCTGATTTTACGGCCATATTCCTCAGGAATACAGTATCCAGTGGTATCGGGAATATTTACTACAGTAGCACCTGCTTTTATAACTGCTTCAATAACTCGTGCCAGATATTCGTTTTCGGTACGTCCTGCATCTTCGGCATAAAATTCAACATCTTCCACAAATTTTTTAGCATATTTCACAGCTTCAACAGCCCGTTCAATTATTTCTTCAGGATTGCTGCGCAATTTATAGTTAATATGATAGTACGACGTACCTATTCCTGTGTGAATACGAGGGCGTTTGGCATATTTTAATGCTTCGGCCGCAACCTCAATATCTTTTTTAACGGCACGGGTAAGAGCACATATAACAGGTTCGGAAATAACCTTCGATATTTCAACTACTGAATTGAAATCGCCGGGACTTGAAATCGGAAATCCTGCTTCTATAATATCTACACCAAGCGCTTCAAGGGCTTTGGCAACTTCAATTTTTTCAATCGTATTTAACTGACACCCCGGAACCTGCTCCCCATCCCTTAAGGTCGTATCAAAAATATAAACTTTATTATCTGCCATATCATTAGTTTATTAGTTTGTTACTAAATCATTAAAAATTTAAAAAAAAAGAGTGCAGAAAACTTTCCTACACTCTCACCAGAATGAAGGAAAGAATAATGTTCAACTAATTAATAGTATAAATATTTTTGTCAAACTATATATCATTTCCATGGGTTTAACAAAAATTTAGTTAATTTAGCCCAACATTTTTTCATTTTTTTCGAATACAAAAATAGTAAAAAAAAATTTAATTGCAAATTTTTTTTAAAAAATTTAAATTGTAAAGTATTCTTTACATAACAAAATGAGAAATCGAATAAGAGCCGAACGCGAATTTCAACAAATTACACAGGAACAATTAGCACAGGTTGTTGGTGTAAGTCGACAAACGATTAATGCCATTGAGCATAATAAAAATATTCCATCAATACTATTGGCCATGAAAATAGCTAAAGCATTAGGTAAAAAGGTCGACGATTTGTTCATGTTAGAAGAGTTTGATTAAAATAACCTGTAAAAATTGTTAAACGGATGAAGATTGCAGTAAATACCCGACTACTATTAAGAGATAAGCTAAGTGGTATAGGCTGGTTTACCTACCACACTTTGAAAAATTTAGTACATCTTCACCCCGAACATAAGTTTATTTTTCTTTTCGATAGGCCTTTCGACGACCAGTTTATATTCGGAAACAATGTAAAACCAGTGGTTGTGTATCCACAGGCCCGACATCCTTTTTTATATTACATTTGGTTTAATTACTCAATAGTTCCAGTAATTAATAAACACAAGGCTGATATATTTCTTTCGCCCGATGGATTTTTATCGATGAATTTACGTAAAATCCCAAGCATTCCTGTAATCCATGACTTAAATTTCGAACATTTTCCCAACGATTTACCATATCTTACGCAAAGATATTATCGACATTATTTCCCTAAGTACGCTAAAATAGCTAAACGAATTATTACAGTATCGGAATATTCGAAATATGATATTTCAAAACTTTATGACATTGATTTAAATAAAATAGATGTTGCATATAACGGGGCAAGCGACGATTTCATTCCAGTAGATCCAATCACTCAAATTGAAATTCGAAAAAAATACGCTCACGGAAACGATTATTTTTTATATGTAGGAAACCTACTACCCCGAAAAAACATAGCTCGGTTAATTCAAGCCTATTCATTATTCAGAAAAAACGGTGAAAGCAATACCAGGTTGTTAATAGTAGGAGAAAAAATGTTTTTAACATCCGATATAGAAGAGGCTTATCGGAATTCAGAATACAAAGACGATATCCTTTTTACAGGTCGACTACCCCAGTATGAGTTAGTAAAAGTTGTTGGTTCGGCTAAAGCACTAGTATTTGTATCTATTTTTGAAGGCTTTGGTTTGCCTATTGTAGAAGCTATGAAAGCTGGTGTACCGGTAATCACATCCAGCACTTCGTCAATGCCTGAAATTGCAGGAAATGCTGCTATTCTTGTCGACCCTTTATCAATTGAATCAATAAAACAAGCCATGTTACTTATTGATAAAGATGAAACATTACGAAACGAACTTATTTTTAAAGGCAAACTACAAAGTGCTCGTTTTACATGGGCAAATACGGCACATGCTGTCTGGAATTCGATAGAAAAAGCATTAGGAAATCAAGAAGTTTAAAATATATTTATAGATTTACGCAAAATAACAATTGACGATCATGTCGATAGTTACGCTCATATCCGATTGGCATTGGAACGATTTTTATCTGTCAGCAATAAAAGGGAAATTACAAACCTTAATACCTGGCGTAAATGTGATCGACATTGCACATCAGATTAGGCCATTTGACTACATTCGTGCTGCTTTTATTTTGAAACATGCTTATCCTCATTACCCCGAAGGTACTGTTCATATAATTTGCTTAAACTCAGAAGAAAAAAAAGATTCACCACATATTGCCATCAATTTTCGAGGACAATATTTCATAGGAGCTGACAATGAAATATTTGGACTAATATTCGATGATGAACCTGAAATTAAGGTTTATCTGGAACATTCTGCCCAAACTACTTTCCCCGAGCTTGATGTTTTTGTATACGCTGCAGCACATATTATTTCGGGCGGTAACTTAAATGAGTTAGGTAATCCATACATCAAATTAAAACGTCCAACTCCAATTTTACCATTCGAAGATACCAATACTATTATTGGTCATGTCATATATATTGATTCATATGGTAATTTAATTACCAACATAACAAGAAATTTTTTTTATGAACATATACAAAAACAAAAGTTCGAAATATTATTAAAAAAAAGATTTTATTCAATTACCCGAATTTCGAAAAACTACAATGACATCCATGATATGGAATTAGTAGCTATTTTTAACTCATTAAACTTATTGGAAATTGCTTATGTATATGGAAATGCGGCAGAATTATTAAACATAAGAACTAAAGAAGAGATTTTGATTAAGATTATTGAGAGGTGAAACACAATTTCGAAATAAAATTATGTCAGTTAAATTATTAAAGCCTAAAAATGGAAAACCAATACACCAATTTTTCGTTTCGGATTATTGACCAACCATTCTATTGCAAGTCCGATATTTTATATCCAAAAACAGTAGAAGTTAGTTACACAGTTCAATCAGAAAAACATCAAATACTTTATGGTTATATCAGTAAAGAAGAATGGATGAATCAATTGCTCAAAACTGGCTCACTTCATTACGAAAATTGCTTCATTGAAAATTTTAACCTTAAAGCGTTTCAGAAAAATGATGAAAACTCAATACCCCAAAAACTCAAATTGGGTAAATTAACTTTTATTAATTGCTATATTTTTAACGAGCAGAATATTATACTATCGGATATCATTTTTGAAGACGAAGTATGTTTTGATTCTTGTGTATTTCATGGTAAAGAGCTGTTGTTAAGAAATACCAGGTTTTATGGGAAAAGTGTCAATTTTCATCAGAGTAGCTTTATTATTTCACACCTCGATTTTACTAATTCAATAATCGAAAGCGAATTAGTCAGTTTCAAAAATTGTAAATTCACTGCATCATCCAAAGATTTTCAATACTCGAATTTTAAAAACACTGTGGTTCAGTTTATAAATACAAGTTTTAATAAAGGAAAATTATCGTTTATAAATTCTCATTTCGATAACTGTAATATATCGTTTAAGGTATCCAGCTTTAATGAAGGCAAAAAAGATTTTCAATATGCCAGATTTAATCATTGCGACATAAGCTTCGAAAAAGTCGATTTCAATAACGGCATTCTTGATTTTCGAAAACTTGAACTCGATGAATGTAAATTAAATTTTAATCGTTCTAACATTGGAATAGGCGAAGTTACTTTTGAAGGAACAGAATTTAAAAAAGGACGATTTTTATATAAGAAAGTAAACCATAAAGAAGGAAATTTAAACATTTCGATGCTTCATTTTTCAACGACAGAGGCAATTTTTGATGGTAGTATTTTTAGCGGTGGTTTAATTGATTGTTCAGCCTCAACTTTTAAATACCTTAGTTTTAGAGGTTGCCACTTCAACCATTATGTCGATTTACGAGTTCAACAAGCGGAATATATTGATCTGTCAAACACAATTATTCGTGATATTGTTGATTTTACGCCTTACGAACACCCGGTTGAAATTGTATATTTAAATTTAACAGGTATTAAACTATTAGGTAGCTTATATATTTGTTGGAATGAAAATTTTGTAGAAAAAATAATAGAGTCGCAGAACTCAAATGATTTCCAGCAGCTGGCAAATCAATATTTAATCTTAAAACAAAACTATCATAACATAGGCAGGTATAACGATGAAGATAAAGCTTATGTCAAATATAGGCGGTTTGAAGCTAAAGCAAAATTGGCAAACATTAAAAACACAAACAAAATTAAATTGTTGATATATTATCCTGCATACTTATTTAAATGGTTTGTTTTCGATTTAATTGGTTTGTACGCTACTTCCCCGGCACGGGTATTAACAAGTGTAATTATTACCTGGTTTGTTTTTGGTATGCTTTATTTTATTTTACAATATGAACAATTAGGCGCTACCATCTCGGCCGTGAACAATCCTGATCATTTGTCGAATTTATCTCAATCGTTTTATCATAGTGCTATTACGTTCTTTACCATTGGTTATGGCGATGTATATCCGCAGGGACTAAGCCGTCTTTTCTCTGCTATGGAAGGATTTATTGGTGTTTTTATGATGAGCTATTTTACTGTAGCTTTTGTCCGGAAAATATTGCGTTAAATCAATTATTTAGTGATTTTTTTGTAATAATCTGGAACCTGGATTAAAATTTTCAATGTGCAATTCAAAAAATAAAATTCTATCTTTACCTGCTGAATAAAATCGACATAATGTTTAGAAAAATTCTTTTTTTAGGAATAGCCATTGGTATAAGCATTGTTGCTGTTATTATTCAACAGTTTTTAGATAAAGATTATCCGTACAAAACCAGCATTTTAATTGGAGAAAAATCATATAATCTATCTTTACCTGTTGTAAATCAAGGCACTATCGATTGCATTATAGAACTTGAAATTCCTGATACTAGTATTCATGGCGCGGTTTATTTTAAATTATTTAATAGTCAAACCAAATGGAAACGAAATGGACTTATCAGGTTAAATGATAAGCTGGTTTCCATACTTCCTTATCAAAAGCCAAATGTCAAATTAATGTATTATTTAGAACTGACTGATGGGAAAAATACATATCCTATAGCCAAAGAACAGCCTGTAGTTGTCCGATATGAAAATGAAGTACCTAAATATATACAATATCCGGGCGTTGTGCTTTATTTTCTTGCCCTTATTATTATATGCTATTTAGGAATGGTAACACTCTTTGGCATTCCTGATTTTAAAAAATATATACGATGGGCTTTTATATTAATTTCAATTGGGACTATTTTCGAAGCCATACGATTTTTCTTAGCATATCATCACCTTTTATTATTACCTGATCCATATAATAATTTTACTTTCTTTAAACTTATAATTATCTTCCTGATTTGGTGGGCTATTTATAAGTTAAATAGTATAAAAGAACGACGATTCTTAACGTTATTAGCTGTAATTATCTCATTAGCATTGTACATATTACCTCATCAAACTATATTTCAGTTTCTTTACTAGCCACCGGTCATTGAATTTGATAAGGTTGGCGAAGTATAATAATACAGCTTGAAGTTGGTAAATTTATGACATTCAAAATTGTTTTTCTTCTACCAGGATTTTAATTTTACTAAAGCTGATTTTTCGATACAAATGAACTTAAAATCGATATGCGCCAATTTGGCATTATCGCATTTTTTTCATATTCAATATATTAAAATTACAAACTGCAATTTTGACCGTAAATTTTAATTGGTAAATGTTTTGTAAAGTCTTTTATAGTTTATTAAAAAAACTGGAAAGAAAGGAGAGTAAATATGAACATAAATAATTTTACATTAAAAGCACAGGAAGTCATTCAGCAAGCAGGTATACTTGCTGAAAGTAACAATAACCAGGCAGTTGAACCATCCCACATTTTAAAGGCATTATTTCAAAAGGCCGATAATGTGGTTAATTACTTATTAAATAAATGTGGAGCAAATACCCAAAGAATATCAGCTGCTGTTGATAAAGAAATTGAGTCGCTTCCAAAAGTTAGTGGAGGAGAACAATATTTTTCGAGCGATTCGGGAAAAGTTTTCCAGAAAGCTATGGACCATTCACGACAGATGGGCGATCAGTTTATTGCTGTGGAGTCAATTCTGTATGGTCTGGTAGCGTCGAACCATAAAATATCGCAAATGCTCAAAGATGCAGGAGTCACAGAAAAAGATCTTTCGACTGCAATAGTCGAAATGCGAAAAGGAAGCAAAGTGACCTCGCATAGTTCTGACGATACATACGATGCATTGAATAAATATGCGATAAATTTAAACGAACGTGCCCGTCAGGGAAAATTAGATCCGGTAATTGGGCGTGACGATGAAATTCGCAGGGTTCTACAAATTTTGTCGCGACGAACCAAAAATAACCCCATATTGATTGGAGAACCCGGAGTAGGTAAAACAGCCATAGCCGAAGGATTAGCTCACCGTATAGTCAGTGGCGATGTGCCTGAAAATTTAAAAACTAAACAAATTTACTCGCTCGACATGGGAGCGTTAATTGCGGGCGCAAGCTATAAAGGACAGTTTGAAGAACGATTAAAAAGTGTGGTAAATGAAGTAATATCGAGCGATGGGGAGATTATTCTGTTTATCGACGAAATTCATACCCTGGTAGGAGCTGGCAAAACCGAAGGTGCAATGGATGCAGCCAATATTTTGAAACCAGCATTGGCCCGTGGCGACTTAAGAGCAATAGGAGCCACCACTTACAACGAATATCAAAAATATTTCGAAAAGGACAAGGCACTTGAACGTCGTTTCCAGGTTGTAATTGTAGATGAACCCGATAAAATGAGTGCTATCTCCATATTACGTGGATTAAAAGAACGATATGAAAACCATCACAAAGTACGCATTAAAGACGAAGCCATAGTAGCTGCCGTTGAACTATCGCAACGATACATAACCAATCGGTTCTTACCCGATAAGGCCATCGACCTTATTGACGAAGCAGCATCGAAATTAAGGCTTGAGATGAATTCGGTTCCTCAAGAGATTGATGAAATTGAACGAAAAATTAAACAACTCGAAATTGAACGAGAAGCCTTAAAACGCGAAGGTGCCGACGATAAAATAAAAGAATTATCGGTCGAAATAGCCAATCTCGATGAAGAACGCAAAAAACTTCGGGCTAAATGGCAGGAAGAAAAAAATATAGTAGAAGCCATACAACGAAACAAACAAGCTATTGAAACCTATAAATTTGAAGCCGAACAGGCCGAACGTCAGGGCGATTATGGCCGTGTAGCAGAGCTTAGATATGGCAAAATTGTTGAAGCTCAAAAAAATATAGAACAATTACAGGAACAACTGAATAAAATTCAGGCCGACTCGGCATTAATTAAAGAAGAAGTAACGGCCGAAGATATTGCTGAAATTGTAGCTCGGTGGACAGGAATACCGGTTACACGAATGGTACAAAGTGAACGAGAAAAATTATTGCACCTCGAAGAAGAGTTGCATAAACGTGTGGTAGGTCAGGATCATGCCATAGAAGCCGTAGCCGATGCTGTGCGTAGGAGCAGAGCAGGTTTGCAAGATAGCAAACGCCCCATTGGTTCATTTATATTTTTGGGAACCACAGGCGTAGGAAAAACCGAATTGGCTAAAGCACTGGCCGAATTCCTGTTCGATGATGAAAATATGATGACCCGAATTGATATGAGCGAATATCAGGAACGTCATTCGGTATCGCGGTTGGTTGGAGCCCCTCCAGGCTATGTAGGCTATGAAGAAGGAGGACAACTTACCGAAGCAGTCCGTCATAAACCCTATTCGGTTGTTCTGCTCGATGAAATTGAAAAAGCACATCCCGATGTGTTTAA
>FQKF010246615.1_pt1 | contig 16180 bp, 13 predicted proteins | sample 1504521 | NCBI WGS metagenome assembly FQKF01 (sample SAMEA4475357, study PRJEB15587) | soil metagenome | biome: Soil; feature: Field | place: India | collected 2015-03-11 | depth 0 m
CACCGGAATAATTGATAACGATGTTTTTTTCATTAAGCGGTAATTCATTTTTTTTCAGAACAACATGCCTGATATTTTTAAGCTCATAAAAGAAAAAATTAAATATAAACTCATGCCGTGGCGTAAATGGTTGTTCTGAAAGATATATGTATAGGGTTTGCATGGAAGCCGATACAAAATTATCTAAATTCATTTTTTGTTTAAGTTCTTTTCGTAATTAAAAACTATTTGTTCATTTCTGTCAGATATTAGTTATAACTTCTCTTTTCTTAAATGCTATTTTTATAATATGTTCGAAGATGTATTAATATTTTTGGAGCCGGTTTCCCGTGAATTGGCTGAAATGGGAAAAAAATATTGGAACAACCATTTACTGGTTTACACCGAAAAAAACGATTTACCTTATGGTGACGATGATTTTGAAGCAGCCATGATATTCGTAAATGAAAGCAGAAATGCGGTTTATCCTAAAACTAATTTCCTTAAAGGAATGGAATTAATCAGGAGCAAGTTTTATTCATTATATCCCCCGGGAAAAAAACTTCGTTTTTTGGATTTAGGCAATATAAATGAGGGATATGAACCTAAAGATACATACTTTGCCTTGGCTAAAGTTATGGAACTTCTTATTAGAAAAAATAAATTTTTATTTATTATTGGTGCTCATAAGGATTTAATCTATTCTCAATTTTCGGGGTATCAAAATTTGGAACAAACCGTGAACATGGTTTGCTTAGGTCATCAGGTGGATATTTCCCTGGAGGAGGAAGAATTAAAAAACAACAACTATTTAAGTTCCATCATTCTGCACCAGCCCAATTTTTTGTTTAACCTGAGCGTATATGGTATGCAGGAGTATTATGTTGATCCACAAAAACTTAAATTGATGGACAAATTATATTTTGAGACCTATCGCCTGGGCGAATTCAGGGATCAACCCCGCAATGCCGAACCCATTATTCGTAGTGCCGACATAATGTCCGTAGATCTTGGGGCCTTAAAAAATTCCGATTTTCCGGCCCAATATGAACCTCTTCCAAATGGTTTTACATCCGAGGAAATATGCCTGTTGGCCCGATACGGAGGGCTGAGTGACAAATTAAGCTCTTTCGGTATTTATGAATATAATGCGGAAAAGGATAACGATGGTTTGGGAGCTCACCTGATTGCTCAAATTATTTGGTGCGTGCTTGACGGTATCCAATATCGTAAAAGTGATTTTCCCAGCCGATCATCCGATGACTATATTCGATATCATGTATTGTTGGAAAACGGAAAATATGAAATAAACTTTTATAAAAGTCGAAAAAGCGGTCGTTGGTGGATGGAAGTGCCTTATCCGCCTCAAAAAGGCATACAATTTGAGCGCCATACGCTTATTCCCTGTTCTGAAGACGATTATAATCAAGCCGTTAAAAACGAGGTTCCTGACCGTTGGTTGCTGGTTTATAACAAACTTTTTTGATTTTTACCATTTTCAATTTTTTTATAAATGTTAAGAAAACCTTAACGTTACGTAAATTTTTATTATATTTGAATGATAAATGAACATGAAAAAAAAGACAGCCTTTTATATTATTCTTTTTTTTCTTGGTTTTCTTTTAACTTCTCAAATTAAAATCAACGAGTATTCCTGTTCCAATCTTGCCATCAATACCGATAATTTCGGCCAATACGAGGATTGGATAGAACTTTATAATCCTACGGCTTCCCCTGTAAGCTTAAGTGGTTTTTATTTATCCGATGCTCTTAACAAACCCACCAAATTTCAATTCGGGGCCGGTGTTAGCGTTCCTGCCAACGGATTTTTGTTAATTTGGGCATCAGGAAGAAATATCACAACCGGAGCCAATCTGCATGCATCATTCAAGCTTACGCAAACCAAGCCTGAAAAAATTATACTTCGGGATGCATCTTTAAATATCATAGACAGTATTACGTTGGTTCCAACCCAAAAAAACCACTCGTACGGGCGTTCCGCCAACGGAGCCTCAACATGGAGTGTTTTCAGCTCGCCTACACCGGGTTCATCCAATAATTCTCAAATGCCGCGAACCTATTGTCCTCGCCCTGTTATGAGCCACACGGCAGGTTTTTATTCTTCTCCCATCAATGTTAGCATCAGTGTGCCACCGGGTTATACGGTTCATTACACCACCAACGGTTCCACTCCAACTACGCTTTCACCCGTTTATTCTGCTCCCATTTCCGTTAATACAACGTCGGTTATTCGTGCCCGAGCTTTTAGCAGTAATTCTGCCGAACTTCCGAGTTTTGTGGAAAGCAATACGTATTTCATTAACGCATCACATACCGTAGCCGTGATTTCCGTATTTGGCGACCAAATTCAAACGCTTCTTGCCGGCTCTCAGATTGAGCCCGAGACCGGCCTGGAATACTTCGATAAAAACAAAATATTTAAAGCAGAGAGCTATGGCTTAAGTAACAAACACGGAAACGACTCCTGGTCATATCCTCAGAGGGGTATAGATTTTATCAGCTACGACCAATTCGGTTACAATTATTGTATAAAAAACAAACTTTTCCCGAACAGCAACCGCAAGGAATTCCAGCGCATCATACTAAAAGCCGGAGCAAGCGATAACTATCCGTTTGAATGTCCGGCTGCCGGAAATCCATTTGCCTGGGGAAATCCCGCTTTACTGGACGGAGCGCATATTCGCGACGCTTTTGTACAAACACTTTCACAAAAAGCAAACTTGCATTTGGATGAACGAACTTGGTCGCCCTGTGTTCTTTACCGTAACGGAGCCTACTGGGGAGTTTATGAAATCCGGGAAAAAGTGGACGACGAAGATTATATGGAATATTACTATGATGTTACGGAAGATTCCCTTTATTACCTCAAAACATGGGGCGGTACCTGGGCCGATTACGGAGGAGCAAATGCCATAAACGACTGGAATAATACAAAAAATTTTATCCTTAATAACAGCATGGCCAATCAGGCCAATTACAACCAGGCCATATCCATGCTGGATGAAAAAAGTTTGGCCGATTACATTATCATTAATTCTCTTTCGGTGAATGCCGACTGGTTAAACTGGAATACTTCCTGGTGGAGAGGACGAAATCTGAACGGAAAAAACAAACGTTGGCGTTATACCCTGTGGGATATGGATGCCACTTTCAAACACTATATAAACTACACCGGAATTCCCAATATGAATGCCAATGCCGACCCCTGCGACCCTCAATCTTTACCGAATCCGGGCAATCAGGGTCATATTCCCATTTTTAATGCTTTATTGCAAAACCCTAATTTCAAGCAGTATTATATCATGCGTTATTTTGATTTGTTGAATAACGGTTTGAGTTGCCAAAGGATGGTAACGGTTTTGGACAGCATGATTAATCAAATTGACCCGGAAATGACACAGCATTGTTCTAAATGGGGCGGAACCTATAATGCATGGAAATCCAATTACCAGGCATTGCGGAATTTTATTCTTGAACGCTGCGACTCCGTTGTAAACGGTTTTGCCGGTTGTTATAATACCACCGGCCCCTATAAAATTAAAGTTAACGTTGACCCTCCTAATTCCGGTCAGGTACAGGTTAATTCGCTTTTAATTAACAATTTTGTTTGGTCTGCGAATTATCCTGGAAATCTGAATATGATTTTCAAAGCCGTTCCAAACCCCGGCTATTGCTTCGACCAATGGGTATTGGTCAATCACACCGTCAGCCCGAATACGAACAACGACTCCGTTACCGTGAATCTGAATAATGTTGACAGTATTGTAGCCAAATTCATACCGGCTCAATTTACGCCCACCATTACGGCCCCGGTTCCCTACATCTGCAGCGGCAGCAATGTTCAACTTCAACTGCAGGGAGCCGGTAATGCTACTGTTCAATGGACATCACCGGCTAACCTTAGCTGTAATTCATGTACCAATCCGGTGGTAACCACCACCGTGAGTACTTCGGTTTCCGTTACGGTTCAGGGAAATTGTAAATACGGCTCCTCCACTTATTTTGTGCAGGTTTATCCTAAACCAAATTTAGAAGTTCCTTTTGAAGATACCGTATTATGCAAGCCCTCTTCCGTTCGTTTTAGTGCAACAAGTACTTCCAACACTTTTACCTGGGAACCCGCAACTAAGTTGAACTGTTCTAATTGTTCAAAACCCGAGAGTTCACCGGATGAAACCACCATATTTACCGTGTCTTCTGCCACCGACCCGCAACAAATATGCCTGGAAACCAAAACCATAAACGTCATTGTGGAAGGTCCGTGTCCGGAAATATACATTCCCACCGGTTTCAGTCCAAATGGGGATAATAACAATGACTTTTTCCGTGCATTCGGAAAAGTGAACAAATTTCACATCATTATTTACAACCGTTGGGGAGAAAAAGTTTACGAATCGGATGATATTGAAAAAGCGTGGGATGGAAAATATCAGGGTGAAGTGGTACCATCGGGCGTTTATGCCTTTATCGTAAACGGAATAGATTACAACGGTAAGCCCATTTACAAAACAGGAAATATTACCGTAATTCGATAAACATGTTTTTTTTCAGAAGTCGAATATTTTTATTGTTTGGATTAGCAATTTGCTTTTGTTTGAACGCGCAGGATGTTTTTTTTTCACAGATTGATGCCAATCGAATATATTTTAATCCGGCTGCCACGGGCATGATTGATGGACATGTCAGATCAATTGCTCTTCATAGACAACAATGGACCGGTATGCAAAAAGGATTTGTTACGAGCTATGCATCATTGGAGATTCCATTCTTCGATAAATTCGATAAAATAAATAAAGCAGGCATTGGCGGTTTTTTTTATCAGGATGTGGCCGGCACATCTAAATTCAAAACCACACAGGCCTCCCTTTCGGCATCGGGTATAGTTGAAATCGGCCCCAGTCATTTTTTGTCGGGAGGAATAGGTGCATCTTTCATTCAAAGAAATTATGATTTAAGCGCTATTCAATGGGTAAATCAATACGACGGAAAGAATTATAACCCCGCATTGCCGCATTACGAAAACTTTTTTATGCCCAACGTTTATTTCATGGACGTTACCATTGGAGCACGATATGAACACCATTTTGCAAAAAAATCGTTTAGAAAAGTATCTTACAAATATTTTGCCGTTGATGCTTCTCTTTCACACGTTACCTCTCCTGATATAATGTACAGCATTCAAACGGAAGAAAGCATGAAAAGAAGAATTTCCGCCGGCATCCAATACCTCTACGATTTTAATCGTTCTAAGTTTGGAATTCACTTGTTTTATCAGTTTATGAAGCAAGGAACTTTTAGGTTCATGCAGGGCGGTTTGCTTTTCAGAAGACGATTTAGCGAGCAATCGCAAATTACGGGACTTAGAAATTATAAAGTTTTTTCAGCAGGATTTATCTATCGCCAAACGGGCAGTATAGTGCCTAATATTCGTTTTAAAATATCTGATTTTGAATTGGGTTTGTGTTATGATGCTTTTATCGGGGCCCAAAAATATAATGCCAAAGGTTTTAGTGCCTTGGAAATTATGCTTTCATACGAAAAATCAAGAAAAAAATTCTAATGTATTTTCCATCACTTTTTAAGATTATCTTATGGTGTAATATCCTGTTTATTGCCTTAAAAGGCCAGTTTGTGGAACATGATTTCGGTATGTGGCTGTCACTGGGCTGTAATGTTAGGTTAAGCGATAAACATCAGATAAACTCCATGTTTCGTTTTAGACAATATGATAACTTCAGTGAATTTAATTCATGGTATTATGATATTGGATATCAATATAAATTTCATGACAAATGGAGGGCGGCCATCCATTATGCGTTCAATCCTTCTTTAACTAACGAAAATTATTTTCGAAATCTTCATCAATATTATGTAAGAATTAATTATGAAGAGCAAATAAATAAATATCTATCCGTTAACTGTCGTATTATTCTTCAGCACACTTCGCATTTATTTATTTTAAACGGCTTTTCCGATAATGGATATCGTCCGTTCAGCCGAACCGATTTTCGTTTTCGGCCGGGATTATCTTTCAGGGTAAGTTCCCGAGCGGAATTGTTTTTGAGGAATGAACTGATGTATTTGATTAACACCACTCCGACCGTTTGGAGGAGAAACCGATTACAATTCGGGGTAGAGAAGAAGTGGAAAAAAGAATTCAGAACATCGGTGTTTTTTACGTTACAAAGCATATTTAACCGAAGGAATTCCTATCCATTGCATCAATATATCTTCGGATTTGATGCGGTTTATCTTTTCGATTTAAGGAAATAATTAAAACAATTGTGTTATGTCGTTTATCCCGGGAGGACGATTTGAAATAAACCCTTCGCCGAATTCCTTACCAATGTATCTGCCGTATAACCTCATTTTGGCCACAACATAATCCATAAAATCCTTGCCGGAAATCGGCGTTTCGGGTTCAAGGGAATGAGGATCATAAAATTGGGATTCAAAGCACCGGATGGCTTTCAATTTAACATCCGTTACTTCCGAAACATCCACCACAAAATGCGGAATATGATGATAATCCTGTATGTAATGATAAACCGCCATCGGTCGATGCGATGTTTGTTCGACGTTTTTTAAAGCAGTTTTCCATTTCGATAATCCAGCGTAAAAACAAGCTTGTTTGACCAGTTCGGCGCCCTTTCCATGGTCGGGATGACGATCGGAGGGTGCATTACAAAGGACATAATCAGGCCTGCAAGCCCGAATGATTTGAATGACTTTTTCGATGTTTTCTGTATTAACTTCAAACTTACAATCGGGAATATTTAAAATTATACGAAATTCCGCTCCTAAAATTTCTGCGGCCTGAATGGCTTCTTTCCTGCGAATTTCAGCGCTCCCTCTGGTTCCCATTTCTCCTTCCGACAAATCAAGGATGCCAAATTTTTTTCCTGCTTTCTTCATTTTAATCAGGGTTCCGGAACAGGAAAGCTCCACATCATCCGGGTGTATTCCCACAGCCAGAATATCAATTTTTGAAGGTTCATTGTTCATTTAAGAAACTTTTTTTCCAGTTTTTGGATTATTTCATAGAGTTGCGGGAGTTTTTTGAACAATACATAACTGCGTTTGTAGTCGCCCACCTCGAAAGCAGGAGAACCCTGAACAATAGTTCCTTCCTTCAAAATACTTGAACCAATACCTGATTGGGCAGCTATTTTAACTCCGTCGGCTATGGTTAAATGTCCCACAATGCCCACCTGTCCGCCAATCATGCAGTTTTTTCCGATTTTGGCGGATCCGGCAATTCCGGTCTGACTGGCTATAACGGTATTTTCACCCACTTCCACATTGTGAGCTATTTGTATCAGATTATCCAGTTTTACGCCTTTACGGATTATGGTCGATCCCATGGTGGCACGGTCTATGGTGGTATTGGCTCCGATTTCCACAAAATCTTCAATAATAACATTACCGATTTGGGGTATTTTTTTATAATTATTTTCTTCATTCGGAGCAAAACCAAAACCGTCCGATCCAATCACGCATCCCGACTGTAAAATACAATGAGCACCGATTATACAATCATGATAAATTCTTACTCCGGAATAAATAATCGTATTATCCCCAACCGTAACATTATCACCTAAATAGACATGCGGATAAATTTTTACGTTGTTGCCTATTTTCACATTAGTTCCCAAATAAGAAAAAGCACCAACATAGCAATTCTCTCCTATTTTAGCAGAAGGTGAAATAAAATGCGGCTCTTCCATACCCACTTTTTTTGCCCGCAGGCTGTCGTATAGTTCAAGCAGACGGGCAAACGAAGCATAGGCATCTTTTACCCGAATTAAAGTACAACCTTCAGGAATGCTTTGTTCCGTTTTTAGGTCCTCCGGAATTATTACCACCTCAGCTTTTGTTTTATATAAATACGGTAAATATTTCATGTTTGCCAGGAAAGAAAGGTGGTTTTTCTTACCCTCTTCTATTTTACAGAAACCCACAACGCAGGCATAAGGATCTCCATCCACTTTTCCGTTTATAAGTTCAGCAATTTGTTTGGCCGTGATTTGAATCATTATCCAATTTTTTTATTTGTTCTATAAGAATTTTCTTTTCGTTATCCCATTTCAACTCTTTTTGGGCTAATATAACGTTTTCTTTGCATTTATCGTATTTCAAAGAATTCATAAAATTCTTTATTTCCGATGCCATGCATTCCGGATCATGATTGCTTAACGTTATTCCGATTTCATACTTACTGATGATGTTTTCTATTTCTCTTATTTTACTGGAAATCAATGGAATACCGGCATGAATGTAATCAAAAACTTTATTGGGTAAGCTGTTAATGTAATTTTTATTAATAGGCTTATCCAAACTAAGTCCGACATGAGCATTTCGGGTAATGAAATTCAATTCTCCCCGAGGGACTTTCTCGATAAAAAAAACGGAATTTTCCAATTTTTTTTCATCAACCCTGTTTTTCAGTTTTTCCCAAACATCCCCCCCTCCGGCCAACCAAAGTACAAATTCATCTTTTAATAACTCCATGGCTTCCAACATTTCCTCCAATCCCCTGTGAATGTTAATCCCGCTACCCTGATACAGCAGTATTTTTCTATTTCCTGATTTTTCCAATAAGCTTGAAATTTTTTTTTGTAACTCAATGCTTATCGGAAATGTATCATATTCGGAAGAAATATTTCGGATTACCTGAAATTCTCTGTGGTAACGGTCTTTTAAAATCCGGGCTATGGAATCATTTACGGTAAAGGAAGCTTTTGCAAGCGGGATACACATTTTTTCTATCCACTTCCATAAATTTTGTTTTAAGAACTTTCCTTCCAGTTCCGGTACCTCCCAGAACAGTTCATGGCTGTCGAAGAAAAAAGGCACTTTTTTAATTTTAGAGGCCAAAAATACCGGAAGAAGAGTGTCGGTGTCGTTGGAAAAATATAAATCTGGTGCAGCGTTCCTTATCAAATAAACGAATAACCGAATTTGATAAAACAAATAGAAAAACATTCCCTTTTCGGGCGTTATGGAAAATCGGACGGAATTGTAGAATTTTTTCGGGAGCGGAAGCGAATTTTTCTTTTTACGGCCAATAAGCAGCACATCCCAACCGCATTCGAAAAAACACCCGGCATGCCTCTGAATACGGGCATCCGTCACTAAATCGTTGATAACGCAGATATAGACCTTTTTTTTAAACAATCGGTTGTAAAAATATCTTTAAAAACATATTAAATGTAAAGGTACGTTAAAGTATTTTTAAAAAATGTTTATTGAAAACGCTTCGCTTAAAAAATACAATACTTTCGGATTGGATGTAAAATGCAAAAAATTATCATTTGTCAGAAGTGAAGAAGAATACAAAAAATTGTTGGCATCGGGTTTCTTAAAAGATAAGAACCTCGTATTAGGAGGCGGCAGTAATGTTTTGTTTACAAAAGATTTTAACGGATGGATTGCGTTGAATCAAATCCAAGGAAAACAAATAATACGGGATGAGGGAAATGATGTTTGGTTAAAATTCGGTTCCGGTGAAGTTTGGCATGATGTGGTTTTGTGGTGTTTGGAAAGAAATTTTGGGGGAATCGAAAATTTATCGTTGATACCCGGAACAGTAGGCGCTGCCCCCATTCAAAACATTGGAGCATACGGGGTGGAAATTAAAGATGTATTGGAAGAAGTGGGGTTTTTGGATGAACACGGCAACGAACATTCCATGAAAAATCAGGAATGTAAATTTGGTTATCGCGAAAGCATTTTTAAAAGGGAATTGAAGGGAAAAGCATTCATTACGCATGTAATATTAAAATTAACTCGAAAAAAACATGTTCTGAATTATTCCTATGCTTCTTTGAAAGACGAATTAAAGAAAAGAGGCATTCAAAATCCCACCATCAAAGATATTTCGGATGCGGTTATATTTATCAGAAAATCTAAATTACCCGACCCTGTTGAAGTTGGAAATGCCGGAAGTTTTTTTAAAAATCCTACCTTAAATGCCGAGCAATATGCGGAATTTCGAAATAAGTATCCGGATGTTCCCGTTTATCCCGGCGGAGAGACGACCAAAATACCTGCTGCATGGTTGATTGAAAAAGCCGGTTTTAAAGGTATGGAATGGAAAGGAGCGGCCGTTCATGAAAAGCAACCCTTGGTACTCATTAACAAAAAGAGTGCCGCCGGTGCCGGCATACTTGAACTTTGCCGAATGGTTCAAAAAGGGGTATCCGAAAAATTCGGTATCATGCTCGAACCGGAAGTTAATATCGTGGACTGATGCCCAAAAAGTACCGTTTTCTGGTGTTGTTTGAAGAGATGGCTCCTTATTTCTGGGAGTGTTTGAGAAAATTATCGGAAAAATTTCCGGTTGATGTCCTACTGATATCCAAAAAAATAAATCCTATTGCTCCTTTTGAATTCAAACCCATTGAAGGAGTGCGTTGGTTATTTCGGGAACAACATGAGGAAGTTTTTCTTTTACAAGAAATAGAGTCGTTTCATCCCGACGGCATCTACGTCTCGGGATGGCTATATAAACCTTATCATGCATGGATAAAGAAAATTCGTGCTTCAAAAGTTATTTTAGGATTCGATACGCAATGGAACGGCAACATCCGGCAAATTCTTGGAAGTATTTACTTTCGAATTTTTAAAAAGAAATATTATACGCATGCCTTTGTGCCCAATGCCCGTCAATTTAAATTTGCACAAAAACTTGGTTTTAATGAGGATAATATTTTAGATGGCATTTATTGTTGTGATTCGGATTATTTCTCGGGATTGTATAAAGAATTTATTTCTGACCGAAACCAATGGCCAAAAAATATTTTGTTTTTGGGTCGTTATGTGAAGGAAAAAGGATTTATGCAACTTCAGGATGCATTCATTGAATTTGACAGAAAACATCCAGGACAAAGTTGGAAAATTCTTTTGGCCGGAAAAGGGCCTTTGATTGTAAAGAAGCATCCAAAAATCATCGATCTGGGATTTGTTCAACCAAAAGACATGAAAGATATTATACGTCAAACGGGTTTATTTATTTTACCCAGTAAGTTTGAGCCCTATGGCGTGGTGCTTCATGAAATGGCCATTGCCGGTATGCCCCTTATTTCATCCGTTTTCTGCGGAGCATCCGATGACTACCTGGAAGATGGAAATAACGGTTTTTTGCTTCATACGATAACAGTTTCTGAAATGGTTAGGGTATTTGAAAATGCATTAAATTTAGACGACAAAAAACTAAAGGAAATGTCGGAAAAATCCCATGAATTGGGGAATCGAAACACCCTGGATAAATGGGCTGAAAAAGTTTATAATTTATTAAAATCATAACTGATGAGCGAACTGCGAAAAATTTTAGTAACGGGCGGTGCGGGTAATGTGGGTTCGGAACTGGTTAAAAAACTGCTTGCCGATGAGCGGAACCATGTAACGGTTGTGGATAATTTGTTTACGGGAAGCGAAGATAAACTGCCAGCCCCGAGTCACCCGCGGTTTAAATTCATTAAAGCCAACGTCAATTATTTTGAACAAATTGCTCCTGTCTTTTATTCTTATAATTTCGATTATGTTTTTCATTTTGCTGCCGTGGTGGGAGTACTCAGGACGCAACAAATGCCCTTGAAAGTGCTGGAAGACATCGACGGTATAAAAAATCTGCTCCATTTGTCATCCATTAATACGGTTAAAAAGTTCTTCTTCTCTTCCTCATCCGAAGTTTACGGAGAGCCGGTGGAAATTCCCCAACATGAACATAAAACCCCTCTCAACTCACGTATTCCCTATGCCGTTGTGAAAAATGTGGGTGAGTGCTACATTCGTTCCTATCAAAAAGAACATAATTTGAATTACACCATTTTTCGTTTTTTTAATACTTACGGGCCGTCTCAGACAACGGATTTTGTGGTTGCAAAATTTCTGGAAGCGGCTTTGAAAAATAAAGATATAACAATATATGGCGACGGATTGCAAACAAGAACGTTTACATATATAGACGATAATATAGATACCATCATTAAAATTCTGAATGAAAATCTGATGGATAACGATGTGATAAACATCGGTAACGATGAGATGATTACCATACTTGATCTGGCTAAATTGATTATCAACGTAACCGGCTCGAAATCGAAAATTATTCATCTTCCCCCCTTGAAAGAAGGTGATATGACCCGCCGTCAGCCGGATAATACGAAGATGAAAGAAATATTAAATCGCCCATTAATTACGCTTGAAGAGGGTATCAAACGAATGATGAAAGATGCTTTATTCCTTAAAAGAATAGGATTGTAGTTCCATGTGTGGTATTGCGGCAATTTACTCCCTAAGATGGGAGGTTCAGGAAAGGGAAAGGTATGTATCGGAGATGCTGAACAGTATGAAGCACAGAGGGCCGGATGCAGAGGGTGCTTTTTCTCATGAAAACATTACGCTTGGTCATCGGCGGCTTTCCATTATTGATCTCAGTAATGCCGCACATCAACCGCTTCACTCTCATGATCAACGCTATGTGATTGTTTTTAACGGAGAAATTTATAACTATAAACAACTTCGCATAGAGCTTCAAAGAGTGAGTGCAGGTTCATCCGATGCTATCTATCATTTTCAAACACAATCCGATACAGAAGTTATTTTGGCTGCATATATCCGATGGAAAGAAAAATGCCTTCAATACCTGAAAGGAATATTTGCCTTTGTTATTTATGATACCCTGACGCAAACACTTTTCGTTGCACGCGACCGGTTTGGCGTAAAACCCCTTTACTATTATTTTTCCGATGAACATTTCATAATATCCAGTGAAATCAGAAGCATTCTGAATAATATCCCTCTTACCTTTAATCCGGATAAGGAGGCACTGAAATATTATTTGAATTACCAGACGTTTTTTGAAAATCAAACTCCCGTTAAGCAAATTAAAATGCTTCCTTCGGGGCATTACATTCTTTTTTCTAAGGATAAAAGGGAATTTGTTCAGTATTATCATCCTTCGAATATTGAAAAATCCATCGAGGAGGAAGAGTCCTTAATTCTTATCAATATTCGCGAAAAGGTTTTTCAATCGGTAGAACGCCGAATGGTGTCGGATGTTCCGGTGGCGGCTTTTCTTTCCGGCGGCATTGATTCCTCCATCGTTGTGGCCTGTATGGGCCAACTTTCCTCCAACCCGGTTCACACTTTTCATGTTACTTTTGAAGAAAAAGCATATTCCGAAAAAAATTTTGCCGATGCCGTATCGAAAAGATACCGCACCGAACATATTAATCTTCTGATAAAACCAAAGGATGTTTTGGAAAAAATTCAGGATTTTGCCGATTCCGTAGATATACCCTCAGGTGACGGCTTAAACACCTGGATCATATCGCGGGCAGTTCATCATCAAAACATACGGGTTGCCCTGTCAGGAATCGGAGGAGATGAGTGGTTTATGGGATATAACATTTTTCAGTTGGTTCCGAATTATTTAAATAAAAAAATGTTTTTAAAATTACTACCATTTATTCCAACTGCTCTGACCGATATAATTTTCTCTCCCCAAAAAAGCATCCGCAATGCAAAATTTCACGATCTGATAAAAAATAACGTTTCTTCGTCTTTTCAATTATACAGTCAGTTTCGAACGTTATACAGCTCGGTTCATGCCGGGAAATATAATTTTGAATTAACATTATTACCTTCGGTTTCGCATACAATTCCAAAGACAGAACTGTTTAATGCACTTTCCATTTGGGAATGGGAGTATTACCTCAAACCCATCCTGCTTCGCGATACCGACCAATTCAGCATGGCACATGCTTTGGAAGTAAGAGAACCTTTCTTAGACCATGAATTGGTGGAATATAGCTTAGGAATAAGTCAGAAAATAAAACAACAAAATCCCGGAAAGCAACTTTTAATTAAGGCCTTTAAAAATGATTTACCCGAAGATGTATGGAGAAGAAAAAAAATGGGCTTCACACTTCCCATGCAAGAGTGGATGAAACACGAATTAAAAACATGGTGTGAAAAGCATATAAAATCGCTTGAAGATAAAAATATTTATGAAAATGCATCATTAACGAAATTATGGAATTCTTTTCTGAAAAACGATCCATTGGTATCATGGACCAGGGTGTGGCACCTGGTTATATTAAATCATTGGCTGGATAATAATAAAATTACCATTGAATAAGTTATTAATTATAACTCCCTGGTTTCTTCCATCCGTTAAGGCGGGAGGCCCCGTTCGTTCAATCTTGGGGTTATCGGAACTGCTTTCAGAATATAGTGAAATTTATATTCTAACTCCATCTACGGATATAATAACACAAACCAAACATCAAAATATTCAGGAAAATAAATGGATGCTTTTTAAAAAAAATATTCATTTATATTATCATCAAGGCAAGCTCAAAAAAAACTTATTAATTGAAATAGTAAAGCAAATTCAACCAAATTCCATTTACTTTAATAATATTTGGAGTTTATCCTATACCTGGATTCCCGTAAGAATTCTTTCTTCCATATATCCTAAAATAAAATTAATTCTGGCTACACGTGGGATGTTGGATCCAAACAGCATCCGCATAAAATCTTTTAAAAAAAATACATTTTTGAAAATGCTCAATGCCTCCGGATTAAAAAATAAAGTCATCTATCATTCTACCAATAGTTCAGAAACAAATAATATTAAAAAAAGACTAAAGAATATTAAAGTAGTTGAAATTCCGAATGTAAATTTCATTGAACGTTCAAACAAAAAATCAAACAAAAAAAGGGGAGAACTTAAAATATTATTTCTATCAAGAATTGTTCCTATTAAAAAATTAGATTTTGCTCTTGATATTCTAACGAATGTGCCGTCCCATTTGAAAATTCACTTTGATATTTTCGGGAATATTGAAGATGAAAATTATTTTAATGAATGCAATAATATAATTTTACGAATGCCTCCGCATGTGAAAGTGAATTATAAAGGCATCATCAGCATGGATAAAACGGCCAATGTTATTGCGGATTATCATTTATTGTTTTTACCCAGTGCTAATGAAAATTTCGGACATGCCATAGTGGAAAGCTTAATGTGCGGAGTGCCGGTTTTAATTTCAGACCAAACCCCCTGGATTGGCCTGGAGTCATTTAAAGCAGGATATGATATTTCGTTGAACAAAAAAGATTTATTTTTGAGTGCATTGATTAAATTTGCCGAAATGGATTTAACGGCTTGGTTAGAGTGGAGCAGGGGAGCACGAGATTTTATTCAAAAGAAAATGAATAAAGAAAAAATCAAAAAAGAATATTTACATTTATTTTTCAATGAATAATAATGTTGATCTAAGTAAATTTGATAATTCCTGGTATAATCCGGGACGGAATGCTTTTATTAGGGCTTTTTGGTATTGTTTTAATGAAATTTTTTTTAATTCTTCGTTTCCATTTTATGCTCCTAAAAGGTTAATATTACGATTATTTGGTGCTAATGTTGGAAAGGGCGTGGTTATAAAGCCCCATGTTTACATAAAATATCCATGGAAATTGAAAATAGGGGATAACTCATGGATTGGGGAAGAGGTGAGAATTGATAATTTGGATGAAGTAATAATCGGAAATAATGTTTGCATTTCACAACGTTCCTATTTAGTATGCGGAAATCATGATTTCAGTAAAACCACTTTCGATTTGAAAGTGGGGAAAATTATTTTGGAGGACGGGGTATGGGTGGGGGCATGCGCAGTTATTGGTCCTGATTCATATTTAAAAAAAAATTCAATTTTGTTATTAGGTAGTACTTTTAAGGGAACCACAGAAGAATCAGGTATATACAAAGGTAACCCTGCTATCTTTATGAGAAAAAGAAAACTGTATAATTAATGTGTTATGGATTTGTTGATAATAAAAGGAATAGTAATTTCATTGCCATAAAAGGTTCTTAAAAAATATTGTCCGTCGGGTAAATCTGTTAAATCCATTAATGTATTTGTTTGATTTTTTAGTATTAAATTAATTTTTTTTACAAGTGACTTTTTATTATCAAATATTTCAAAATCCAAATTCATTATTTGAGTGTTTTTACTTAATGAGGAATTTAAATAAAAAATACCATCTCCCGGGTTTGGATATATTTTTAAAGAAAATTTATCATACAACTGTAAAAAAACTGGCGAATAAAATTTTTTTTGATTATTATAATTTATTGAAATCAACTGATAATAAACTACTTTCTTTT
>FQKF010023034.1_pt1 | contig 16156 bp, 13 predicted proteins | sample 1504521 | NCBI WGS metagenome assembly FQKF01 (sample SAMEA4475357, study PRJEB15587) | soil metagenome | biome: Soil; feature: Field | place: India | collected 2015-03-11 | depth 0 m
TAAAGATCAGGAACAAATTGCCCATGCTTTGGGGTTGCCGCTTGAGCAGGTGCGTGTGGTGTATCCTGCGATTGGTGGAGCATTTGGCGGACGCGAGGATATGTCTGTCCAGATTATTCTGGCACTGGCGGCATGGCGTTTGTACCAGCGGGGAATTCATCGTCCGGTGAAAATTGTCTGGTCTCGCGAGGAATCGATTATTGGGCATCATAAACGCCACCCTTATCGCATCCGTGCGCGCTGGGGAGCGACCCGGGAAGGAAAACTGGTTGCCGCCGAGATGGAATTGATTGCCGATAGTGGTGCGTATGCTTACACTTCCCCCAAAGTGTTGGGGAATGCGACATTGATGTGTACGGGTCCATATGAAATCCCAAATGTAAAGGTGGATTCGTATGCTGTTTACACCAATAACATTCCCAATGGCGCTTTTCGTGGTTTTGGTGGGCCTCAGGCGACATTTGCGGCTGAAATGCAGATGAACAAACTGGCAGAAAAATTGGGAATGGACCCTGTGGAACTGCGGATGAGAAATATTTTGCGTGAAGGTTCCATTCTGTCTGTTGGCACCCCCGTTCCAAAGGGAGTGAGTATTGAAGAGGTGCTGACCAAGTGCGCCCTCAAGGCTGGATGGCAAAAAACGGATACAGGTTGGAGGGCTCCGGAGATTCAAACAGTTGATGCTCAATTTCCCCATATCCGTCGGGGAATTGGGATTGCCTGTGCCTTTAAGAATGTGGGATTTTCGTTTGGTGCACCGGAGCAGTGCTGGGCTACCGTCGAACTGATTGGCAAGGCAGAAATCGAAAAAGTTCGGGTGTATCATGCCGGTGCCGATTGCGGTCAGGGCGCACATACAGTATTCGCTCAATTTGCGGCCGAGACGCTGGGTGTACCTCTGGAGAAAATTGAACTGATTGTCTCGGATACAGCAACTACCTTGAACTCAGGTTCGGCTTCAGCCTCTCGAATGACGTTTATGGCTGGTAATGCCATCAAAGGGGCAGCGGAGATTGCGTTGGAGAATTGGAAAAACGAGGAAAGACCTGCGAAAGGCACCTATCAGTATCGTCCTCCAAGAACCACACCTTATGATCCCGAGACGGGAAAATCGGAGCCCAACTTTGCTTACGGATATGTGGCAGAAGCCGCTGAGGTAGAGGTGGATACAGAGACCGGGCAGATTGAGGTGAAAAGACTGATCTGCGCGGATGATGTCGGCAAAGCCGTCAACCCTCAGCAGGTGGTAGGACAAATTGAAGGAGCCGTTGTACAAGCGTTAGGGTATACCATAATGGAGAATTTTGTTCAGAAAAACGCAGTGCCATTAACGACAACTCTGTCTACCTACCTGATTCCTACGATTCTGGACGTTCCTGAGAAAATCGATTCAATTGTGGTGGAGCACCCTGATCCAATTGGCCCTTATGGCGCTCGAGGTATGGGAGAAATGCCTTACATGGCAGTGGCTCCCGCAATCTGTTCTGCGGTAAAGATGGCTACGGGGGTGTGGATGGATGAGTTTCCGTTAACTCCGGAGCGTGTGTTGAGGGCTTTAGGTGAACTGGAAGAGGAAAGTGAGGCGTGAACGCTTGAAACAAGGGTTATGGGCAATTGTTCGTGGTGGTGGTGATTTAGCCAGTGGTGCAATACTTCGATTAGCGCGAGCGGGAATAAAAGTTATCGTCACAGAACTGGCACAACCCTTAATGGTGCGGCGCAAGGTTTCGTTTGCTGAAGCAATTTATCAAGGAGAAGTAGAAATTGAGGGCCTTCGAGGGGTTAAGGCTGAGATTGATGTTGAACAAATAATTCGTATAGCCAGCGAATACCAAATCCCGGTGATTGCCGATCCAGAACTTAAGATCCAAAGCCTCTTCACCCCGGATATTCTTGTAGATGGCAGGATGTTGAAGAAAAGTTTAGAGGATCAACGCACTCTTGCTTCTCTTGTGATTGGGTTGGGACCTGGCTTTGTGGCGGGAAAAAACTGCCATGCAGTGATTGAGACCAAGCGTGGACATTTTCTCGGTAGGGTGATTTGGGAAGGAGAGCCCGAAAAGGACTCTGGGATACCGGAAGGCGTGGATGGGAAGTTTGGCGAAAGGGTGTTACGTGCCCCTTCTGAGGGAGAATTTATGGCAGGGGTTGAAATTGGAGAGAGCGTTCTCTCGGGTCAATGCCTGGGCTATGTCAATGGGGTGCCTGTATATGCACCGTTTGATGGAGTGGTTCGCGGGCTGATATGGTCAGGACTTCATGTGATGCAGGGGCAAAAGATTGGAGATATTGATCCAAGAGGCGATCCACGTTATTGCTGGTTGGTGTCCGATAAGTCCTTAGCGGTGGGCGGAGGTGTCTTGGAGGCAGTCTTAACTATTCCGGAGTTTCGAGCGCGGTTGGGATAAATGATGACAACTAAATCAATCATCGGAGCGGTAGTCCTTGCGGCTGGAATGTCTCGAAGAATGGGACAGCCTAAACAACTTTTGCCTTGGGGAAAGACCACGGTTATCGGTCAGGTGGTGAACGTTTTACAGGCGGCACAGGTGGCACAGATTGTGGTTGTCACGGGCAAATCCCGTGAACAGGTTGAACAAACTCTGAAAAATACCTCTGCACAGTGTGTTTTCAATCCACGTTATGAGACCAGCGAAATGTTAACTTCGTTGAAAGTTGGGATATCCCGATTACATGATGAGGTCCAGGCTGTGCTGGTTGTGCTGGGCGATCAACCTCAAATTCAAGTTTCTGTGGTTCAGGGGTTAATAGAACAGTATCGCCTTGGAAAAGGCGTATTAATTGTGCCCAGTTATCAAATGCGGCGTGGGCATCCCTGGTTGGTAGATAGGAGTCTCTGGCAAGAAATTCTCCAGATGGACGATGAACGCGAAAGCATGCGGAATTTTCTCAATCATCACGCTCAGGATATTGTCTATTATTTAGTGGATACACCTTCAATCCTGACAGATATGGATACTCCTGAGGATTACCAGCAGATGCGTCCTGTGGATGAGAGGGATAATGAGTAAGATTTGGGGTTATCGGTGCACAAATAATCAACTTGAGAAATTGCTCTTACCGGAACAGGGCGAGGTAGATGATCTTGTCCGTAAGTATGGCGAAGGGGTGTACACCACCTTAAGAACCTATCACAGAAATAGAGTGCTCTTCCTGAAAGAGCACATTTACCGTTTAGAGCACTCTGCTGAATTATCTGGTGTTTTCCTTACGGTATCCGAAGCCTCTGTGCGAGATTTGATTCGCGCGTTAATCCAGGAGGCAAATGGAAAGGATATCAGAATACGCCTGATAGTGCCTTTTTCGAGTCCCGAAACAGTCATCGGCATGGCGACATTCCTGACTCCGCCTTCAATGGAGGATTATCGTTTAGGGGTAGTGGTAGAAACTCGCCGGATGCATCGAGACAATCCTCAAGCCAAGGTGACTGAATTTATTCAAAAGGCATCAGAAATTCGAAAACAGATCGGCAAAGAAATACATGAAGTGATCATGGTTGATGAAAATGGGAGGTTTCTGGAAGGATTGAGCAGTAATTTTTTTGCAGTTCATCAGGGTAAAGTCTGGACTGCCGGACAAGGGGTACTGCCTGGCATAACCCGTGAACTTGTCTTAAAGTGTGTCCAGGAACTTAATCTTCCGTTGAATTTAGAAGGGTTCCCTTATCAAAGGTTGTATGAAATTGAAGAGGCTTTTCTGACAAGTACCAGCAGAGGGGTGTTACCGGTTCGCAAAATTGATCAGTACACTGTGCCTCAAACGCCCGGAAAGATTACAACGACACTAAGTACACGATTTCAGGAAAGGTTGAATCAATTGCTCGAAAAAGTTTAGAGGCTTGATTTTTCGTCGTCATTGTTTGTAGCGGATTCATCCTGCTCTTCGTTGATGGATAATTCCCCATTTTCGTATTTTTGTAGAATATCTTTCGCTTTCCCTACATCCTCTTCTGCCACCAGGATATCTACAGCACCCAAGGGCCCTACGGTTAACCCGTAGGCAATTCCTGCGCTCTCAGGCACAATCCACACAGAAATATCGTAGGACTCTAACAGCATACGAATCATCTCTGCGGAGAGCATTCCTGGAGCCGTATAAACACACTCAAAGCGGGGTTGTTCCATAAGAATCCTTCCTTTTCTTTTGTTCCAGGCGCTGAATTCGATGGGAGATTTCCCGAAGCCATTCTTTCCTCTTCCACAAGGGTAAAGGCAATGTATTGCATAAGGAGTAGGCGCGATTTGCCCATTCCAGAGCGACCTCCAGATTTTTGAGCGTATGTTCGTAAATTTTCGCTAACTCAAGGTGGGCTTCAAGGTTCCCATATTCTGCTGCTTTCTTCCATAACTCTATGGCTTCCGGGAGGTTCCCTTTTTTCTTATGAATTTCAGCATTTCTGAGAAAGGTTTTTATCAGGATATCTTGGGGCATTTCTTCAGATAAGGCTTGAGAGTATAGATGGGAAGCCATATCCCAGTATCCCATGTCATGATACAGGCGGGCAATAGAAGCTAAATCCATAGAGTGCAGAGGGAATATTTCTGGTTGTGATAACACCCGGCTCATAAATTGAAAAAGTGCGGCCAGCGAGAGGATATCTACACGGTTATGATAAAACACCCCATTCAGAAGAGAAAAATCTTTTGTTTTTAAATACCTAAAATATATCTCAGGAATGAGATAGCCAGGCACTTCCTGTTCCTCTCGTTGGACATGTAAAATCTGCTTTTCCAGTTCTGAAAGACTGCAACTCTCCAACCTTTCTCTCCAGAATCGCCGGGCAAGATGGAGAAGGTCAATGTGATTTTTTTCCTCCGGTATGGTTTGCATGCGGTTAAGGATGAAACGTGTTTGTAGCAGAGGCAGGTCAAAAGACTTCCCGTTGAAGGTAACAATCACAGGAAAGGGTGAAAGGATACGGTGAATTTCCTCTAAAAAGGCAAATTCATCAACGGGCTCTGGTAAGAAAATCTGGTGCACTTCAAATCGTTTTTCTTTGTAGAGCCCAATTCCTGCCATGAAAGCAAATGTGCCTGTTCCGCCAACTAATCCAGAGGTTTCGGTGTCAATAAATACTACATCACTCAAGGTTAGCGCTGAAATTTGGGGGGTTTTAGCCCATTCCCCAATCATGCCGAGAGGAGCAGAATCTTCAATAAGTACTTCTCCATGAGGATAAGGCAATGGGTACGATTGGATAACTTTGTATAGCCGGTCCTGAAAGGTAGAATCATTTACTTGCCTGGTCTGTCCATGATTATCTGTTAAGACATTTGTTTCGGATTTGGACGAACCATTATCTTTCTTATATCCTAGGGACTGTAATTTTTCTCGCAGATTTGTCATTTCACTTCTAATTGTATCAGCCCATTTAAGATATTCAGGATTGCCAGCGTTTCCTGTTTCCCGCCCATACCATTTTCACCTGCTGGCCCGACGCAGGATGGACATCCATGTTCGCAGGGACAGGTTTCTACCAGGATGGCGGCTTCCTTGAACAGAGTTTCTTCGATTTCATAGAGTTTTTTACTCAGTCCAATCCCGCCAGGAATCTGGTCATAAACCACCAGTGTAGGTTGTCCATCCGAAAGGGGCGATTGCGGTTCAGAAAATACTCCAATATCCTCAGTATCGCACATCAAGAAGAGTGGTGCTGCATGATGAATAAGATAACTCAGTCCCGCCAATCCGCTTTGAATACGCTGGTTCTCTTCCACTCTCTGATGACAGGACGGGCATAATGTAATGAGGTTCTCTGGACGATTGGCTTCTTGGGCGGAGGAGAACATCCGGAAAGGTACTTTGTGGTGTACATGATGTGCCTTTCCCTGTTCTGGGGTACCACATAACTGGCAGGTGTAGTGATCCCGTTTTCTTATCGATTCCCGAATCTTAATCCATTCGGGTCCGTAGTCGTTGGGATCATTTCTCCACAACCCAGCCTGTCTGAGGAAATTAACGGAGACCTCGCTTAAACTTCTCCAGTATCCCGTGGTGAACAGGGTGGAAGGAGGAAGTTCCAGCGATTCTGTACCAAGGTTTTCACGAGAATACCAGCGTATTTTCTTGAATCCTGTCACCTGATGGGTGACTTTCAGTTCCCCAAAAAACTTGTTTCCTCCCCGGGTTGGCTCATTATAAAGCACCTGTTGTTTTTCCACCGTAGTTTCCTGCACTGGTTCGGTGTAATAATCGAGTTCGGATGGCTCGAGCCAGGCAATCCCTCGATCTAAATCCAGGGTTTGTACCCAGTAGGTTTCTCCAGCATGCAAATACACTGCGCCTGGATGGACCATCCATAATGCACTGGAACGATCTACCACCCCAACAACTTTGGGCTTCCCATCTATAATCTGCTGCAATTGAACTGTATCTGGGGAGGTGGTTCTCAGGGAGATTTGCGAGGCGGGATACTGGTCTGCGGTCCAGATAAATCGTGTGGTGCCGGCATGAAGTTCACCACTTTCAGCCAGAAAAGACAGAATCTCCTCGACGGTTTCCGCTGAAACACCTCCAAAACCCTCACCTCGATAAAAGGGGAGTTCAAAGGCGGCACAACGAATGTGCTGAACCAAAATCAACAGATTGTTGGGGTCTACCAGTGCCATTTCAGGGGATTGTTCAAAAATATACTCAGGAAATCTCATCAAATATTGATCAAGCGGATCGGAAGAGGCAACCAAGAGCGAAACAGCCAGATCAGTTTTTCTCCCGGCACGCCCTATCTGTTGACGAGTAGAAGCAATTGAACCCGGATAGCCTACCAAGACAGAAGCAGAAAGGGTGCCAATATCTATTCCCAATTCTAAAGCATTTGTGGCTACTACGCAGTGGATTTCTCCCTTGCGAAGTTTGGCTTCAATAGTGCGTCTTTCTGTGGGTAAATATCCACTGCGATACCCTTCAATCCATTGCGGGGAGCCAGGAAAACGATCCCGTAAATATCGGAGCAGCAGTTCAACCGTTCGACGTGTACGGGCAAATGTGATGGTCTGGATGCCGTGAGTAATCAGGGGAGAAAGCAGTTTCAGGGCTTCATGAATGGCACTGGCCCGTATCCCCAAATGCTCATTGATTACCGGTGGATTGTAGAGAAAGATTCTCCTGGGGCCTGCTGGTGAACCATCTTGAGAAATCAATTGAATTTTGTCTTCAATCAAACTTTGGGCAAACGGTAGCGGATTGGCTATGGTGGCCGAACTCAGGATGAATTGTGGAGATGCCCCATAGAAGGAAGCCACTCTTTTCAACCTTCGGATGACATTCGCAAAATGAGACCCGAAAACCCCTCTGTAAATGTGGGCTTCGTCAATGATGATAAACCGCAGGTTCCGGAAAAATTCTGCCCAGAGAGTATGATGAGGCAAAATCCCCATATGCAACATATCAGGGTTACTCAGCACTATTCGTGCATTTTTTCGGAGGTCGTTTCGATGACTCGCGGGGGTGTCACCGTCATAAATGCCCACGGGGATTTGCTTGGGTAAAGAGGTATGAGATTGGAGGAGTTTGGCAAGTTGCGTCTGTTGATCTTGGGCTAATGCCTTTGTTGGGAAAAGGTAAAGGGCTCTGGAAGAAGGATGTTTCAGACAGTCGTCTAAAACAGGAAGATTATAGGCAAGTGTCTTGCCACTGGCAGTACCCGTAGCAAGCATAACGTGATTGCCCTGATGAATCAATTCGTATGCTTGTACTTGATGGCTGTATAATTGATTAATCCCTAGGGAATGGAGAGCATTTTTCAGATCCGGATGAAGAGATTCTGGAATATTTCCCCAAAGAGCCGGACGAGGGGGAATCTCCTCTATACGAACAATATTTTTTTCAATTTCCGGGTCACTCACCCAAACGAGCAGGACTTTCTCCAAATGGTTCATTGACTTTACGTTTTTACCTTACTTTGAAGATATTATCAAGGAATTTCGGCATTTCTATGAATGCAATGATTACCAGTCTCTTGATTTTTTTCTCTGGTTGGCTTGCCGGAGGTTTGGTCAACTGGTTGGCTGATTGGTTGCCTGTTGAAAGCAGGCTGGGTGGCTTAATCTGTTCGTCGTGCCGGAAAGAGATAAGTTGGCTGGATTACTGGACACTTTTTCCCTGTAAACATTGTGGAAGAACACGTGGATTGCGGACGTGGCTGCTTCATTTTGGGTTGGGAATAGCATTTTTAGGAGTTCACTGGACAGGTTCTCCACGTCTTTCGGAAGTTGAAGCCATGTTATGGTTGACGTATTCTTCCCTAATTGTAGTCATTGACTTCGAACATCGTCTGATTCTTGAGAAAACTTCAATTGCAGGAGGAATTCTGGCTTTTGTAATTGGCGTGCGTCTTCACGGCATTGGAATGACCCTGGCGGGTGGTACTGCGGGCGCGGCTTTAATGTTTTTACTTTTTCTTGGAGGCGAGGTATTCAGACGCTGGATGGAGAAACGCCGCGGGGAACCCATTTCAGAGGTTGCCATGGGGTTTGGCGATGTCATCCTTTCCGGTATCATTGGGCTTATTCTTGGCTGGCCCGGTATTCTCGCTGGACTCTTTCTTGCAATTTTGGCAGGTGGCATTGTCAGCGGCCTGATCATGTTCTCCATGATCATTAGAAAAAATTACCAGGCTTTTACGGCAATTCCTTATGGCCCTTACCTGATTTTTGCGACGCTTTACCTGTTGTTTCTTTCTTAACCCAGTTTCTGCGGTCTCAAATCTTTTCTTCCGGGCCCAGCAAGCACTACTTCTGGTGAGACTTCCTGAACAAATGGCTCAAAGTTTTTATTGAATTGTTCAACCAGAAGAGAGGCTTGCTGCTCATATGCCTCTGGATCTGCCCAGGTTTGACGTGGGTTGAGAATCTCACTGGGAACTCCTGGGCATTCCAGAGGAATGCTTAATCCGAAATGAGGTTCGATCTGATACTCCACATGTTCCAGATCCCCATGGAGGGCAGCGCGGATGAGGGCTCTGGTATAAGGCAGGCGAATGCGTTGACCAACTCCGTAAGGCCCGCCTGTCCAGCCTGTATTCACTAACCATACCCTTGCCTGGTGCCGCTGAATTTTTTCACCTAACAGATGAGCATATTCATGAGGATGTAAAGGCAGGAAAGGTGCACCGAAACAGGTTGAGAAGGTGGCTTGAGGTTCAGTCCCCAAACCGGTTTCAGTACCTGCAAGTTTTGAAGTGTATCCTGAGAGGAAGTAATACATGGCTTGTTCGGGGCTTAGGAGGGCAATCGGAGGCAATACCCCAAAAGCGTCAGCAGATAAGAAAAAGATATTTTTCGGGTGACCTCCTCTGCCTTCGGGAACAAAGTTAGGAATGTAGTGCAGAGGGTATGCCCCTCGAGTATTTTCTGTGCGATGATCGTCGTCGAAATCCAATTCGCGGCTAATGGTGTCTATGGTTACATTTTCAAGAACTGCCCCAAAACTTTGGGTTGCCTGCCAGATCAAGGGTTCTAACTCGGGACGTAGATGGATGGTTTTGGCGTAACATCCTCCTTCAAAATTGAAGATTCCATCATCAGCCCAGCCATGCTCATCGTCTCCTATCAGACGACGTTCAGGATCTGAAGACAGGGTCGTTTTGCCCGTTCCAGACAGCCCAAAAAACAACGCTACATCTTGTTCTTGCCCAATATTGGCAGAGCAATGCATGGAGAGAACCCCTTTTTGGGGTAAGAGGTAATTTAATACGGTAAAAATGGACTTCTTAATCTCTCCGGCATAACTGGTGCCTGCAATCAGAATGACTTTTTTCTTTAAATCCAGTGCAATAACTGTTTCAGAGCGGGTTCCATCCTCCTCCGGAGAGGCAAGAAATTCGGGCAAATGAAATATGGTAAATTCAGGGCGGTGATGGACCAGTTGATCATGAGGAAGTCGCAAAAACAGGTTATAGGCAAACAAAGCCGCCCATGCTTTTTCCGTAATCAACCGAATGGGCAGCGCAAATGATGGATGTGCTCCTGCTTGTAAGTCCTGAATAAAGACATCTTTTCCCTGCAGGTAGGCTCTTGCTTTGGCGAGTAAGCGTTCGAATTTTTCTGGCGCAAGAGGTTGATTGACTTTTCCCCACCAAATCTGATTCTCGATGCTGGGGTGTCTTACGATGAATTTGTCACTGGGAGAACGCCCGGTATGTTTTCCTGTATTTACAACCACAGCGCCTGTTCGGGAAAGGATGCTTTCTCCTCGCAAGATGGATTGTTCGATGAGACCTGCAGGGGGCAGATTCCAATAGGCTGTACGAAGGTTTTGCAAACCGTGCAACTCCAGACTGTAATCTCCTGGGATACCTGTGTAAATCATCCAGACTCTCCTGATTTATTCTTTAGGGTGAAATTGATTGAACCAAAACCATAACACGTCTTCAGCGGGTTTTCCGCGAACCGAAACAGACTTATCGGCCAGCGCGATGGGAGGAAAATACCCATCAGATACAACACCTGCAACCCATTCGGATTGACTGATCACCTGAAGAAAAGCATTGTAAATCTCTGCCTGTTCTCGGAAAGACTCCTCTGCCGCCGAAATGTCCAGACCGCCCTGATAGAAAACAAATAGGGGGAGACAGTTGCCGTTTGAAGGGATACAACCATTTGCGCTCCCTTTGGAAGAGGGATAAGCAAGTTCTACTACAATGGGGAGGTCGTATTGATCCCGAATGAGCCGGATTTTGTTTTCAATGAGTTCGCGCGCGGGCGGGATGAGGTTTTCGGCTTGAGGATCTTCCTGACTGGTCAGCGGATCATATACATGGACAAAAATCAAATCGGTTTCTTTCAATATTTCGCTTAGTGTGTCCAGGTTCTGCGAAGAAGATATTTGCCATGCGACTTTCCCAGAATAGATTTTCCGAATCTGTTGGATAAGGTCAATCCAGTAGGCTTTCAAATCGGCATCACTGACTACGGGAGCACCATTGGGTAAAGAATTGCCGGGAAGCACAGGTTCCAAATTTTCCGGATTGAGAATAAAGATTTCTGTACCGGATACACTTGCCAGTGCCGCATGATGAAGGATAAACGTCCGGTAGCGATCCAGCCAGGTTTTCCACCACCCGGACGTACCCGGGCATTCACTCCACCACACAGCAGGAGGTTTTTCAAAGGCGGCAGTGGGGCGCAGGGCAATGTTGATTTGTTTGGATCGGGCAATCTGTATTGTGTTAGAAAGGTCTTCCCATGTGGCATCTACACCAGTTAACCATTGAAGATTAGGCGGGTCGGTGGTGGTAAAATGCCATGTCGGTGAGAGAATGAGATAATTGGCATTCATTTGGGCAAGATCTTCAATTGCCCAGGGAATAAACGGCTGCCATGATGGATGATAATCGGCTGGAAAAGCCACGCCCTGAATAAAACTGCCTGGCTTGGGGGGGATGGTGCCCGCAGGGACAGTAATGGGCTCAAGAGGGGGTAATTGCCATTTCCATTCCTTAACCACTTCTGTAATCTTGATGCCCTCTGCAGGAGGGGTGAAGCGTTTTGTGCCCGGATTGTCAGGTCCAAAAGTCGTCAAATCGTCGGCAATCCCGCACTGATCGTTTCTGCAGAAGCGATATGCAGTTTCTCCAATGGCATCCAGTGGACTGTAAAGAATATACAGCCACTGGTGATTCCCAAGAGGCCACATGGGCAAAGGTTCTGTCCAACCATAGGGATTGAATTGAATCGAGATGCTTTCGTTGGCGCCAGTTGTTTCTGGAACAGTCAGGTAAAAGGAAATGCTCCCTTTTCCTGGAGATTTCCAGGTTTCAATTTGATCCTCAATCATGACATTTTGCGCAGGGACAATAAATTGCCGAACTCGAAACTCTCCCTGTTTGGTTCGCTCGGCATTCCAGAAACCATCACCCAGAGTGTACTTATATCTTAAGTCCAGGCCAACAGGCAGTTCCAGAGTAAGGCGATAAGTGCCGTCTTGTTGATAGGTGAGATAAGGAGCCCGGGAGGCTAAAACGTTCATCCCCCCCCGCAAATCAGCAAAGGTATTTCCGAGGGTAGAGATATTTCCTACCATGCGAATAGGGATTCCCGAAGGGCTATCCTCAGGCGGGGTTACCACGAAAGTGACCTGGACTTTTGGGGCAGGTTGTACCAGAATTTCTGCTGGGGTCATGGCTTCCTCAATCACCTGGGCACCTTGCTGGAATGGAACAAATTCCCCATTCAGACTCACTACTACCAGATGATGTGTCCAGGGGGGGAGCCCGTCCAGAGTAAAGGAACCATCCGCTGCTGTCAGCATGGTGACACCTGCCGCGGTGACCAGCACATTTGGCACAGGGGTACGGTCCAGAGCATTCAATACAACTCCCTGGATTCGCCCGAATGGACCTTGATAAGGAGTGTCATTCCAACCTGCAATGAAATCCTCTACACTTCCAGGGTCTTTTACGTAATACAAGCGATACCGTATTTGTTTCTTTTGGGTGTTGTACTCAATCGCGATGCTCTTGCTTTCCCGAATGTAACGATATTTGACGAGACTTCCCACCGCAAATGGCAAACGAACAGAATATTTCAAGTCATTCTGTCTTTGCAGAGGGTAACGTTGGGGATTAAGAGCAATGCCCGTAACCTCATCTAACACTTCAAGGCTCAGGTTTTCTCCCTCTTTTAGAGGTTGGGACAAGGTAGCCTGAAAGGTCACCTCAGCCATGAGAGTTTGCGAGGTGGTGTTTTGAGAGAGGATTTGCACTGTAGGAGTTGGTGAAGTGCATGAAATCAAAAAGAAGATGAGAAGAGGGATGAGCCAGTTGACTTTTGGTTTGGGGTAATTTCTTCTCATCTCTTTCCCCCGTTTGTCAATCCTGAGAAGTTTGATGAGGATCCAAGGGAGATTGAAATTGACTGAATTCCTGCTTAATTTCCGTTTCTCGATCTGCCAGGCTTCCCAGCACGCCGTTGACGAAACGAGCAGAACTATCAGAGCCATACTTTTTGGCTAGTTCAACAGCTTCATTGATGGCTACTTTGACAGGTGTGCATTGCCCGACAGCAAATTCCCATAAAGCAATTCTCAGAATGTTTCGGTCTATCACAGCCACCTGATCAAGGGGCCACTCAGGCGCATGTTTGGCAATTTGTACATCCAGTTGATGAGTAATGGGGAGAACTCCCATGACGATTTCTCTGGCGAAATCAGCCAGTTCGTCCTGGAGTTTTGCATCTTTTATGCGTTCCTCTAAGACGTCACCGGGTAGATGATTGGTCAGGTCTATTTCATATAAGGCTTCAAGAGCCACTGCTCGTGCCCGCGTTCTTAACTTCATAGGTCACGCTTCAACGGAGTAATCAATATCCTCAACATGCACGTTGATTTTACCAACTTCCATTCCTAGCATTTCGGAAATGGCTCGAGAAACTTTTTGCTGAATGGCTCGTCCCACTTCCCGAACATTGACATCTTTTGCCAGAACGACGTAGATGTCGGCATAAACTACACCATGATCCACAGAAATTTTTACCCCTTCCTGTGGATTTTTAGAAAATATTTGGTTAACATCCGCCGGCGCTGAACTCAATCGGGCTACTCCCGGAACGCTCAGGGTATTCAAGCGGGCAATAGTTAAGAGCACTTCGGGTGCTATGGTTGTTTTTCCAGTAGTTGAGGGTGTTTGTTCCATATGAAAATCCTCTTTCATGATGCCTTTATTCTAACCCATTAATCACGAAGTCGTTATGGTTTAGAAAATATTACTTGAGGAAACTGTAAGTGTTGTAGTGGCATAGGGCATGACACCAATACGAACTATCCCTTTTATATCTGCAAGAGCAAGGTTTACAGCGTTTTTCAGGGTATCGCAGGGCTGGATCAGCCAGTTTCTGACGATCTCTGGTGAGATTGTGGATACTAGATATACATGGTAATCGCGGACGATTCTGGCTACCTGATATCCCTTGTGAGGACCTACACGGAAAGGTTGTTGTGCAAATTTAGCAAAGACCTCATCCGGGGTGGATACATCTTTCATAAATTCCTCAAATGCCTGATTTCCACTTCCTTCCCGGCACTCGGCAACCAGAATAATCGTTCCACCTTTTCGGATGATGGTGGTAGCGTGAGTTAAGGCTTTTTGTGCTTGATAGAAATTAATATCTTTCGGATATCCGCCGGCTGAGGCAATGACAAGATCAAATAGCCCTTTGTCTTCTGTTGTACATATCTTCAGCGCAAGAGGAATCCCTGTTTTCATCACTTGTCGAGGGTGTCCGGCCAGAGCGTGGACAATTTCTTTCTTTTCATTCAAAATGGTGTTAAGAACAAAATCAACCCCCATCAAGGATCCTATTTCTTCAATATCTTCTCGTAAAGGATTGCCTTCGTAAATTCCTATCCATGCTTTTGGATCAGTAATCCAGGCATGATTGCGGTTGACAGTCTTTCGTCCCGCCAGTCCAGTGGCGGCGGTTTTCACTCCACCGGAGAAACCGGCAAAATGATGGGGCTCGATGTCTCCGGTGCATATTTTCAGATCTGCTTGGGCAAATTTCTGATTTACCCATACGGGGGTACCCCTGGAAGTGACCCCAATGAATACCAATTGTTCAGCATTGTCGCAATCGTGTGAGATGCAGTTCACTCGTTCTAAAACTTCGAGAGGAATTAAAGACCGAATTTCTTCCTGTTTCATAGGAAGATGGGTGCCGGTGGCTATTAAAAGGGTAATTTTTTCGTCGGGAATGTGATGTTGATTCAGCCAATCTAACAAAGGGGGAAGGATGTGATGATGGGGAACAGGACGTGTTTTATCGTTTACGGCAATGGCTACATGGTCAATCCCAGAAGGGAATTGAAAATCTAAAGGATGAGACAGAGCTTTTTCAATCACTTTTAAAGGATTTTCGCTTCCCGGTATTTCAGGAGGTACAATCCATTCAATGGAATGTTCATCGGAGATAGAACATGATTGCGTACCCGAGCCAAATGGAATAGTAATCTGTTGCATGGTGAAAATGCACCCCGACAGAGGAAATCAAAACCTCGATTATTTTATACTACAGAATGTGGCTTGGGAAAAATCTTAATTCAATCGAAAAATTCGATTCACAATTTTTTCAGGATGCCAGAAAATTCTCTTATGCAGGAGAATTTCACGACGCAGTTTCAGGATTAATCGTTCCAGAATTTCAGGGACGGTTTCTCTTTCCAGCAAGTCCTGTTTTTCAATTAATGGAATTTGGAGTAAAGAAGCCGTCAAAAAAATGATGTTTGTGGGGTCTTCGTAATTTTTTAATTCTTCCAGGAAAAGGTTAAGGGTTTGTAATTCAACTCCGGCGGCTTTATAGGTGTCCAGCAACTGGACATACTCGGATAAATATTCCAGCAAAGCGTTTTTCATTCGCAAGGTTTCCAGTGTGCGAATTTGGCGAAAAGGATGGGCTGCGACCTCGGCAACCAGATATGGGGAGTGTTGTACCAAAGAGCGGATACGAAATCGCTCTTCTCCAATAGCGGTAAGGTTCATCCTGCCCTCTGACAGAGGTTGAACGTCAATGATTCGTGCCGAGCATCCCACAGGATAGGGAACTGGCATAGGACCATAAGCCTCAACTCCCTGATGAATCAGACAAACGCCAAAAAGCAAATCAGTCTCGAGTACTTGGCGCATCATCTTTTTATAGCGTTCTTCAAAAATATGTAAGTGAATAGGAGTTTTAGGAAATAAAACAGTCTGAAGAGGAAAAACAGGTAAGGTGTACATTTATTTCAATTTTACTGGAGGCTTTCCTCCCTTACGAATGGATATATAAGGTTTATCGAATTTTGAGATTGGGTCTAAAATAGTTTCAGACTTATGCCAAAGGAGGAATTGTGTATGTCTATCCCATTTCCCAGTGACCAATGGATTAAAGCGATGATGGAAGATCTTAATCATAGTTCTTCCTACGAAGAAGCCGCAAAAAATTGGGAAGGTGATTTTGTATTTGTTATTGAACCGGGGGGAAAACTGGATAAACCAGTGATGCTCTACATGGATTTATGGCATGGAAAGTGTCGCAACGCTTACCAGATCCCGGATGGAGAGGTAGTGAATTCTGCCTTTCGTCTTTCCGGACCGGTGGCTGTTTGGAAAAAGGTCATGACCAAACAATTAGATCCAATGCAGGCAATGATGACCGGCCAGTTA
>FQKF010148428.1_pt1 | contig 16154 bp, 10 predicted proteins | sample 1504521 | NCBI WGS metagenome assembly FQKF01 (sample SAMEA4475357, study PRJEB15587) | soil metagenome | biome: Soil; feature: Field | place: India | collected 2015-03-11 | depth 0 m
GGGGTTTATTAGCCGCTGGACACGAAAGTGCTCTAGCGGCTTTTTGATTTTCTGTGCTTCTGACAGAACGGCACACTTTTGGCAAAGGGCATCTGTAGTAAACTATGAGTCAACCGATGCGAACACTTCCTTACGCTGCGCTTTTTCTAATCCTGTCAGCACTTTTGGGCCTTCGATGCCACACCCAGGACAACCGCCCGCGTGTTCTGATTTTCCACAAGACCGAGTTCTACGCGCACGAGTGCCTGCCGGCGGCTATAGAGGCCGTGCAGCAGCTGTGTGAGCGCAACGGCTGGGCTACCGATGCCACAGAATGGGGCGAGGACTTCACCGAAGAAAACCTGAGTAAATATGCCGCCATAGTGTTTCTGCTAACAGCAGGCGACGTGCTGGCGCCCACGCAAGAGGTGGTCTTCGAGCGCTTCATTCAAGGCGGCGGTGGCTTCGTAGGAATATACACCGCCATAGATACCGAACACAGCTGGCCCTGGTATCGCCAATTAGTAGGCGCCGAATACGACGGCCTGATGCCCGTGCAGAGCGGCGCATTGAATGTGCTCGACCGCGAGCATCCGGCTACTGCGCATTTGGAAAGCCTCTGGACGCGCACCGACGAGTGGATGAACCTCAAAAATGTGCTGCCCGAAGTGCACGTGTTACTGGCGTTGGAGGAAAGTAACTGCACCGGTGGCAAGATGGGTGCCTTCCACCCGGTAAGCTGGTACCGCGAATTCGACGGTGGACGTACCTTCGTCACGGTCATGGGCCACACGACGGCCTCATACAGTGAGCCGGCTTTTTTACAGCACCTGGAAGGTGGCCTGAAATACGCTTTAGGAGCAGGAAAACCGGTCGCCTTAGGCAAACACCGGCCTTTCCGACAGGACCAGCAGGCCAAAAGCGGCTTTGTCAAGACTTCGGTCGCCTGCAGCTTAGCCGAACCGATGTCTATGGCCCTGTTGCCTGACAACAAAATTCTTTTTGTAGAGCGCCGCGGGGCGGTTAAATTATTTAACCCTGCCAATGGACAATTGAAAACTGTGGCTGAGTTCAAGGTATTTCATAAAAATGAAGAGGGCCTGCTGGGGGTTGCCGTTGACCCAAAATGGAAAGAGAATCACTGGATCTACCTCTATTATGCACCCGCCGAAAAGCCGCACAACAATGCTCTGCGTCTGTCTCGCTTTGTGTTCAAAGACGATGTGCTCTACCCAGAAACTGAGCAGGTTATACTGGAAGTGCCCACTGATCGGGATTTGAAAACACTGCATGCGGGTGGCTGCATTCGTTTCGACCGGCAGGGCTTTCTGTACCTCTCTACGGGCGACAACACCAATCACTACGGCGACGGCTATACAGCCATTGATGAACGCGCGGAGGGGCGCCAATACGACGCACAGAAGTCGGCCTCTAACTCAATGGACTTGCGCGGTAAAATCCTGCGCATCAAGCCCTTAACCGATGGCTCCTACCTTTGCCCGGCGGGCAACCTGTACACCGAGGCAGATGTGCGCGTGTATCGGGGCGGTCAGGACATTCTCTTTGACCCGGCCTGGGAGGGCATTGCATACCCGGTGCGCAAGCCGCGCCCGGTGGCCATCGCCGCCGATTACCCGCAGCGCGCTCAGGCATGGTGGGGCCGTGGTCGGCCGGAGATTTACATCATGGGCTGCCGCAATCCCTTCCGCATGGACATAGACCCGCGCCGCGGTCTGCTTGTCTGGGGCGAACCCGGCCCCGATGCCGGTGTGGCCGACAGCCTGCGCGGCCCCGAAGGTTACGATGAAATCAACATCGCCCGGCGCGCTGGCTTCTACGGCTGGCCTTATTGCGTAGGGCCTAACCTGCCCTACCGCGAATACTCGTATGCCACCGGTACCTCTGGGCCATACTTCAACCCGGAGCATCCCGAAAACGACTCGCCCAATAACACGGGCGACCGCTACGTGCCGCCCTCGCAGCCGCCCATCATTTGGTATCCGTTCAAAAGCAGCGAGCTTTTCCCGCTCGTGCTCAACGGTACGCGCTGCTCGATGGGTGGGCCAGCCTACTACTGCGACGAATATCCGGAAAAAACACGCTTCCCCAAGCGCTATGATGGCAAAATCCTGATCTACGAATGGATGCGCAACTGGATTATGGCCGTCGAACTAGACTCGCTCGACCAGTATGTGAGCATGCAGCCCGTAGCGCCTAATGTGCGACTGGGGCGCCCTATTGACATGATGATTGACAAAAACGGCTCCCTATGGGTGCTGGAATACGGCACAGAGTGGTTTACAGCCAACCCCGACGCCTGCCTGAGCCGCATTGACTACATCCGCGACGACGCCTATACCGACGAAGTAGCCGAAACGCAGCCGACTAACCAACCACCCTTGGTAGAATGGCTCTTCGGAGGCAAAAATGGCTCCTTCTATCGCCCGGGCGACACTATTAAGTATGCGCTACAAGTTTCTGACCCCGAAGATGGTTCGCTGGCCGATGGCCGTATTCTACCCTCCGATGTTGAATTTTTCGTGGGCTACTTGCCCGCGGGTACTGCTTTCAAACGACCCACTAAGCGCTCTGAGACACCCGTCGAGGACCCCATCGCCCGTGGGCAAAAACTCGTCAACGAGTCCGACTGTCGCAGTTGCCATGCCGTGGAGCGTAAGATAAATGGCCCAGCCTACCAGGAGGTAGCGCGCCGCTACCAGGGCGCACCCAAAGCACTGGACTATCTAGCCGAAAAAATCCTCAAAGGTGGCAAAGGTGTCTGGGGGGAGGTGGCTATGAGCGCTCATCCGCAGCTGGCTAAAGCTGATGTTATGGATATGGTGCGCTGGATATTGAGCCTCAACGACCCTCCTAAACAACCCTTTGGGCACGGAACGCTCATCGCCCAACCCGCTAGCAGGCAAGATCCGGGCCGATACGCCCTCTACGCGCGCTACACCGACCAGGGCGCATCTAAGCTGCCGCCGCAAACTGCCGAAGCACTTGTGTGGCTTCGACCTGCCCAACTCAAAATCAGCGCCGCTGACAGCCTTACAAAAGGCATGAAAACCTACGAACGCCCGCTGAACAACACGACCATACGCCTATACGAACTGCAGCCGGGCGACTTCTTTATGCTGAAAGCCGTGGATGCACGGGGCCTTAAAGGTTTTGCCTTAGCCGTGGAAGTATCCTCCGGCCGCAAACACTCCGGCCACGGCCGCATCGAGTTGCGCCTCGGCAGCCCGGATGGCTCACTGGCCGGCAGTGCGCCCCTCACCGCCTCGGGCACTGGTGGTGCGCTGGTCGAAGTTGTGCTCAACCTCGACCGAAAAGTCTGGCCGACAGACAGTCGCAGACAGGACCTTTACTTCGTAGCTCGCACGGACGACGACAGAGTAGGCCAACCGCTCTTCGGAGCAGCGTGGCTGAAGGTGGTTTGGCAGTAAAAAAATACTAACTCTGCTCGTAACGCAATGCGACCCTTAGATTTGTTCAGACCCTCATCTTCTCGACAGAGTCTGCTCCTAAGGTTACCTTTGCCCTAGGACGTCCAACTCCTTCTACCCTACTCTCGCCATTTGATGTTACACCCTCCGCTCGGCCGTTGGTTCGCGGAGATAGGGCGTCCTTCGAGCAAAGCATTCAAGGCTGCGCGAAGGTCTTCGCCTGTAGGCGGGATGGGATTGCGTTTGGGACGGCTGCTGTCCAGCTGACCTCGATAGACCAATTTCAAATCGGCATCAAAGACGTAGAAATCCGGGGTGCAGGCCGCATCGTAGGCACGGGCGACGTCCTGCTCTTCATCGAAAAGATAGGGGAAAGTGTAGCCTACGGCTTTAGCGTGTTCGGGCATGCGCTCGGGAGCATCTTCGGGATACGCCTGGGCATCGTTGCTATTGATGCCTACGAAGGCCACGCCCTTGGGCCGATATTCCTCAACGATACGCACGATTTCCGGGTTGATGTACAGGACATAAGGGCAGTGATTGCACAGAAACATGACCACGGTGGCGCGAGCGTTAGCGGCAACGTCTTCGAGACTGACCAAACGACCTGTGGCAGGTTCGGGCAGGCGAAAGGTCGGAGCCTTTGTGCCTAACGGCAACATGTTGGACTCAGTGTAGGCCATAGTTTATCGCGGTACGCGCACTTCGTAGGTTTTGCGCGCCTTGTTGGTGAGTTTGTTGCTAATCAGCCAGGGGTTGTAGAGTTTGAACATGCGGTACGACACGCCGTGCTCGGCGGCAAAGTCGGCCCAACTCTCAACGGGGCCATCTACGTTCACCACTTTGTAGGGCGGCAGCGGGTCGTAGAGGTGGTCGCGCTCAATGCGGTATTCGTAGTCCTCCGGGTTTTGCATGACCTCTTTTAGGGCGACGATGCGGAAGGGGTAGCGCATGGTTTCGTCAGCAGCTAAGTTGAGGTCAAAGAAGGAACGAGCGCGCTGGTTTTGCATTTCGGTGCTGATGCGCGCCGGGCCGCCGTTGTAGGCAGCAGCAGCCAGCACCCAGCTGCCGAGTTGTTCCTTCTGGCGGCGCAGGTAGCGACAGGCAGCCCGCGTGGCTTTCTCTAGGTGATAGCGCTCGTCCACTTCGTCGTTCACCTCGAGGCCATATTGCTCGGCAGCGCTTTTCATAAACTGCCACACACCACGCGCGCCAGCGGGCGACACAGCATTGCTCAGATTGCTTTCAGCAACGGCCAGGTACTTCAGATCTTCGGGCACACCTTCTTCTTTTAGTATAGGCTCGATGGCCGGGAAGAGCGCATTGGCCCGCTTAATGGCTAAGATGGTGGATGAATGGAAATACACATTGCGCAGCAGCTCGGCGTCTAATCGCTGGCGCACGTCGAAGTTGTCTGTAGGGAACTTCTCGCCACAGAAGTCGTAGTTCTTGTTCAGGTTAATGGAGCGAATGGTCTGAGGCGGAGCAGGAAAGCCAGCCCCGCCACTTTCATTGCCTTTGAATGAAAGCAGAAGGATTCCCATCAAGGCCAGGGCCAGAAGAATGTTCAGAAGGAGCGAGGTGCGGCTAGTCATAGGAGCGCAATTTTATGGTTGAACGGTTGCCTGAATAGGGCGCTTATAGACCGGTACAGTGGAGCAGGGTTCGCCAAACATGATGCTCAAAGCGATGGGTTGCAGGCGGCGCGTGATTTCCACATAGGCCGACGGCGGCACGGGCCGATCGCTACAGCCTTTAACGACCAAACGCTTGCCTTCGTAAGGCGCGAGGTCTAAAGCCGCAATTTTTTTTAGAAAGGCCGCCTCAACAAACTGCTCGGGCTGGCCCTGGAAGATGTCGCGGGCATACGGCGCCGCATAAGCCGTTACCAGCATGTAAGCCCACATGGGAATAATGGCATCGGCCGAGCAAAAGACGGTTACGTTCTTGCCGGCGTACTGCATCCAGTCATGTGTTTTAAGGGCCTCGCGGAAGTCTTTTTCTTTGAGAATGAGGCCCATGAACAGGTAATCTTTTAAGTCAAAAGCGACAATTTCACCTTCTGGATAGAAGGTTTCCAGATCGAGCGTTATCAGGCCGCTTTGCGCAACGCGGTTGACCAATGCAGGTTGTTCCATGAGCAATTAGTTTTCGTGATGAACAGGCACACTGGCGTCTGTCTCCATTGTATCGAGCGGTTGGCCGACGGAGTTTTCAATTTCCTTAAAATCCCTGAGTTTGGGCAGGTCATTCAGGCTTTTGATGCCCAGATAATCCATAAATTTTTCGGAAGTGCTGTACAGCAAAGGACGCCCCGGCCCTTCGCTTCGTCCACTGATGATAACAAGCTCTTTTTCCAAAAGTTTCTGGAGGGCGTAGTCGCAATTGACACCTCGAATGGCTTCAATTTCGCTTTTGGTAACGGGCTGTTTGTAGGCGATGATGGCCAGCGTTTCTAGGGCAGCCTGCGACAGGCGGCGGCGCGCGGTTTGGCGCAGATGGATGGCCACGGTGTTGTGGTAAGCGCCTTTGGTCATGAATTGGAAGCCACCGGCGATTTCCACCAATTCAAAGGCATATTCAGGCAATTGGTATTGCTCCCGCAGCTGGGCCACAGCCTGCTGGAGGTCCTCTAGAACAATTTCGCTCTGGAACACCTCTGCCAACGTCGCCTGCATGTCGGTGAGCGAAATGGGCTGTGGCGATACAAAAATCAGGGCCTCAACGTGTTGTTTCAAGAAATCCATGACCGCACAAAGGTACGGTGCAAAGGCCGAAAGCGGCTTCACCACTTGTACCAGATACTGCTCTGCACCAGCCAGGCGTCGTAGAAGTCGGGCCGGAAGGCCTCCTGTCGACTAACGCCAAAGCGAATAGCCCACCATTCGGTTTCGCGCTCTAAGGCGACGCCGAAGCGCCACAAGCCTCGCACGGAATAGGCGGTGGTGGACTGAGCGGAAGAAAACGTCAGTACTTTGGGTGGTGTTCCGGGCAAGGTGTCCACGAAGGTGTAGTTGTAAATGGCCGGCGACACATGCGCCCAGGCATGCGCCACTTGCACAGAAGGCCGCAGCCAGAAGCGCACGGGTAGGCGATAGCGCAGGCCTGTGCTCAGCAGGCGCAGGCGCTGGTTGGCCACGACGTCACGTAGCGGATAGGGTACGGGCGGTTTGCCCAGGACAAGCTTGAACGGCTGAGGCGGGTTTTCGCGATAAAAGGCCGCAGGCAGATAGTCGGTGTGGCGCACGTCGTAAGAGAGGGCATCAGCGGCAGCGGTGATCCACAACTGGCCGATGACGCGGTATTCCAGCCCTAAGCCGGCACCCTGCAGCAGGGAGATGCCCGGGCGTGGCGTGGAGATGCCGGCCGTGCCTTGCAGGCCCGACCATAGACGACTTTCGCGGCGACGCGGCACCATGTTTGGCCACCCTTCCGGAAAGGCGGGCGTGTGCTCCAGTGGCTGAAGCATCCGGGTAGCAAGGAACGGCAGATGCCTGGGCACCTCGCTCTCGGCCGGTGAGCCGTCGGCATCGGTGGCTTCTGAAGTGGGCACCACTTCTGGACGCTGTGGTTCGTTGGTGGGCGCTGAGGCCGCCTTATCGGAAGTCGGGTAGCGTTCAGGCAAGACAGCCTCAAACCTTGGAACAGGCGGCCGTTGTGTCCCTGCGGGTACGACTACGACCAAAGGCGTACCTGTGCGCGAGAGTGCGGCTCCGCACACATCGGTAACCTCTGCCCATCGGGCGGCCCATTCTTGCTTTTCCCAATAAAAATAATAAGCCAGCCCGCTCATGGCTATAAGCCCCAGCAGCAGGCCGCCGGCAGCCATTTGCCAGCGCACCAGCGCACACCGGGCAGCGGCGGCTTCTAAGCGGTAGTTCAGTACCCGCCAGTTGGCTTCTCCTCCTGGAAAATTGCCTTCCTCGTTCAGATGGTCGGCTAAGTACCTGTCTAGATCACGCATAGCTACTTTTTGAATTCAAAATCGTCGGAAAACAGAGCGCGCAGGTGTTGTCGGGCGCGAGCAAGGTTCGATTTGGAGGTTCCGGGGCTAATGTCCAACATTTGGGCAATTTCTTCGTGGCTGAAACCATCTACGACGAAGAGATTAAATACGGTTCGGTAGGCCGGGGGCAGTCGGTCGAGCGAGGCCAGGATTTGCTCGCGCGTAAGGTCTTCCACGACGCTGCTTTCTGTAGTCAGGTCGTGGTGCTCTTTCCAGGGTTCGCTTTCGCGCGTTTGCAGGGCGCTGCGCAGGCGGTCAATAGCAGTGTTGATGACGATACGGCGCAGCCAGAAGCGGAAGGAAAGGCTCTCTTCGTACAGGTTAATTTTGGTAAAGGCTTTGAAAAAAGCGTCGTTGACCACTTCTTCTGCTGTTTCAATACTGCCCACGTAACGCCTTGCTATGCTCATGGCATAGTTGTAAAAAATCTGGAACAGCTGGTGCTGGGCGCCCCGCTTCTGCTGCCGGCACTGACGCAGCAGCTCGCTGATGTTGTCCTCCGCATTTTTGTGTTTATCTACCATTACGTCCGGATAGCTTGCGGCGTTGCGCAGCAGGCGGTGCCTTCAGCCGTAAACCGCCACAAGAATAGGGGTTCTTGTTCATTTAAAAATGGCGCCGTTGGGAATCACTTTGAGAGCAGGGGCCGGAGGAATGTGTCGCAGCCTTCACCTGAGCAACGGCGCGCAGCATTTTCAGATTTGCATGTCCGGGACACTCTGGCTCCTCTCAATGTGCTGCCGAGCGTCCATGAAATTTGCACTTTTTCACGCCCAGGCGGGCAGTCGTCTTAGTTTTGCCGCCCGAAGCTATATTTAGTGTTCGTAGCGATGAATCTGACCGCCCTTTCTATACGCCGCCCGTCGCTGGTAATTGTTGTGTTTGCCGTGCTGATGTTCATGGGCATTGCCAGCTATCTGAGTCTGCCCATTGAAATGGTACCCAAATTTGACCCGCCCGTAATCACCATTTCGGCCATTTATCCAGGGGCTTCGCCGGCGGAGGTGGAAAATGCGGTGGCGCGTCCGCTGGAGGATGCTGTAGCCTCTTTAGAAGGCGTGCAGCTCATTCAAATAGGCTCGAATGAGGGGATTTGCTTCATTGCTCTGGAGCTTAACCAGCAGATAGACCTGGACCGAGCAGTGCAGGAATTGCAGCGCAAGATCAATCAGATTTTACCTACCCTTCCGCGCGAGGTACGCCCGCCGGTGGTCAACAAGTTTGCGCTGTCGGAACTGCCAGTTATGCGGTTGGCGGTGCGTTCCCGTTTGGCCGGGACAGAGTTTTACGACATGGTGAAGACCCGCCTGCTGCCGGAGTTGACGCAGGTGCACGGGGTGGCGCAAATCAGCATTTTGGGCGGCGAGATGCGCGAGGTACGGGTGAACATCAGCCGCTCGCGTTTGGAGCAGTACGGGTTGTCGCTGCTTCAAATAGCGCAGGTAATCCAGGCTTCTAATCTGGAATTTCCCACAGGCAAGGTGGTCAGCGGCGACACCCAGGTGCGTATCCGGCTGGCGGGTAAGATCGGCACGCTGGAGGAGCTACGCCGCCTGGTGGTGGGCCGCTCGCGCCAGGGCGGGCCGATCTACCTGGCCGACATCGCCGACGTTCAGGATGGTGCGCGCGAGCCAGAGGTCTTCAGCCGGCTGAACGGCGAGCCGACGCTGGCTCTGGAGGTACGCAAGCAAGGCGACGCCAATGCCGTAGAAATGAGCCGCCTGCTGCTTCAGAAAATGGCACAGTTGGAAAAGTCTTATCAGCGCGAAGGGCTGAAATTCGAGGTCATCTCCAACTCGACAGTATTCATCCGCCAGGCTACGGATGCTGTCATTCACGACCTGCTTATGGCCGTCGTACTGGTGGCGTTGGTCATGCTGCTGTTTTTGCACAGTCTGCGCAATGCGGCCATTGTGCTGGTGTCTATCCCGACCTCTATCGTCAGCACGTTCTTGATGATGAAGATGGCCGGATATTCCATCAATATGATGTCGCTGCTGGGGCTGTCGCTGTCTATCGGCATTTTAGTGGACGACGCTATTGTGGTCATCGAGAACATTTACCGTCACCTGGAGATGGGCAAAAGCCGCGTTCAGGCGGCTTACGACGGTCGGCAGGAAATAGGCTTTACAGCCATCAGCATTACGTTGGTGGATGTGGTGGTTTTTCTGCCCATCATTTTCACTACAGGGCTGGTGCCCAACCTGTTGCGCCAGTTCTGCATGACGGTGCTGGTGGCTACGCTGATGTCTCTTTTGGTGTCGTTTACGCTGGTGCCCTGGCTGGCGTCGCGCGTGGGCAAGCTGCACCGCTTTGAGGGGCGTAACCTGGCGGGGCGTTTGGTGCTGCGCTTCGAGGCCTTTTTGGATCGAATGGCCGAGGGTTTCGTCAACGCCCTGCGCTGGGCACTGCGCAACTGGAAGACCAAGGCTACTGTGCTGTTCATCATTGGTGCTCTGGGCGCAGGCGCCGGGTGGTTAGTAACGTCGGGGTTCATCGGCAACGCCTTCATCGAGTCGGGCGAGCGCGGCGAGTTTCTTATTGAGGTGGAATTGCCCAAAACGGCCTCCCTGTCCCAAACCGACGCTACTGTGCGCCAGGTGGAGGAATGGTTGCGCCAACAGGAGCACGTCCAACGGCTGTTTACCACCGTAGGTACCACGACGAAATCTTTTGGCCTGAGCGCGCCATATGTGGCAGAAATTCTGGTCGAACTGGCGCCTTACCCGCGTCCGCGTCGCATCTCTACGGACGTGTTTGCCCGACAGGCCAAGCTAAAACTGGAGGAGCGCATCGCTGGCGCCCAAATCCGCGCCAACCCGATTGATATTCTGGGGCTGTCGTTCTCACCCATCGAGGTGCGCATCAATGGCCCTGATTTAGACAGTCTGCTGTCCATGTCCGACGAGGTGATGCGCGCCATGGCCTCTGTGCCGGGCTGCATCGAAATCACGCCCAGTGTAGAGGCCGGTAACCCGGAAGTGCAGGTCGTCGTGGACCGCCAGCGCATGGCCGAATACGGCCTGACCATGGCTCAATTGGGCCTGACGCTTCAGACGGCCTTTAGCGGAAATACCGACGCGCGCTTCCGTGAAGGAGCTGGCGAGCACCCCATCCGCGTAGCTCTGGACGCCTTCGATCGCCGCAGTGCCGAAGACATCCGCAACCTGACCATCATCAACCCGTTGGGCACGCCCATAGCCATCCACCGGTTTGCCGAAGTGCTCGAAGGCTCCGGCCCTACCCGATTAGAGCGCCGCGACCGCCTGCCCTCCGTGCAATTTTCGGCATCTGTCATCGGACGCCCAACGGGTACGGTGGCCCGCGAGGTTAAGGCAAAGGTGATGGCCCTGCGCCCGCCCGCTGGCGCACATTTCCAGTTCGGCGGCGACTTGCGGCGTCAGGAGGAAAGCATCGGCTCCATCGGCTTCGCCCTGTGGGCCTCCCTGGTGCTGGTGTACCTGGTGATGGTGGCCCTCTACGACAACTGGATGTACCCCTTCGTCGTCCTGCTCTCCATACCGCTTTCGGTCATCGGTGCTTTCTTGGCCATGGCCCTGGCACAGCAAAACCTCACGGTATTCACCGGGTTGGGCCTGCTCATGCTGGTGGGTCTGGTGGGCAAAAACGCCATTCTGGTGGTGGACTTTGCCAACCACCTCAAACAACGAGGCATGGGCCTGACGCAGGCACTCCTGCAAGCTACCAAACTGCGCTTTCGGCCTATCCTGATGACCAACATCTCCATGATTATCGGCCTGCTGCCCCTGGCGCTCTCTACCAGCGCCGGCTCGGCCTGGAAGGTCGGCTTGGCCTGGGCCATTATTGGCGGCCTGAGCTCCTCGATGTTCCTGTCGCTCATTTTCGTGCCCATAGTGTATGCCCTCTTCGATGCTCTGCTGAGCCGGATGGGTTTAGATAAAAAAGAAACCATCGAGTTCGTCGAATAGTCCGGCGACCTTGCGCTCGAACTATACTAAAGTATCACTTTCAACAGAACTTGACCATGAAAACCGCTCTCCTCCTCGGCGCCACGGGTCTGGTAGGTCAGCACCTGCTCCGGCGGCTGCTCGACGACCCACATTACGACACCGTGATAACCCTGACGCGCCGCCCGCTGACTGTAGAGCACCCGCGGCTGCGCTCCATTGTGTTCGACTTCGAACACCCAGACCCGGAGGTCGTGCACGCCGATGACCTTTATTGCGCCCTGGGCACGACGCTTCGCAAGGCCGGCTCGAAAGCCGCCCAATACCGCGTGGACGTAGAGTACCCCCTGGCCATAGGCCGCATTGCACGCTCCAACGGCGTGCGGCAGTACCTGCTGGTCTCGTCGGTGGGCGCCAATGCCCGCTCCCTCTCGTTTTATCTGCGCATGAAGGGCGAACTAGAGCAGCAATTGGCAGCACTGGGCTTTGATGCCTTCATCTCTGCCCGACCATCTTTGCTCCTGGGAGAGCGCGCTGAATTTCGCTTAGGCGAACGCATCGGCATCGCACTGGAACGGCTCTTCCGCCCAGTTATCCCACCACGATACCGAGGCATCCACGCCGACCAGGTGGCAGCAGCACTTATCGCTCTGGCTCATGCTGGCTTGTACGGAGCGCATCAGGTGGAGTCAGAGCAGTTATAGGTAGTGAAGGGAGTTGACCGATAACAGACAAAGGTTTGTCTCTAAACCGAAAGAGGTTAGAGTCTTAGTCAAAGAATAACAGCTAAAATCCGCTATTATTTACCGAGTGGATACATCCCTGGGCCACTATCTTTACCCGATGAACCGAACACCTCGCACTCTGCTAACCGCCTTGACTGCGGTGCTCTCATTGAGTATCGCCTGCCAGGCCCCTACCTCATCCGCACCGGGTCAGGCCGATTTGCTGGCCTTTTTCAATCTGCAGGCTGTTCCCGATACGCTGCGCGTAGAGGTGCCGGACGACAACGAGCCGGACCCTGTCGGCGACTCGATACCTCCGGCGCTGTTTTTCAGGATATTAGATACCGCTTTGTTGCAGGAGATCGCATACGTGGCTGAACCTGGTGCCGTTGACCGTATCCGGGGCTTGCATCGCTTTGCGCTGAGTTCGGACGTGGATGCTTGTCTGGTGTACGTCCGCCAATCCTGGTTCAAGCACTTTTCTCTGTTGTTGTATGATCGGCGCAGGCAAGCATTCACCAAGAGGCACACCTTGGCCGAATGGTACGGAGGCGAGGGCGGACAGATGCTGACCGGCAGCTGGCTGTTCGACTACGACGGCGACGGCGACCGGGACATCGTGCAACGGGTTATCCGGTATGCCATCCTCTTAGACGACAATTACGAGGCGCAGCAGGTGACGGAAGAGACTGCCGAGTTGCTGCTATGGCGCGACGAGCGTTTCGAAGTGCAACCGGTGCCCGACGAGGCGGCACTGGTTAGACGGTTCCCCATCCGCCCTTACTGGTAAGCAGGCATTCGGCCTGGGTCAGCATGTGCGGCGGCAATCGCCACCAATTGCCTATGTTTGCCGTTCACTTTTTTGTTCAGCGCTTATGAGTCGTTTGTTGCTTTTCACAATTGCCACAACCTTCCTTATCGCTCACCTGCAGGCGCAGACCGAGAAAAAGAAATGGGACGTTTCGGCGCCGGAGGGTATCCCGCTTCAGGAAGCCTCGTTCACCGTAAGTGAAGGCACGTGGATGAACCTTGACGTCAGTCCCGACGGCCAGACGGTGGTGTTTGACCTGTTGGGCGATATTTATGTCATGCCCATTTCGGGCGGTGAAGCGCGCTGCTTGCGCTCGGGATTGGCCTGGGAGGTGCAGCCGCGCTTTTCACCCGATGGGCGTAAAATCCTATTCACCTCCGATGCTGGCGGTGGCGACAACATCTGGGTAATGAACGCCGACGGCACGGAAGCGCGCCAGGTAACGAAGGAGACCTTTCGCCTGCTCAACAATCCAACCTGGATGCCCGGCGGCGAGTACTTTGTGGCGCGCAAGCACTTCACCAGCACGCGCTCGCTGGGGGCCGGTGAAATATGGCTGTACCACCTTTCGGGTGGCGAGGGCGTGCAGCTGACGAAACGCAAGAACGATCAGCAGGACGTCAACGAGCCCTCCGTCAGTCCGGATGGGCGTTACATCTATTTCAGCGAAGACCTCTACGGCGGCGGCTTTTTCCAGTACAACAAAGACCCGCACAAGCAAATCTTTGCCATACGCCGCTACGATCGCCAGACGGGCAAGATCGAAACCCTCACCGGCGGTTCCGGAGGTGCCTGTCGACCTCAGATCAGCCCCGATGGCCAGTGGCTCGCCTTTGTGCGCCGCGTGGACCTCCGGTCTGTCCTCTTCGTGCGCGAGCTGAGCACAGGCAAAGAATACCCCCTGTACGACCAGCTGAGCAAAGACCAGCAAGAGGCCTGGACCATCTTCGGCGTTTATCCGGGCTATGCCTGGATGCCCATTGCCACGGGCAGCGCGACACGCAGCATCGTCATCTGGGCCGGCGGCAAAATCCGCCGCATAGATTTCGACCTCAAGCGCTTAGGCGAACGCCGCAGCCTGGGCGTACGCGAGATCCCCTTCCGCTGTACCGTCAATACCCAATTGGCCGAGACGGTGCGCTTCGAGAACCGCGTCTTCGAGCCGGAATTTACTGCCCGCGCCATTCGGCATGCCACGACCAGTCCCGATGGGAAAACGCTTGTATTCAACGCTGCTGGCAAACTCTACAAAAAAGCGCTGCTCGACGGTGCGCCCGAGCCGCTCATCCGGACGGCCTATGGCCGCTGTGTTTTCATAGACGCCGAAGCCACTGACCCGGAGATGCTCGAATTTGAGCCTGACTTTTCGCCCGATGGCCAGCGCCTGGTGTTCGTCAGCTGGAACGACGTCCTCGGCGGCGCCCTCTGGCAGTTGCGCCTGGCCGACGGTCGCCCGGAGCAAATCCCAGTCCGTGGAGGTATTTTCCGCACACCTCGCTACTCGCCTGATGGGCGGCGCATTGTGTTTCGCTTCCAGAATGGCGACGATGAACTGGGTATCGCCAAAGTGGAAAAGCCGGGCATCTACGTGGTAGATTTGAGCAAGCCCGACCAGGCTCAATTCATCACCGACGAAGGCGAAAACCCGCGTTTCAGCTCCGATGGTACGCGCATTTACGTGCAAACGGGCGGCTATCTCTTCGGCTCTCTGGATAAAAAACTCGTCTCCTTTGACCTCAACGGCCAAGATAGGCGTGAGCTGTTCAAAAGCAAGTACGTCAACCAGTGGGTACCCTCGCCCGACGGCCGCTGGCTGGCCTTCACCGAATTGCACAAGGCATACGTGTGCGCTTGGCCACCTGCGGGCCAGACGATCGACCTGAGCGCCGACACGAAAGCCTTCCCTGTCAGTCTCATCTCTACCGATGCCGGCTACAACCTGCATTGGAGCGCCGACGGCAAAAAGGTGTTCTACACGCTGGGCGGTGAGTATTTTGCCATTGACCTCGCGCAGCGCTTTACCTTTCTGCCTGGCGCACCCGACAGCCTGCCGCCACTGCCCTCCGCCGGCCTGAAGATCGGTCTGCGGTTGAAATCGGACCAGCCCGAAGGCTTTATTGTGTTAGAAAATGCCCGCATCATCCCTATGGAAGGCGACAGCGTCATTGAAAACGGCATCGTGGCCGTCGAGAACAACCGCATCGCCTTTGTAGGCACCACTGCCGAATGGCGCAAAAATCCCGCCCTGCAGGCCAAAGCCCGCACGGGTCGCCGCATAGATTGCCGCGACAAGACCATCCTGCCCGGCTTTGTGGACGTGCATGCCCATTCGGGCAACTTCCGCTACGGCCTCAACCCACAGAAACAGTGGGAGTATTACGCCAATCTGGCCTACGGCGTAACGACCATGCACGACCCTTCGGTTAACTCCGAAATGGCTTTCTCCAACGGTGAAATGCTTCGTGTCGGGCGTATGGTGGGGCCGCGCCTGTACAGCACTGGCACCATCCTTTACGGTGCCGACGGCGACTTCAAGGCGCCTATCAGCAGCCTCGACGATGCCCGCAGCGCCCTGCGCCGTACGCAGGCATGGGGGGCCTTTTCGGTGAAAAGCTACAACCAGCCCCGCCGCGACCAGCGCCAGCAAGTCATCGCCGCCGCGCGCGAGCTGGGCATGATCGTCGTGCCTGAGGGTGGCTCCTTCTTCTACCACAACCTCAGCCAGGTAGCTGACGGCCATACCGGCATAGAACACAACCTGCCTGTGGCACCCATCTACGACGACGTCATCCAGTTCTGGCGCCGCACGCAGGCACACAACACCCCCACACTCGTCGTTTGCTACGGTGCTGTCAATGGCGAATACTATTTCTATCAAAAGGAGGACATCTGGAAAAAGGAACGCCTACTGCGCTTCACACCGCGCCACATCCTGAACGAACGCGCTCGACATCGCACCATGATTCCGGAGGAAGAATACGAAAACGGCCACATCCTCGTCAGTCGTCAGCTCAAAAAGATGCTTGACGCCGGCATCCGCATTAACCTTGGCTCCCATGGTCAGCTCCAGGGCTTGGCCGCCCACTGGGAAGTGTGGATGCTCGCCCAAGGTGGCATGACGCCCATAGAAGCCCTGCGCTGCGCTACCCTCCACGGCGCTCGGTATATCGGCATGGACCGCGAAATCGGCTCCCTCGCTCCGGGCAAACTGGCCGACCTCATGGTACTCGACAAAAACCCGCTTGAAAATATCCG
>FQKF010032068.1_pt1 | contig 16114 bp, 9 predicted proteins | sample 1504521 | NCBI WGS metagenome assembly FQKF01 (sample SAMEA4475357, study PRJEB15587) | soil metagenome | biome: Soil; feature: Field | place: India | collected 2015-03-11 | depth 0 m
GCTACAAAAAACAAAACGGCTTTCAAATATGCGAAAAAGTGCGCGTAGTATGGCATTTGCCCGAGGGCGATTTTGAATACTACAGAGGCGTGATTGACCGGATTGAGGCGAATGTGTCCGAATGAGGCGCTGTTTGCGCCGGGCGTTTTTCCACCTTTTGGACAGGCTCGACGGGCTACCTTTGTGCGATTGGTTTTCTGGAGCATGGCCGTACCTGTTTCCTTTGCCGAGCCGCTATGGCTGTTACTGTTGCTGGCGCTGCCGCCACTGGCCTACGCCTACGTGCGCATGGAGCGCGGACGCCACGTAGCGCTGCAGATGTCGCGCCAGGAGGCGATGAAGGGCGTGAAAACGTGGGTGGTTTATGCGCGCGGCAGCATTCAATATGTGCGCTGGGCGGTGTTGGTGCTGTTGGTGTTGGCCATGGCGCGGCCGCAGTGGTTAGACTATCAGGAGCAGGAGACGACACAAGCGCGCGATCTGTTTGTGGTGCTGGATGTCTCGCACAGCATGCTGTCGAAAGACTTGGTGCCTGACCGACTCGAAGTAGCTAAAGCCTTGGCGACGAAATGGATAAACGATCGCCCGGGCGACCGCATCGGCTTGGTGCTGTTTGCCGGCGGTGCCTTCACCCATTGCCCCCTGACGCTCGACCACCGGCTATTGCGGGCCTTTCTGGCCAACGCACAGGTAGGGCGTTTGCCCGAAGGGACGGCCATTGGTATGGGGCTGGCTACAGCCCTCCATCACCTGGCTCGAAGCCCTTCCGCATCGGGCAAGGCGGTAGTGCTACTAACCGATGCCGAGAACAACGGCGGCACTATCGGCCCCCTGCAGGCAGCCGAAATGGCACGAGCGCTGGGCATTCGCGTCTATACCATAGGGCTGGGACACGACGGCACGGTAGCGTCGCCTACCCGACGCCGCTTTGACGGCGGCTATGACTTTGCACAGCGCCCGATGACACTGGACACCACTCTGCTGCAGCACGTTGCTGCCTCAACAGGTGGGTTATTTCTGCGCGCCGACGACGCGGCGGCATTGAGCACCGTTCAGCGCGAGTTAGATACATTAGAAAAAGCTGAGGTGCGGCGTACTGTTGTAGTGCGCCGCACCGAACTATTCTTTTGGGTACTGGCTGTAGCCTTTTGCCTGTTGGTGTTTGAATTGCTGCTCCGCTGGGGGCCGCTGCGTGTCATCACAGTGTAGTAATGAAAAGCCCTCTCAGGGTTGGCGGACAATCCTTCCGGCGGCTACCGCCTGCCCTATTTGGGCCTTCCAAAAGTACAGGCCTGTGGGCAAATGGCGCATGGGCACGGCGAGCATGATGTCCATGCCGTCGAGGGTCTGGTTCAGCGTATGTACGATACGTCCGTCAGCGCTATGTAGCGTCAGTGTCAGTGTGCCGGCGGCGTGGCGGACGCGGAAGTGGGCGGCATCGGACACGGGGTTTTGCAGCAGGGCGATGTCGAGTGCAAGAGTGGTTTGCTCAGTAGCAGCAGTAATGGTCAGTGCTTTGAGCACAGCGGCCAGCGCATCCACGCGCCCGTAGCCATAGGTGTTGTTGGGATATGCCAGGCCGGTGCTGTCGCTACAGTCCTGCCAGCCGAATTTGGGCACAGCCGTCTGCTCGATGATGTCCTCTATCATGCCCACTTCGCCGGCCAGGTCAGGGCGGGCGGAGAGGATAAGCGCTACCAGCCCCGCCACGTGCGGGCCGGCCATGCTGGTGCCCCAAAAGTGGGCGTAGCCACCGCTACGGATGCAGGAGCGCACCGCAGCCCCGGGCGCCACCACGTTGGGCTTAAGGCGATTACTGCCGTCTATTGTTACCGGCCCGCGACTGCTGAAGCCGGTGATGGAGTCGTTGTCGGCCGTAGCCCCCACGCTAAAACTTTCCTCAAAATAGGCTGGTGGCCCGAAGGTACTGGCACATCCTCGGGAGCCGGAGTTACCGTTGCTGACGACGACCACAATACCCGCGGCGCGCAGCGCCACCACCGCCTGGCGCAACAAGTCGTTGATAGTTAAATCGATACAGCCTTCAGACTCAGAGCAGTACCAGGAGTTATTAATGACGTGCGGGGCCAGGTCGGGGCGGGCGTTTTGCCCGTTGAGGTCGGTGGGCGCCAGAAACCACTCGAAGCATTCGAGGTACGTGGAAGGTTTTCCGTTGCCACGCTCCATATTTCGGCAGGCAACCCATCGGGCTGCTGGGGCTACGCCTATTTGATTGCCCTGACCGTCGTCGCCCACCATGGTGCCCATAGTGTGGGTGCCGTGGTTATTGTCATCGCAAGGGTAGGGTACGTTGAGGCCGCAGGGGTTGTTGCTGGGGTCGGGGATGCTGTCGCCGCTCAGAGGGCTGATTTCATGGATGGCGTCGTGCCAATGGAAATTGTGGTCGGCGTCGCCCGTGGCAGGGTTGTAGCCTCGGTACTGGTTTCGGATGGCCGGATGCCACCACTCGTAGCCGGTGTCGGCGCCACCCACGGTGATGCCCTGGCCAGTATAACCTAAAGCCCACACCTCCGGAGCGCGGATCATGGAAATGCCCCACTCCACACCCGCGCGGAGGTTGGTGGACACGGCAGTGCTCTGTTCGGGCGCTGCAAACGTTACCGTGGGGTCAAGAGCGATGCGCTCCACTTCAGGTAGGGCGGCCATTTCGGCTAACACCTCAGGCGTCGCTTGGCGAATAGCAATGGCATTCACCAGAAAAAACGACTGGAAATACGCGTTGCGCTGACGCAACAACACTTGTGCACGCTGCTGGCTGCTTTCGGCCACCTCTAACAGGCGCCGATAAACGTATTGGCCTTTTTCAGCCTTGCCGCGAATGCGCGCAGCAGCAGACAGGTCGGCTTTTTGAGAAAAAACAACCAGCGCGTCGCAAGACTGGTTTTCCGACACTGCAGCCTTTACAGCAGGCGAAAGCTTGTAAGAAAAGGAGGCAACACGCTGCGCCTCAGGGGTGAAGGGCAACAAAAAAACGATGAGAAAAAGGAGAATGCGCATGGCAAATACCGTTGTGAAATGCGCCTCAAAGGTACGTTCGGCCCAGCAACGCTGCCTTTAGGCGATTCGCCAGCAGACAACAAAAGCGAAAAAAGCGCACGCCGTACCTTTGAGGCTCAAAAAAAACTTCATCTATGAGAGTCGCTATCGGCTGCGACCATGCCGGCTACCCTTACAAAGACGGCTTAGTAGCCATGCTGCAACACATGGGACACATGGTCCAGGATTTCGGCACGCATTCGCCGGAGTCGGTGGATTATCCCGACTTCGCCCACGCCGTAGCGCAAGCGGTAGAAACAGGCCAGGCCGACTATGGCATCGTCTTATGCGGCAGCGGCAATGGCGTCGCTATGACCGCTAACAAGCACGCCGGCATCCGCTGTGCCCTGTGCTGGACGGAAGAAATCGCCGCCCTGGCACGCCAACACAACGACGCTAATATGATAGCGCTGCCCGCTCGATTTGTACCCGAAATACAGGTGCAGGCCATGGTGCGCGTCTTTTTGGAGACGCCCTTTGAAGGCGGCCGACACCAGCACCGCGTCGAAAAAATCGCCTGTGCATGACCATCTCTTCTTTCCGCTAAACGCTACCACCCAAAGACATTTTAACCCACAGGTCGCCTCCGCCCAGAGGCCTCGTCTCTTTGTCTGTTTCTCATCTTCACGCTCTTATGAAACGCTATCCTGCTTTTATTCTGCTCTTACTGGCTACGCTGTCTTTACAGGCCCAACGCACCTACGACGACTCTATCACTGTGCGCCTGTCATTGCGCCCGCGCTACTATCAATTGCCCGACGCACGGCCCTTCGCTGCTACCATTACCCCTGAATACCTCAAATTCCTGGTGGATACCCTGGCTTCTGACGCCATGCAAGGCCGCGAAACCGGCACCGAAGGCCAGCGCAAAGCCGCCGATTTTATCGCAGCCCAGTTCAAAGCCATGGGACTCCCTGCTGTGGCCGACCGGAACACCTATTTTCAATACATCTTCCTCAAACGCGAAAGCTGGGCCGACCTGGACCTGTCCGTCAACGGCACAACCTTTACCTCGCGTAAAGACTACATCGTCCTGCCTGCCTACAATGCCGACCTGCCCAGCCTTAAGGCAAAAGAAGCCGTTTTTGTCGGCTATGGCATTGAAGAGGGCAAAATCAACCATTACGCCAATGCCGATGTACGCGGCAAAGTGGTCGTCTTCTACGACGGTGAACCCATAGACGCCCAGGGCCGCTCGCTGCTCACCGGCACCGAGGCACGCACTAACTGGACTTTGGACTGGACGCGCAAAGCCAGACTCGCCGCCCAAAAAGGTGCCACCTTGGCCCTCATCATCGTGCCCGACATCGGCGAGGCCATGCGCGCCAACCGCCGCCAGCTATCGCTCTGGGGCTGGACGCCCACCTCGCCCAACGCCGACCCACTGTACAAAGGCTTGGTCAATTCCATCTTCATCAGCCAAGACGTCGCCAACGCCCTCTTCGGCAAAAACACGGATAAGGCCGCCGAGGCCTTCGGAAGTGCTAAAAGCAATGCCGCAGCATTCAAACCCGTGAAAATCAAAGCCAACATAGAAGCGCGCATGGCCAAAGAGGTGCGCACGTTGGAAGGTTCTAACGTCGTTGGCTTCATCGAAGGTAGCGACCCCGTGCTCAAAGATGAGTACGTCATCATCACGGCGCACTACGACCACTTAGGCGGCAGCGGCGACGTCATCTATAACGGCGCTGACGACAACGCTTCGGGAACTTCCGGCGTCATCGCCGTTGCTAATGCTTTTGCTAAAGCCAAAGCCGCTGGCATCGGCCCTAAGCGCAGTGTGGTGTGTATGCTCGTCAGCGGTGAAGAAAAAGGCCTATTAGGCTCGCGCTTCTACGTCGAATTCCCCCTCTTCCCGCTCCGAAACACTGTGGCCAACATCAATATAGACATGATAGGCCGCGTGGACAATCGCCACGCCAACAATCCTAATTACGTCTATGTCATTGGTTCTAACCGCCTGAGCACCGAACTGCATGAAATCAACGAGTTTGCCAATGCGGTGCACACGCAATTGGAACTGGACTATAAATACAACGACCCCAAAGACCCCAACCGCTTCTACGAACGCAGCGACCACTACAACTTCGCCGAACGCGGCATACCCGCCATCTTCTACTTCAACGGCACCCATGCCGACTATCACAAGCCCACCGACACGGCAGAAAAAATAAACGTCGAAGCCGCTGCTAAACGCGCTCAACTGGCCTTCTACACCGCGTGGGACTTAACCAATAGACCCTCACGCATCACCGTGGATGTGAGGAATTGAGGACTGAGGTGACACGTCCCCGGCGGCAGGTGTCACCTCTTGAGCATTTGGAATGGTGAAATATGCTGGCCTGGTCTTTTTTGCGGAAATGTCGGGCGGAAAGACTCAAGATAACATCTTTCACTCGGGCGATTTATCCTTTAGACATCCATGAAAATGGCCTTGGGCGGCATATGGGTTGGCTGTAGTGGGTGAAAAGTATCATTTTTACATATGATTTCTCTCAAACAGCACATGGGCAGCGTTTGCCATTTTTACTTTCTTTTTTTTAAAACCTAGTATTTAGGACGATGAAACTGTATATTTCGCCAGAAAAGACGCTCCAGGAAGTACAGCAGGCCTTTCAAGCCGAATACCCGTACCTGCAATTGAGTTTTTTCACCCAGTCGCATCGGGCATTCAAAGGCTCGCCAGCAGAATATCTAATCAAGAGTGCTTCTACGCCGTTAGGCACACTGATGCCGGAGGCCAAGTCGGGTTTTGTGGATTTGCCGCCTGACCTGCCCACCTTTGAAGCAGAGGCGCTTTTGGAGCGCACCTTCGGACTGCATGTACAGGTCATGCGCAAGTCAGGCGACACCTGGCTTGTTACCAGCGCTACCGACCGGCTAACGCTGGCCGAACAAAATGCCCGCGGCAAGGCGAGCGAAAACCCGGCCTTCCTGCCGCCCGACGAGGAATTTGACTACCGCGAACAGGAATAAGAGCAAAGAGCAGGCTGCAATTCAGCCCGGCGATGCGCCTGGTGGCAGGGGCTTTGGAGCAGCTGTTCGCTGACAAACGCAAAAGGTGCGTACCTTCGAGCGCAGAGAACAAAACCTGTCGTCTATGCCGTCTCGTTGGTTTACGCTGTGCTTGCTGTGTGGGCTTGCAGGGTTTTTGAAGGCCCAGGACTTGCACTTTTCCCAGTTTTATCACCACCCTATGCACTACTCGCCGGCGCTGGTGGGCGCTTTTGAGGGTGAGGTTCGGGCCATGGCTTTGGCGCGCAGCCAATGGACAAGCGTGCCGGTGGCATATCAGTCACTGGCGTTGGGAGCCGACCGCAAGATGTGGCAGGGCGATGCCCAGTCTGTGTCGGCTGGTTTGGTGTTGCAGGGCGACCGCGCGGGCGATGCAGGGCTATCGTGGGTACAGGCGAGTCTGTTGGTCAGTGCAGCGCAGCGCATCGGCGAGCGGCAACACGTCGCGGTCGGCTTCAGCGCCGGGCTGGCCCAGCGGCAGTTTGACATCAGCCGCCTCAAGTTTGGCAATCAGTGGACTGGCGACGCCTTCGACCCAGGCTTGCCTTCTAGGGAGGCCTTTGACCAGACGAGCGGCCTACGGCCTACGCTGGGCGCGGGTCTAAGCTGGCGCACCCACAGCACCGACTACCGCAGTGGGACCGAAATTGGCCTGGGCGCCTTCCACTTGAACCGCCCTTCAATAGGCTTCCGCGATGCGACCAGTGCGCTGCCGTTGCCCGTTCGATGGGCGGTCAGTATACAGTCCACGCAAGCCCTGAGCGCGCAGCTGGACCTAGTAGTCGCAGGTGGCGCCTGGCAAATGGGCAGCACCCATGAGGTGCTGGCCGGCGGCGGCGCCCGTCTGTGGCTCAAACCTCAGGAAACGGCGCTGCGTTTTACGGCGTCTATGCGCATGGGCGATGCCATCATTCCCGCCCTCCAGTACGAATTTGGCGACTGGATTGTGGGCGTCAGCTACGACTGGAACATCTCCGACTTTCAGGTCGCCACCCGCAACCGAGGTGGTTTCGAATTGATTGCCGTCTATCGACCCGTACCGGCTCCACCCATCAAAACGTTTAAGTCCTGTCCAGTATTCTGACTTTGGATGCTTCCCAAGAGCTGTTTGCACCGTTCATATGATGGTACTTCTTCAAAAAAATCAGCTGTTCAGGCTGTCCATCCTCTTATGGATGACCCTTCTGCCTCTGTGTGTCTTGGCCCAGTCGCGCCACAGCTACGAACGCGCCGGTGACAAAGCCTTTGAACAAAAAGACTACGGTTCCGCCCTGCAACACTACCAGACGGCGCTCAGTCGCAAACCCGACGACGTCACACTGCTGTGGAAAAGCGCCGAAAGCGCCCGCCATATCCACGCCGACGCACTGGCCGAGCGCTGGTACCGCCGCATAGAAACCACTGAAAAACGCAAACCCATATATCCGCTCCTACCTCTGAGGTTAGGTGAAACGCTGCGCAAACAGGGCAAATACGACGAAGCAGCCCGCTATTTCGAGCGCTTTTTGGAACAAAACCCTGCTTCCGAATGGGCTGCTATCGCGAAAACGAACCTCGAAGCCTGCCAATGGGCGGGCCGGCAAACGCGCCCTGCCGACTCTGTAGTGGTGAAAAACGCCGGCAAACACTTGAATAGCCCTTACAGCGACTTCGCCCCGGCACTGCTGGGCGACTCGCTGTTCTTCTCCTCGTATCGCTTCGACAAACGCGGCGACAAAAACATCCCTAAAACGAAATTGACCAAAGTCATGCTTTCGGTCAAGAACGGACGCCCGCGCGAAGCTGCCCGCCCTTTTCCCAGTACGGACACGACCCACGTAGCACATACAGCCTTCTTCGGCGAAGGCCATTTTTTGTTGTTCACATTGTGCAAAAACCGCAATGCCTCCGACATCCGCTGCGACCTGTGGCTGACGATAAGAGACGTCCGCAACCGCTGGACGGCGCCCATGCGCCTGCCCGAACCCGTGAACCTCGGCGGATACACCACTACCCAGCCTCATGTGGCTTTCGACACGGCCGCCGAACAGCTGCTGCTGTGGTTCGCCAGCGACCGGCCCGGCGGCCAAGGCGGGCTCGACCTGTGGTACACACCGCTGGATACCAACTGGTTTTGCCCCTGCCACATCCCTGTGGATGCCCGCAAGCCCTTCCCGTTACCCGCCTTCACGTCGCCAACGAATGTCTCCACCCTCAACACGCCTGGCGATGAGGTTACGCCCTTCTTTCATGAGCCGACGCAGACTCTGTACTTCAGCTCTAACGGCCGCATCGAAAACTTCGGCGGGTTTGACATCTACCGCACCCGCCGACAGGCCGACGGCTCGCTGGCTCCGCCTGAAAATGCCGGCCCAGGGTTGAATACGTCCTACAACGACCTGTACTTCGTTCTGGCACCCAACGGCTATTCGGGCTACCTGAGCAGCAACCGACCTGGCGCTCAATATCTGGACGAAGCCAACAAATTCTGCTGCAACGACTTGTTCACTGTGCAGTTCCATATGCCGCCCGACACTACCCCTGCGCCGCCTAATGCCGACGCTCCACCGATACCGGCGCGCCCATTGGAACGCCCCACCATCCCTATCGAACAACTTAACCCGCCCAAACAGCCCACTCCACCGCCTCCGCAACTCAAAGACTTCGTCGGCCTCCCCCTCTATTTTGACAATGACGAACCCGACCGGCGCACGCGCCGAACGACCACCCAAAAGAACTACGCCGAAACCATCATGCCCTATCTGGAACGCCAAAGCGAATACCGCGAACGCTTCGCCGCTGGCCTCGAAGGCTCCCAACGCGACAGCGCCGAACAACGCATTGACGATTTCTTCGACAGCGAAGTCCGCCGCGGATATGAACGCTTAGAGCAATTGTGCGAACTTCTGCTTGAACGCCTGCAGGCTGGTGAAATGGTCGAAATCGTGCTCAAAGGCTACACCAGCCCACGTGCCGAGTCGGACTACAACCTCGCCCTGGGCAAACGCCGCGTCAGCAGCGTTCGCAATTACTTCACCGCCTACGCCAACGGCGCCTTCCTACCCTTTCTCGACACCAGCCAGCTCAAGGTGTCGGAGACCAGCTTCGGCGAAACGACCGCCCGCCGTGGTATCAGCGATGACCTACGCGACGAGCGAAACTCCATCTATCACCCTAATGCCGCACGCGAGCGGCGGGTGGAAATTGTAGAAATACGGCAGTGAGGGAAAACCGCAACGACGGCAGGCGAGCATGTCAAGAGCCCAAACGCACCAGTTCACGCAGTTCGTCGTTTGACAGCTCGCCCAGCCATTTTTCGCCGACAGAGATGGTGAGGTTAGCCAACTCCTTTTTGCGCTGGATCATGTCGTCAATCTTCTCCTCTAAGGTGCCCTGTGTGATGAGGCGGTGCACCAGCACGTTTCGGTCCTGTCCGATGCGGTAGGCGCGGTCGGTGGCCTGAGCCTCTACGGCGGGGTTCCACCAAAGGTCGTAGTGGACGACGTTGGTGGCGGCAGTGAGGTTGAGGCCTGTGCCACCGGCCTTCAGACTGAGCAACAGGACGCGCGTGGCGTAGTGTTTCTGGAACTGCTCGACCATCTGGTCGCGCTGTTCGCGCGAGCAGCCGCCGTGCAAAAAGGGCACGTCCAGCCCTAGCTTATCGCGCAGCATGGGCACGAGCAGATCGCCCATTTCGCGGTACTGGGTAAAGATGAGCGTCTTTTCGCCGGCGGCCAGGATTTCCTCGAGCAATTCGAGGAGACGCTGCGCTTTGCCCGAAAATCTGGGGTCAGGCTCGCCTTTTTTCAGGTACTGGGCCGGATGGTTGCAGATTTGCTTAAGCGTGGTCAACATCTTGAGCACCAAGCCCCTGCGCCGAATGTCTTTTTCGTCCTCCTTCGCAATTTCCTGGAGCATTTCTTCCACTGCATTCTGATAGAGGGCCGCCTGTTCAGCCGTAAGCGTGCAGTACTGGTTGGTTTCGATTTTCTCCGGCAGGTCGCTAATGATGCTCTTATCGGTCTTGACGCGGCGCAGCAGGAAGGGCATGGTTATTTTGCGGAAGCGGTCGAGTGCCTCGTGGTTGCGTTCGGTTTCGATAGGGCGCGCCAGTTCGGTCGTGAACTCGCTGAGCGCACCCAGCAGGCCCGGGTTGATAAACTCGAAGATGGAATAGTATTCGCTGAGGCGGTTTTCCACGGGGGTACCCGTCATGGCGATGCGGAGCGATGGCTTGAGCTTTTTGGCAGCCTTTGCCTGAGCCGTGTCGGCGTTTTTGATGTTTTGCGCTTCGTCCACGACGACAATAGCCAACGGGTACTCATTGATTTTCTCGATGTCCGTTCGGAGGATGCCATAAGTAGTCAGCACGACTTCAGCGCCGTTGAGGCGTTCCCAGGAGCGCTCCGGACCGTGATAGAGGGCATAGCACAGGCTGGGCGCAAACTTTCGGATTTCATTGGACCAGTTGGTCAGCAGCGTGGTGGGCACGATGACCAAGGCCTTCTTCTCCGGAGTCAGGGCGCCGTCTTGTTTCATGCGCAGCAGCGCGGAGATGACCTGAAGGGTTTTGCCCAGACCCATATCGTCCGCGATGAGGCTGCCCACGCCGAGGCGAATATTCTTGTAGAGCCATTCGTAGCCGCGTTGCTGGTAAGGGCGCAATTGCGCCTTAAGACCTTCGGGTAGCGGCACGGCCTCGGGCTTGAGGAGCATTTCAATTTGCTGGCGCAGTTCATCTTCCAAGAAAACGCGCGCACCTTGATAGCGCTCTGCCAGGGCAATCTGGAGCAGCTGCATCGGCGAGGGCTCGGGAGCGTTCTCCAGCTGGTTGAGCAAGGCAGCTACTTCGTACTCGTCTAAAAAAACATAAGCGTGGTTCATGCGGACGATGCCGCGCATACGCCGCGCCAGATGGACGAACTCTTCGGGCGTGAGCACCTTGCCGCCCAGCGCAATTTGCCACTGAAATTGGATGATGTCGGCAAACGACAACAGACCCTTGCCTGCCACTTTTCCTTTGGAGGTCAGCTTCATGGACAGGTGCGGGCGCGACAGCCTCCGCAACGAACGCGGCAGCAGCACCCGAATGCCCAGCAACCGGATGATGGGCAGCATATCGAAGAGCACCTCCGGAAAGTCATGCGAATAAAAGCGCATGGGCGTGGCGCCCTTCGAATTGATGTATTGCGCCAACGGCGGGAAGAACTCGGCGACGTTGGTCAGGTCGCCGAGCACTTCCAGGCGCATTTCATCGTATTGCCTTTTGTTGAAGATGTTCTTCAAGGGCACCAGCGGCTTGAGTGCATTTTCCCGGTCTTCGATGCTGACGCGAACGTCAAACTCTAAGGTTTGCGGGTTATCCCGCACTTCGAAGACGGGCACGTATCGCTTTTCGGCGATAAAGAAGCGATTGAGCCACAACTGGACGGCCTTGGGGTATTCGCGCAAGTCAAAGTTCTCGAAAGCCATGGTCTGGCCGGTGAGGAACCACTCCGGGATGGTGCCCGGGCTTTCTTCGCGCAATCTGCGGGTATTTTCTGCCATGAAGTAGCGCAAGAAAAGCGCCGTCAGGGCCGTCAGGGCATCAGAGGCGGTAGGTTCTGAGGTCTGGCCCGTTTCATCTACATAGGTGAGCAGTCCAGGCGCCATCCACTTTCGTACCTCTTCGAAGACAGCGCGCACAGAGTCGTTGAGCAGGGCGGGTACGTAGCGGATGCGGTACTCTGTATCCGAAACCTCGACGAGTTGCGGCACGAAGGCGCCACGCAGGGCCAGTTGGCGGGCGAACTGATAGACTAAGTGCACCGAGCGCAACTTGGGCGAGCACAGCGCCAGGTCGGCGGGCGTCAGGCGTTCCCAAAAGCCGACCCATTGGGCTTCGGTCTCGCTGTCGAACAGTGTTTCGCCCTGCTGGTCGAGCAGCAAGCCGCCCCAAAAGGCACCGGTGCGGCCATCTTGCACAATCATAGCATTTTCGCCGGCCATAAGCCAGTGGTGCTCTTCGGAAGTGAGCGGAGCCGACTCGCTATCGGGCTGGCGTCGCAGCGCTCGGTAGGCCGAGGCCAGGATTTTTTTAAAATCGCCTTCCGGGTAAAATACAGGCTTTTCCGAGAGCAAGCGCAGCAGGTCATCGGAGCAGTTGGGCGGTATTTGGGAGAAGTCCAGCGCCTCAATGGCGGCATCGTCCCAAGAGAACTCCTCGTCTATGGTGTGTTCGATGTCTTGCTGAAGAGCAGTTGCACTGGCGGCATTCACGTCACTGACGGCTGACTGCGAAACACCGCGCTTTTCGAGCGCTTCCAGCAGGTCAAAGTTGTGCAAGTCGAAGATGAGGAATGGATTTTTGTCAATCTCATTGGCCACCATGTAGAGTACGGCAGCCATGTGCTTGCACGGAATGACCCAATCGGGACATGAGCACATACCCGTGATCTCCTGCCAGCGCCGCGGGAATAGATGCACGCCGCTTTTGCGAAGTTCTTCGTCCAGCTCAGGCGGCAGCTCGCGATTAAGCAATTTGGACAGGAAAATAGGGTTTTTGGTTACTAACTTGACGATTCGGCGCCGATGGCCCTCGTTGAACCAGGGGATGCGCAAGCTCACTTCATAGGGCGTGGGCGCCGTGCCCTGCACGAAGGCCGAGATGGAGCCGTCTTTGATTTCGAGTTGCCTGACCAGGCCTTTGTTCGCATAGGACTTGCCCCGCGCCAGGCGGTTAGAGTGGTCAATACCGTTGAGCGCCTCTAACCAGCGCTGGCCCCACCAGGTGTTGCCGTACGTTTTATTGGTGGCACCATCAGCGGCTTCGGGGGCTGGTTTTTTTTTAAGATGATAGTGATAACTCATCGAAGGAGGAGCTATAAGCAGGGTTTGAAGGTTTGATTATCGATGCTTTTGTCGGAAGGGTTTAGGTTTGGCCCTTCACTCTTTTCTGTATGGGCGAATTCAGCTGTGGCAAAGAGGAGTGGGTTACCCTGACCGCTGCCAGGTGTTTTTTGAGCCAGCCCTCGGCTGTTTTCAGGCCGTTGTTTTTTCTTTGTCGCCTGTACCAACCGGCGTATTGTTTTGGTAAAAAAAAGGCGTTTTAGCGCGTTTGTGATGGCTTTCAGCCTGTGGGTTTCGAGCCAGGCAGCTGCACAGGAGCCTCAAACAGTTTCTCTGGCCATCGAGGCGGCTTCATCTTGGGGGTTTCTGTGGGGCCATACTCCACGGTTAACAATTCGCACCGGGCACCTGGTACTGGGCTACGAACTTGGCCTGTTATGGCCTACCTCTGGCCGACGCGATTGGGAGGTCCGGCGCCGCTACCCGCTGTGGGGTGTGAATGTATGCTACTTTAATCTGGGCGAAGGCGCTCATGCAGCCGCTTGGGGCATGCTGCCCCATTTGACAATACCAATATGGCGTTATCGCCGGTGGCTCACTGCTTTCCGCATCGGCACGGGTGTGAGCTACGTGGTACACCCATACGATAGCTTCAGCAATCCTGCGGAAAACGCCATTGGTTCGCACTGGAACAATCTTACGCAGTTTCGGCTGGGATGCACCTATCGCTTCAACCCTCATTGGCGGCTTCAGGTTGGAGCAATGCTCTCCCATCTCTCTAATGGCGCTGCAAAGTTACCAAACTTTGGCATAAACCTGCCAGCTTATTTTTTTTCCTTAAATGGCTCTCCCGGTGGTACGGATGAAAGCCGGTTTCGCTCTGACGCCCTGCCCAGTCGGGCCGAACGCCGCTGGGGCATGCTGCTGGGCGGCAGCTTTGCACGGGTTGAATATGCTGTTGTGGATGGCCCCCAATACGCCGTTTGGAGTGTTTCTGCAGGCACGCTCTTCTACCTCGATCACCTCAATCGCCTGACACTGAGCGTCGAAGGCGAGTACCACCCCGCCGTGGCCGAGTTTGGTCTGCAAACGGGCGGCTTCCTCAGTGCTCGTGCTGCGCGTAGTGGAGCATACCGGCTGGCCGTAGCTCCGGGCGCCGAATTTCTCTTCGGGCCGGTAGGTATTCACATCCAGGCGGGCATCTACACCGGCAGCGCCAACATCAACCGCTATGTACCTGCCCCCTGGTACAGCCGCCTGAACCTGCGCGGCTATTTGCCGCCCATACTGGGCACTGATGTACGCCTGTGGGCGGGCATCGCCCTGAAGGCGCACCGCGTTAATGCGGAAACGATTGCTTTGCAGGCAGGGTTTGCTTACTAACGGCCCCTATGCAGGGCTGCGGTAAGGTAAACTTTTAAAAAAACCGCAGGGGGGCAGAGCTGAGCGCAGAGGTGTCTCTTTTAGCGTTTCCCTGTGCCTTTGACGGACAAGGAGGGGAGAAAAAACGCTGCCGATTGCAGATAGGGCTTGATAGCGAAAAGAGGACACAGCCCTGCGCATCTTTGGTTACCCAAAGACGAAACCCGCGCGGCTTCAGATGACGAGGCCGCGCAGGTTTCGTAAAGGGAGCCACCAAGTCCCCTAACGCTGAATGGAGATCGCCACCGGCACAATGCTTTCGCCGCGGCGCACCAGCAGGGTGTAGCGACCACCGGGCAGGTCGGGCAGGTCGAAGCGCTGCTTCAACTCGCCGGCACTGAAGTCTGCCCGGCTCTGATGAAGCAGACGACCAGTAGCGTCCACGAGTACGAAGGCAACCTCGGCTATCGGCTCGCCGCGCATTTCCAGAGTAAAGCGCCCTGTGCTGGGGTTCGGATATAGCGTCAGCGCCTGCAGCCAGGTAGCGTCGCGTACACCGGAGGTGAGCACGATGGTCTTTTGCAGCGTGGCTGCACCGCAGTTGTTGAGCACCGTCAAGCTCACCGTGTACGTACCCGGGCTAGCGTATGTGTGTGTCGGGTTGGCCTCATTACTCGTGGCGCCATCGCCAAAGTTCCAGGTGTACGATGTGCCGTTTTGCGACTGGTTGTTAAACTTTACCGTCAGGTTGGTGGCGGTATAATCGAAGGCCGCTGCCGGCAGGGCCAGCACCTCTATTAAGCTCTGCTGCGTGAGGGTATCTGACCCGTATATGTTGGTAACAATCAGCGTTACGGGATAGACGCCGGGCGTCATGTACGTAACGGTTGGGTTCTGTGATGAGGATACCGTTGGGTTCCCGCCTGGGAACGACCAGTTCCAGGCGATGGGGTTGCCCACCGATTGGTCGGTAAACTGCACCGTAAACGGCATACACCCTTGCGTAGCACTTGGCTTGAAACCTGCAACAGGTGCGGCGCCCTGGATTTCCACCTGGGTGCTGAGTTCAACGCTGCCACAGGCATTCTCAGCGCGCAGCGTAACGATATAAACGCCCGGCTGCGCATAGGTGTGCGTTGGATTTGTTTCGTTGCTCATGTTGCCGTCGCCAAAGTTCCAGTGGAAGCTGGTCGCATTTTGCGAAGTGTTGGTCAGCACAATGCCCAAACCTGCCTGCTGCACGGTGAAGCCCACTGTGGGCGGCCCTTGCACAGCGATGGGCATCGTGCTGGTGCTGCTGCCGGCAGCATTGCTGGCCACCAGCGTAACAGTGTATGTGCCCGGGTCTTTAAACACCACCGTCGGGTTACTCTCAGTGCTGCTGGCTGGTGTGCCGCCTTCAAACGTCCAGTTAAGCTCAGTGGCATCAGCGCTGGACTGGTTCGTGAACGTTACTGTCAGCGGCGCGCAACCGCTCGTGGTGCTGGCGCTAAACAGAGCCGTGGGCGGCAGTAGGATGGTTACCGTTTGCGTGCTCGTCGTTGTACCGCAGGCATTGCCGGCCGTCAGCACCACCGTGTAAGTGCCGCTGGCGGCGTAGGTGTGCGACGGGTTCTCTGTCGTACTGCCGTTGCCGTCGCCGAAGTCCCAGCTGTACGAAGTTGCACCGCCCGATTGGTTGGCGAAGCTGGCTGTTGGCCCCGAAACGCTGGCCTCGAAAGCGGCTGTCGGCGGGCCAATTACGATGATGAAATCCTCCTGCTCCGCAGTGTTGCTGCCGGCGCTGTTGCTCACTGTCAGTGTAACGGAGTAAACGCCCGGGCTGTCATAGGTAACCGTCGGGTTTTGCTCGGTGGACGACGAAGGCGTGCCG
>FQKF010044047.1_pt1 | contig 16084 bp, 11 predicted proteins | sample 1504521 | NCBI WGS metagenome assembly FQKF01 (sample SAMEA4475357, study PRJEB15587) | soil metagenome | biome: Soil; feature: Field | place: India | collected 2015-03-11 | depth 0 m
TTGGCGTTGGTTGTCAGTGTTCCCGTGATATACTGATTTACTGCAACATCGTCAAAAAATGCATAGAGGGTTGTATTCGGCTTTAATCCGGTTGCCGTAAATGAAACAGATCTGGGCCGGATATAGGGGATGAAATCTACGTTGACAACCACATTACCCAGATTTGTATTGGTAATCTGAATGGTTGGCCGTTCTTCAATAGGGGTTACAACAGTGTTTCCTGTAGGCCGCGAAACCACTCTGTTTTGAGTCATTCTTCTGGCCGGAATTGCCGATGTGGGACGCTCTGATCCATCAGCCATTCGTTGCCAAAACACATAGATAGGTGTGGTTAATGCGGCTCCAGTTATAGGATCTCTCCAAGAAAGTCTGGCATTGCCAGCGTTTCTCATCCATAATTCCGTGTTACCCAAAGGCATCAAATCAGGTTCCCAAGTTTCAACTACTTCAGTTTGCTGTACTGTTTCGGCACCGCTGGAAGTAGATACACCACGCCAGTTTCCGTTCCATTCATTGAATATGGAATTCCATACGGTAGAACTGAACAGGTTGTTATTGGCTCCATTTGGATTAGAGATGTTTGTCGGGCGCACTTTGGTATCTTTCCAGATATCACTGGAGGGAGTAAGCGTTAAAGACCCTCTCCAAAGGAATACTGAATAGGGGTTGATGTTGACTTTTTTGGTTGCTTTTGTCTGGGTAATGAATGATTCCAACGTATAGGATTTTGTGGCAATTCCATTAGAACTAATGGTAACTCCACTATTACTTAAATTATACAAAGAAAATGCCCGCTGTTTGAACATGGGCCGAAGTTCTTTTTTGGTTGGATCAATGGAACAGGCATAATCTGGGTTCAGAACATCGCCAACGGAATGTCCTTCAAACGAATCTACCAGAATGCCATTCTTGAATCTGGTGTTTCCGGCTCCGTCCTTTACGTCCAAAGAAGCGGCAGAGCTTTCCAATAATGACAATGAAGTATAGTATTCCAGATTCTCAATTCTCTTTTCCAGTTTTCCAATATCTCTCATTGTATATCGTTTATTTTCAATATATTTCGCTTTGGCATAATTCTTGTTATAAGTGTATGGAGAGAGAGTAATCACATACAGTGTCATTCCATAATCCACATCAGCCGGAGGTTTGGGATTCAATGAAGAAGTCCCTTCCAGTACTGTAAAGGTTCCATCCGCAGTGGCTATCAATTTTACCACTTTTCCAAGATAATAGGTGATATCAGCACTCATCAATGAATAGGGTTTAGGGAATTTGCATGGAGTAAGGAACGACGTTCCGTCATAAGTTGGCCGGAAATCTACAGCATTTTTCAGATCAATCTGGTTTCCATCCGCATCAGTATAGAAGTATACTCCATTATCATTAGGATAGCTATTTGCAATAAAGAATCCGTCGTTGATGATATGAGTAAATCTGGATACAAAAATATGCAATACTGTCCCATCCGGCAGAGTGTTTCCTGTCTTCAATTTGATTGTGCATGGGCCATACATTTCATCTGTTTGGCCATTGTTGAATTCAAACAGGTAAGTGACATTCTTGGAAGAGTCAAACCAGTCGCTATACGCAGTCATATTTTTTACAACTTTTATTAAAGAAATCCCATCATAAAAGCTGTTTAGGGTGATGATATCCTGATCGTCCAATCCTCCGCTGACTGTATAGACGTAGTATCCCTTGCTTGCTTCTGTTGTTCCAATTGTTGTAACAGTAGGAACTATTTCATAATAGGTATCTGTTCCAACTGTTACGCTGCCGGAAATTGTCACTTCTTTTGTAGTTCCATTATAATCAGTAACGTCATAAAGCGTGGAACCTGATCCTGTGCCGCTTACAAGCCGGATCTTGCAACCATTGTAAAAATCATCTACAGAGGTTTCATACGAAGCCAATTTCAGGATGGATGTAGAAGCGGCTGCCTGAGTAATGTACCCCTGTGAAGTTTTGACAAAAACAGGATTTTTCAGATTGTATGAAGCGGTTGTATTTCTGATATCTGCCAGAATATTGACTGTACCGCTGGCAATGCTTAAAGTTAATGTAGCAGTTTGATTGCCGCCGCTTAATGAAACTCCAGTAACGTTAACGTGCCCTCCGGTATTTTGAGCAACAATATAATTTGTAACATCTGATAAAAATGTTTCAGATCCGGTCACGTTTATCACAGCTTGGTTGCTGGAAACGGTAATGTTGGTAAAGTATTTCTTGTAAGTTGTTGCAATATCAGTAACAGAAGAAACCTTGGAGAAGCCTGTATTATAGATCAACAGGTTATTTCCAGCACCATACAAAATGGCTGTTCCATTAACAGTCAATGAACCATTCCCGGAATTATAGGTGAATTTACTGATATCTGAAATGGTTCCAGAAGATAGCGTCAGGCCGAATACATAGAGTTTGTATCTGGTAGAATCGTGAACTTCCAGCGACCGGGCATAACAGGTTCCGATTGTAGCATCGCTACCATTTTTGATAGTTAGTTGAGTAAATGCCGGAATATTGGGAATTTCATCGGCACTTGTCTTGCTTACCAAGAAATAGCTGTCATAATAAATGGAAACGCCATAGTTGTTGGCTGAAGCGGTATCTCGTGCTTTATTGATGTCCACATACTGGGTGGCGATTGTTTCAAATTCAAATCCATTGATATAGGCTAGTCCGGGACTCAGATAGGCCCGTAATTTGGTGTCATCCGTGGGATGATCCTCCAGATTCAAAAGAAATGGACGAACTGTATAGTTGCCAGATTCATTGAAAGTTCTTCGCGCCAGCATTCTCATCAATTCATTGTAAGTTGGACGGGAAATTTGTTTGTACAGCTTTCCTTCTCTTACTTCTAAAATCTCAATAAAATCTTCTCCAGAAGATGGAGTATAATCCAGATCTTTACTTGTCAATGTTAAAACAATTTTGAGTCGGCTGGCCCCCGGAGCCGAATAATTGTATGTTCCAGTGGCATTGTCCAACAGGGTAGAATCTTCATTTTCTGTGATAATCTGGACAGATGAAATCAGTCCTGCCTTTTTGTCGGGAACGTTGGAGTATTTGTCCAACGGAACAGTCTGAGATGGACAAATAACAAAAATTCCCTTTGTGTAAAAAATGCTGTCTGCGATGCTGACGGTGGAAGCTTTTCCATAGGCTCCTGATGCAATCAATTTGGCAATATTAGAAGTATATGTTGTATCAGCAATATAATTGCCGCTGGAATCCTGAACCACTACCTGCAATTCTTCGCCGTTCTGGAATGTGTACCCATTTAACTCTTTGATTATCAGTGTTTTAGGATCAGATCCATCACGTTCTGCATATGTTGTTACTAATGCTACTGCGCCTGAAGTAACGCCTTTGATTCTCTTGCCGACAAACTGGGATGGTTGGAATTCTGTGGTTGTACTGGGTACATAGTCTTCTACTTTCAGGTAGCGGGCAGACAGAGTATCAATAGTCGTGCCGCCTCCATAGATAATGGAGCCATCCTTAAAAATGTGGTTCGCAAATCGCTCCACCTGCATTTGCAGAATAGATTGAAGCTGGTTTAATTCGCGGGCCTGTACTGCTCTACCGGGCCGGAACAAAATTCTTAGAAAATCTCGCACTTCTGGTTCATAATCATCAAAATAAGGACTGGATTTGAGTTGTGTGATTTCTGCCATATCTACTATCTATTTATACTAGAATTGGATAATAATTTTAACGTCTTCAATCTGATCCAAATATCTGATAATCTTTTTTCTATTTTCTGTGAATAAAACGTCCACTGGATATGGAACTGCATCAGGATTAGTAATCGCGGAGACGGTTCCGATTGCCGCTCCCTGACTGACAGGCTGTCCAGTGGTAAACGTACCACTTACATTTGTTAAATATAGTTTATTATTTGTGGAATCAAACCAAGCAATCTTGCCTGAAGCCCCCGACCCGGACTGAGTAGCCACTTCATCTTCAATAAAGGTTCCAGATACGGAAGTCAATGTCAGGACTGTGCATAAATTGGATACCTGAGTGGAAAGAAGAATCCCGTAAGTAGAATTGGTGGTTACCGGATACGTCCAATTTTCATCCACTGTGACTGTCTTGGTTCCGGCATTATACGAGACAATTTCCCGGATTTGTCCTCTTCCGGGGCCTTCCAGAATTTTGATTTTCTTGCCGACTGTAGGATACCAGAGAGCGTTTGTATCTGATACATCATGCGAAGCATTCAATATAATGGTATTCGTTCCGCCTCCGGCTGCCTTATAAATGCTTTTTGTGGATACTGGATTCAGAATCATGGAGATTTTCCGATAATCATTGGTTGTAATGATTTTCCCGCCTTCATCTCCGCTAACCCGCACCTTGACCATCAAAGCAGAAGCATTAAGCGCATAAGGAATATCTGAACCATGAATTCTGTTATTTTCTGTAGAATTGTACTGAATCAACCAGTTATTGGTAGAATCGTCTTCTGAAAGATTCTTCACTGGAATCCAGTTGGATGTCATGAATTTTTCAGCATCATTCTGGGTAATTGTGTACACATATTTCCACTTATACCCGTCAGCCAAAGTGGTTCCGCCAGAATCATCTTCGTTTGTATTTGTACTGGTCGGCTTGACCGTGCTCAATGCTAAATTGTTATTATTAGTACAGATATAAACATTTAGGTCGTCTGTTACAACGTAATATGGATTTACGGTAAATGCGGAAGAAGAAATAGATGGTTTAGGGGCAGCTATGGTTACAGTAGGAGTGGAAGTAAATCCAGATCCGCCTGAAGTAACCACAATGGAAACAACTGCCCCTTCGCTGATAATAGCCGTGGCTGTAGCTCCAGTTCCTCCTCCTCCGCTGATGGTTACAGACGGAGCCGAATCATAACCAGATCCTTCATAAGTGACGTTGATCTGAGCAATGGAGCCGCTTTGAACAACTGCCTCCGCTGTAGCTGGAGCATATAATTTGGGTTCACAGAGAGTTTCTATGTTTTCCGTGGAAGAATACTGTTGGTATCGGGTATTCGGAATCCACCTGTAATATTTTGCAACTCGTGAAATATTGCCGGAAACCACCCGTTTCATGTAGATCTGGTCAGAAAAGAAATTCTGGCTTAGATTGTAATTGTCTATGGGAATGTCTGGAGAATTTTCGTTTGTCCAAGAATCAATTTTTCCAAACGAAATGAACACATTTTCATTTTCTACAGTATTAATAATGTTGCTGATGTTCAATTCTTTTAGCTTATTTGTAATAATGCTTGGCATTAGATGACCTCTATTTCAGAATTGTAATTATACTTTGTTTGTAAGTATTTAGTGAAAATAACTGTACTTGACGCCTCTCTGGTTATATTTATCCCGTATAGATTGGCGTTTAACTGACTGGAATCAAAGAATTTAATTAAATTCAGGAAATAGTAATAATTCTCGTTGGCGTACAGGAGTTTCCCAAAATATTCTCCATTTTGGAGTATGCTGGAGATGCTTGGTGTTGCCGCTTCAACCAGAAATTCAGGATCATAATTGTAATCGTTTCCAAATTGCTGAATACTGACTGTAGAAACTGCACCACCGGAGACTGTAGTGATAATCTTTCCGCTGGAACCGTCTCCGGTTTTCTGATACGTTCTTGGAGTAAACCAGTATCCTTTTCCGGGATTTTCTAATATTACAGAATTAATGAACGGGGGCGAGACAATGACCCGGATCTTGGCAGATTCAAACCAATCTTTCGTATCTATTTCTAATTTCTTGCCATATAGTAATGATTTCAGAAAATGTTTGATGTTGGAGTCATTTTGTTCAAAACCTAGAACTAATTCAAAGACACACCCAGATCCGGTTGCATCTGTTATGGAAGCATCGGGAATGCTATAGTAATACCCTGTTCCCTGTGATGCGATGGTAATACTGGTAATAACTCCCCCGGATACGGTAATATTAAATGTGGGGCTGGTTCCACTTGGTGGTGATGATACAACCAGTGATGGAGAAGCCGAATATCCCGAACCTCCTTTAATAACATTTACAGATTCTATCTTGGCCCCAAAATATTCCGTTCCATCCAGATCCCTTACAATCTTATAAACGGAATCCGTTGTCACCGCATTGGTAAAGGATGAATCAAGCGTAACAGTTCTGGTGGTGCCATTGTAAGCAATAATTTTCCGCTTTTCACCAGCCGCAGCCCCTCTGAGAATGTACATGGTATATCCGATATACATTCTCTTTTCTGGATCAGATGTATTATTTCCAGATGCTATACTAAATGGATCATAAGAACTTAAAGTGATGGTGGCACCAGCGACGGCTGCCGGATAATATCCCGGATAGATATAGACATTCATGGATGTTCCGGTTGGGGTAAAATTACTGTTTACTTTGATGGAATTTGTGGCTGGAAGGCTTTCCGTAATGGTTCTATAGTAATAAGTGGTTCCATCAGTGATGACAATGGAATATCCATACATGGTATTATTTTGCAATAAAGCAGCCGTGTTGTCAGACTGAATGCCGTATAGAACTCCTGTATCTGTTGGAACTCCATTGGTCAATCCGGTAAGTGTTTTAGTTAACGTATAGAAATTTACAGGTTCTTCAAAATACTTGACAAAAACATCCTGTAAAGTCATTCCCAGAGTTCTTTTGTACAGGAAAGCATCTTCTCCGGCTATGATTTCTATATCTCCATATTTTACATCATTATAATTTAATGCGACTCCCAGATCCAAAACATTTTCGGAAGCTGTTAATTCTAGCAGAATCTTGATGAAGTATTTGAATCCAGCAGGATGCAATAATTCATCCAGAACAAGAGAAAATTCCTTGATGTTATACTCCGATTGTAATTCATAAGAGAATTCCTGATAGTAATAGTTATCCTGAATCTTTTTCAGAGAACTTAACTGACCGTTATCATTTTTGTTGTACCCAGTTTCTTCTTCTATGGAATGAATGGTTCCAATCAACTCTCCCGTTTCAAACTTGAAATCAAAGACGTATACCTCTTCTCCGGCAGTGAAATTGTCGCTACGTTCCCGAATCAGAGCTTTCCATTTCCCGGATAGCGTCGGGTGCGCTTCCACTTTGACAATAACGCCAGTCACAGAATTGGAAACGATCTTGTATCCCACATAATTTTCTATATTTGTAGAAAATATCAGCCAATAATTCTTGATCCATATGCCGTCACTGACCCGCAAAATATCTGTTTTGGGATAGTAGAATTGAACCGTTGAATTGTAGAGAATCCTGTATATGAAACTGAATACGCCTTCAATTCCCTTGGAATTGTAAATCTGCTTGATGAACTTGACAAATTTTTCTTTTTCTACAGATTCTTCATTTTCATATAGAGTAACAGGAATTGTAGGAATCAGTTCATTGTACAGATAGTCTTTGAAAATTTCATTTGTGGTATCTATATCACGAATAAATGGCACCAATTGAGATGCTTCATAAATGTTGCCCATGTCATAGAGAATGATGGGTTCCAGATCCGCCCCGCTGCCGGAGGAATCCGTCACCACAATAACTGGTTGTTCTTCTTTTGAATATTTCACATTTTTGTAATTTTTTACCATCACTTTTTCTATTCTCCCATTTTTCACAATGGGAACCAGTTCCAGTGGCCGGGAATCCAGAATGTATTGTCCGTATGTGGAAGAAGCATTAATCAGATCCAAGACATAGATTTTCAAGCTTGGATTTTTGTAGTTCTTCCCGGAATTTTTTACCTTTACTGCAACAAATTCATTCTGGGCGCGATCCAGATAATCGTAATAACTTTTAATCAGAGATACAAATAAAGGATATTGGTCTCTGATAAAGAAGGGAATCTGTTCTTCAATGAAATAGGATTTTTTCATCATAGCGCGATAACTCTGATAGTCAGGTCTGTCGGTTCTATGGTTAGAATGTCATTGTATTTCATCTGAACATCATATTCTTTGGGTTCCACTGTAAAAATCATCATTTTATCCATTCTTCCGGTAATATTGGAGATATTCATGTTTAGTTCCACGTCCCCGGAATTGTAGTTGATGATTCCTACATTTTTGAGTCTGGTTTTAGTGCCATTAGTCCCTACGATATAAGCATATACAAGACCGTCTTCATCTTCCAAGAAAATGTTCAAAGTTGTATTGATTTTTGTATCCGTTTCCATTTTCAGGGGAGTGATATTACGGAATGTTCTTTCTTTCAGGGAATTCTTGAACTTCAGTTTGTAAGTTGTTGTAACATTAGGAACATATTCTATGTATTTTTTGAGAATTAGTGTAGTAATATTGCCGATAATTGCGGAATTGATCTCGTTTATCATGGTAATAAACTTACTATAGTTGAAATAACTGTTGAATTTACTAAGTTCATTATTATTGTAATCTTCAATGGCATTGATGATGGCGATTTTCATATCTTCCGCGTTCACAGAAGTCTTTCTGGTATCGTATTTCACAGTGGAGTCAATGACAAGGAATGTGTATTCCGGGTCAACAATTTCCGGTATGACGGTCACGACGTTCCGGCTTTTCAGGAGATCAATGACTTCCTGTTTTTCTACATTTCCTAAAGAAAACCCGGTTTTTGGATGAATGGAGATGAAGACCTTCCCATAAATGGGAGGATCATTATTCTGTCCGCCCCATACGGAAATGGATTGAGCCATTGGATATTCTTTCTCCAAGTAGTATTTGTAATCGTTGATGGTTACAGCCCGCTCCTGAGCATAGAAAGCATTCAGAATGTTCTTTCTGATATTATCCAGAGTTTCCGGGTTGCTGCCTCCATATGAAGGTGTTACAGTGGTATAGGTGATGTCCAAAGCGGAAAATCTGCCATCAATCAAAGATCCGACGTAAGAAATATTGTTCAGTCCGTTGGCGTCCTCTCCATCGCTTGTTTTATAAGTGATCTCTATGACGCTTGTGGAATCCGGCACTTTACCCAAAATGCCATCTCCAAATGTGATTTCATATTGCTGAAATGGATTTTCAAAAATGTAATAAATGGTGGAATTACCATCCAGTTCCTTTAGATTGGAGAATCGTTCATATAAAATATACTCATTGGTAATAGTTCTTTCATAAACTTTAATAGTATCAATGTCTATCTTGAAATTGGGAATAATCAGTTTCGTGAAAGGCGTTGTGAATGTTTGAGTTATTTTGACACCTTCAATTAATTCCAATTCTCCGGTGTATTTGCCCCCGGAGGATGTGAGATTATAACTGGTTACTGGAGAAAAGGTGTATGTTTTGGTGTCGCTGGAGACGCTGAATAATGCGTTTTCCCCAATGTTGATGACGTTTCCATTCGCCTTCAGGGAATCCGGTTCCGTGATTTCTATGTTGATTTTCATGCGGGCTGAGGTATATCCCTTGGGGACGTAACCAAAATTCTTTGCCAGAGAAGCCAGCGAAGCCCGTTTGACAGCCGTTCCAATGAAATTTTCATTAATTGCCATATTCAGAAAAAATGCATTGTAATAGGTATTGTACGCTAGAATATCCAAAAGGATGCTTAACCCAGACCCTTCAAAGTTGTAGTCGGTAAAATCTGAATTATTCGCCAGATAATTCTTGATATTTTCTTTAATTTCTGAAAAATTTAGCTCCGAAACCTTCATATGCTTATTTATCTCAATCTTTCCAACTTAATAGCCAGATTGTAGATCTCCGGCAGATTGACAATGGAGAAGGTGATGTAGACCTCCAAGAAATTCTCGTCTTCTACAGGATTGACGGTTACACTTCTCAGATCTACTCTAGGTTCATAATTATTGACGACATCTGTTATGAGTTTCCTGATAATCGGCCCAGTTTTGGGAGTAAATTGCTCAAACAGTTGAGTATACAACAGGGTTCCGGCCCAAGGATTCATTCTTCGTTCAAAGATGGATACCAGAATCAGATTTTTGAGGCTTCTCTTGACGGCTTCTGCATCCGTAACAGGAATGATGTCTCCCTTGATTGGGTTGTATTTCAATGATAGATCTATGTCTTTGTACCGAAAATCCATATTCTTTATTTAGACAATTTCTCATATAATTCGTGTTTGATACAGATAGCGGGGCCTTGAAACCACACTTCTTGAGAAGGTCTTGTGGCTTTGAACCTGCTGTAAGTAACCAATTCAAATTTATGGGCCTCAGCATCCACCGCTCTTTTCAGATACCCCATCAAATCTCCATTGATTTTTTTGTGATAATAAGAAAAATATTCGTAGTCATTCAATAATGATTCCCAATACATAGCATTTTTACTTTGGAGCAACGTATCTTTATATTTGGATTCCAGATTCCGGGTAACTTCATTAATGATTTCCACAAGATGATAGAAGTCTTCCTTTGTCTTTACTTTGGAGAATGGTATATCTAAATCATTGAACATATGATAGAAAAATGTTTCAAAGGAATAGATTCCATTAATATCGGGAAAGGCGCTCCAAAAGTCTGAAGTAGGACATACCGCCAGTAACTCGTGTTCATTTTTTGGAATTACCAGAAAAACGTATTGATAATTGCCCTTATGAACATAGTATGGCTGAGGGGAATAAGCATAATTGAGCGCTTCATCCTTGGAAGTGGAGCAAAATATGGATTTGGTTCTCTTCGGGAAGTATTTGAATGCTTCTGAAATCTCTGAAACATAAAAACTAATCAGATTCAGTTTGGAGGTAGATTCTCTAGTATAAGACTCAGGATAGCCATTGAAATGAATCACTCCAAATGTTTTGACGCTGAATTCTGAACCAAAGCCTCTCCATAGTTCTTCATGCATATGCCGGATGTATTCTTCTGCTTCTTCATACATTCCGGGCGTGTAATTAGAATCTTCTTTCAGGAAATGTATTAGTGATTTCATTGATCCTCCATTGGAACAGGGTATGTTCTGGATTTAGTCTCTGTTTCTACATCTATATCAGGATAGTCCGGCATCGGCAGGGCAGGTGTAACTCTACCAATTCCTGAAGATTTCAGGGATTCCTTGGCTTGTGAAATGGCCGGGTTGGATGTCACATTCATAGACTTGAGTTCTATTTTTTGACCAGATTGTAAAGTAATTGTATTTGTGGCTTTGATCTTGACGGTTTCGCCCTCCAGATTCATTTCCGATGCTTGTATTTTGGCGGTTCCACCAACTTTAATTGTACAATTTCCAGTAATTGTAATATTGGCCGGGTTATATATCATCAGGTTGTAAGGCCCGTCCACAGTAAGATTGTATCGGTTCATGACGTGCTCGTATTTTTCTGCCATGATGATGCTATACGAGTTGTGGACAATCTTCTCTACCTTGGCTCCGTTGGGATAGAATTCAAAAAACGATCCAGTTCTGTGCCAGAAATGGATTCTCTCGTAATCTTTGGTATCGTCAAACTCAATGATATGACCGGATTCCGTTTCCGTTACCTTGTTAAAGGGATATCTGGCATTGTATTTTGTAATAGGTTCTGACCAATTGGAGCCATCGGCAATCTTGACCACTTTATCCAAATTATTTTTCTTTATGTAAATAATTGTGTCGTCTATGTTTTCGTTTCTGGCGAGACGGTTCAGGTCGTTTTCCCCAAGAATATTGCCCAGAGGATTTTGTTTTCTTGGATATAGCTCCGATGCCACGGAACGGGTTTCTTCTGTGATCTCTACCGGAGTACCGTCATTTTTGTATTTTCGTTCCTTGATCTTTCTTGGACGGTCTGAGAGATTGGTTCCGGGATCTAGGAATCCGGTTTTCTGGTTCTTGGGATAAGGGTAGTCGCCTTTGGATGCGCCTCCAATGACTCCAAAAATAATCGGTTCCTGACAATTTTCAGAATCTTTGAAAAATCCAACCACCCAAGATCCTTCTACAACGCCGACGGGAAAATCGCCGATGCCATTGATTCCAGCGCTTGTGACTGGATGGATCACCCAAGCCCAATGCAATTCATCTGTTGGAATATCTTCTTTATTTTCAGTATGATGACCAAATATCCTGACTTGGATGCGTCCCAGTTTTTCCGGGTCGTCTCTATTTTCTACGACACCAATGAACCAGATGAACGGGTCTATTCCTAGAAAATGGGCAATCATTTCTTGAACGTCTCCATGACAGCTTCTATACTCATTCTGTATTGATTCGGATTAAACGAATGGTTGATGCTGGTTATCAGATACTTCCCGGAATATAGCGGATCTAATCCTTCCGGGTTTCTAGTGTAGTCTTTCTCAAACGTAGGCATTTTGTAGTCAATAACGTCTCCAACAGACAGGAAAGAATTTCCCGGTAACAGGAGTCGTATTTTACGGTTATTTAGAAATGCAAGTTGGCACGTCCTGATATTTCTTGCAAAGTTGAATTTATTTGTGTCCATATCGCGCACGAAAAATACCTGAGCCTGTTTACTGTATAGAACCAGATCATTCAAATCGTTCATGAACGGGTTGTCATACAGGTGATCCATAGAAGAAAAGTGTTGCTTGTAATTGAAACGTTTGCTTCGCCATTTCTTTTCTTTGAAGGATATTTCAAACATTGTAGAATTATAGGCCCCTTCCAACCCCAGTTTCAGGTAATCAAAGTTTTCCACTACTTCAAAGGCTTCGGCCATGACGTATTTCTTGACATCCTTCTTGTAATCATGAGTTTCTTTAATATTATAAAGAATTTCCTTTTTTGGTTCTTTTCCCAAGAGAGAGTCTATGGAAACAAAATGAAAGTAAGAAGAGACGTCTCTTTGCCGGAAATCGTCCGTATTATAGATGGTCTGATACCATAGAAATGAAGATAAAGAACTGCCGTTTCTGGATTTGGTCTGAACCCCCTTTTCCGCGCACCAAGAAATAGTTTTGAATGGGTTCCAGCCCGGAATCACCACCCGTTCTATCATGTTTTTGGAAGGCTCCAGATCCAGTTTGGAGTCGGAATCCAACAGGTTATAGGCATAGCGGACAATATCATGCAACGGCTTCCGGTAAAACGATTTGGAGATTTTCTTTCTTAAGTTTGAGATATGATCTATGGAAACGAAATCAATCACATAGTTCTTACCCATTCCTCCGGTAACTGGCGTTTCAAATGTGATTTTGGTAATGATTACCGTCAATGAAGTGTTCAACCGGACAACTCTACCGTCAACTTCTGTATAACAATCATACTCAATCAGAATTCTCTCGCCGCCCAGAATTTTTTCTTTTCCTGTCAGGTTATCTGTTTCTGTAATAATCAGATTTCCTGAATATGAGAAAGAAAATAGATCCTCATAGATGTTCATTTGAATGAAGACGGATCTCAGGTCAATTACTGATTTTTCAGTAATTAACAGGAGCTTTTTCAGGTCATAATTTCCGGGTTTTGCTAGAAGAAGTTCCTTGTTTGTCATTTGACTCTGAGTAATTCTATGAATTTGTTAATGAATTCCGGGACGTAGGATTCTTTCAGGATTTTCAGATTCCGTTTCTTTTCATTTTCTTCCAGTTCTATCTCATAATACGTCTTCATCTTTCTCTTATCCGGCGCGGTTGCTGTATAGGTAGCATAATCTACTTCCACCCACTCATCATTTTCGTTGATTTGAATGAAATATTTCTTGTTCTGGTTGGCAACATCAATGGAGCCGTATTTATCCAAGATGTACTCATTAAACACATTAGGAGGCATAGGAAGGTCAAATTCCCGGTCAAAGATATTGTTGACAATCATGATAAGCCATGCCAGACGGTAGTCTTTGTAAAACCGTTCCGCCAGATATTCCAAGGAATCGGAATCTTCATAACGGTATTCATAAAATACTGTCTTGTCTTTAATGGACAAAGCATCCAAAATGATTCTGATGGTAATATCCTGAGCCAGATATTCTTTGCCGGATTCCGTCCAAAGTAAATATGGAAAATAGTCAAAATATTCCATACGAACTTATCCTATTCCTGCCGTTGGTTTTTCCCTTCTCAGGTACTTCTGTTTGTTTAATTCCAGAATTCTCTTCTTGGTAAGAATTTCTGTCTCAGCGAAGGATAGTTGAACGGAAACGCCTAGTGGAGTTCCGTCTTTGTGTGTGATGAACCCCTCCGGGGCCGGAGTGTAGTTGACTGTCATATCTGTCAGAACGCAAGTGGACATGGCAAACAGGAATTCATTTTCAAAAACGGAAGCATCCTCGGATCTCTTGGGATCATCGCCGACTTCGTTAATTCTATAGAATTCAATATCAAAATCGGAAGGAACCACAAAGAATCTTCCGCCAGTCAGTTCCTTTTCTTCAGGATGCATATGATATTTCAATACTTCAATAATCTGGTTGATGGCAACAGCTTCCTGTTGAACTCTGGGATACATGGTGAAATTGAAATTGAATTTTCTGAAATTCAGACCGCTGAAGAGAAGTTGTTTGAATGGGTTTAGCGCTACGCCGACGGCTGCCTGAACTCCTTGAGTTATAGGCTGGCTAAATTCGCCAGCAATTCCTGATAATGATTCAATTTTTTTCATGGCAGCCATGACTGTTGATGTCATGCCTTCAGTTGTGGTCACACTAGCCAAAGCTCCCTTTGTCATACTGCCTACGTCCAGATTCAAAGCTGCGCCCACTGTAAAACCAAGATCCAATGCTTCATACGACATATTGTAAGAAACGTTCAATTGTCCGGGAATAAACAGGGCAATGGCACCTGTTGTTACCGTGGTAGCATTGACTCTGCGGCTGACGTTTGTGCTTGTAGATGCTGTAATTTTTCTTGGCCCCTGCAAAGTTACAGGATTTCCTTCAGCATTCAGGACAGGGCGGTTTATGGAAAGAGAGGTATTGGTTCCAGCCAGTATTTGTTGTTCATTGATATAAATAATCATGAAGTTGCCGCCATGCCGGGGAGCAAAAAGATCCTGAGGATATTGGAGATTGAAGTTCATCCCCAGATCAAAAACCGACTTATTATTGTAAATGTTATCGGAAATCTTAATAGCCATATATACTATTTATGAAGAAAAATCTGAAATTCATACAAGGAAAATATATTCCCAAGAATCTGCATAAGTACAGGGGAGATTTCAACAATATTTATTTCCGTTCTTTATGGGAATATCATTTATTCCGGTGGCTGGATGCATCTTCCAAAGTAGTTGAATGGGGATCTGAAACTGTGGTGATTCCGTATCTGAATCCTTTTACGGGACGCCAGCACAGGTATTTTGTTGATCTTTATGCAAAAATATTGGATAAGGATGGGGTTGTCAGAAAATATCTGATAGAAGTGAAGCCCCACAAAGAAACAATTCCTCCAAAAACTTTGAAAGATTCTAATAAATATAGTATGATGATGGCTAAGTATAAAATCAATCTGGCAAAATGGAAAGCGGCTGAAGCTGTAGCCAAGGAAAACGACATGAAGTTTATCATTCTTACAGAGAAAGAATTATATGGCAAGTAATTTTCAGGCAGTCAACAATTTAACCGCTCTTCTCAATAAAGAGCCTCTGGTCAGTCCGAATAGATTTCTGATTACATTTACGTCTGTTCCCAGAATTGAATCTTTACAGATTTTGAAAGATTTGTCCATCTCTACCTATCTGGCAAACATTCCGGGAATGCAGGTGATGACAGATCCGGTGGTTATTGCGGGCGGCGCTCCTCCGATTTATTTCCCAAAAAAGAGATTAATTGATGATATTAGCGGGTTCAACGTCTCCATTTATCTGACTTCTTCTTTTAAACAAAAGCACGTCTTTGAACACTGGATCAATGAAATCGCCAATTTTGAGACGAATAATGTCTCCTATCTGTATGATATTGTTGGAGATATTAACATCAAAGTATTCAACAAAGACAATACCATTGCCTATGATATGGATTTGTTGAATGTCTATCCGACCAGAATAGAACAGATCCGCCTGACGTGGTTAATCACGGATGAATGGGCTGAACAGCAGGTCAATTTTCAATATGAAAAAATGCGGATTAACCGCACGGAAAGATCCATGATTGACTTCAAGCATTTAGGAAAAACATTCTAATTCAAGAGTTTTGCCTTTGATAATTTCTTCATTTTTGTAGAATGTAGTAGGATTAGGTTATCCATTTTATTAAAATTCATAAAAATCATTATA
>FQKF010019035.1_pt1 | contig 15986 bp, 12 predicted proteins | sample 1504521 | NCBI WGS metagenome assembly FQKF01 (sample SAMEA4475357, study PRJEB15587) | soil metagenome | biome: Soil; feature: Field | place: India | collected 2015-03-11 | depth 0 m
TACGGGAAACCGCCGCGGCGCAAACGAGCGTCGCGGTTTTTTTTTGTAGCCAGACAATTTTGGCAGTTACTGGAGCCAAATAAATTTGGTCGCTATGGGAAGCGCCTCGTATGGTTCGCGGTGAACCGTACGAGGCGCTTTTTTCCTGAGGGTGGACGGAGCCGATTAACAGTAAGTATCGTAGGCCATCTTCAGATTTTCCGCAATCATATAGGCCGAACGGCCTTCAATGTGGCGGCGCTCTAAGAAATGCACCAATTTACCGTCCTTGAACAGGGCGATACTGGGTGAGGAGGGCGGGTAGGGAGCCAGGTACTCGCGCGCCTTAGCCGTAGCTTCTCTGTCCACGCCAGCAAAAACCGTAACTAAGCGGTCGGGGCGCTTGCCGTGCTGGAGTGACATCTTAGCGCCCGGGCGGGCGTTGGCCGCGGCGCATCCGCAAACACTATTGATGACTAACAACGTCGTACCGCCCTGCTTTTCGAGCACTTGCGTCACTTCTTCGGGTGTTGACAGCGGCTCAAAGCCGACATCTGTCAGGTCGCGCGCCATAGGCGTTACCAATTCTATCGGGTACATATCGGGTTGGTGTGGTGTTAAATGATAAATTTTTAAAACCATAGAAACAGCGGCAGTCGCAGGAGGTTCAAGCCGGAAGCCCTTATTTTGCTCACCAAAAGAGCATTGCCCTATGGAGGATACCTTGCTGAAAGAAATCGCCGAGTCCCTGGATACGGGCTTCGTAGTGTTTGTACATCGGCGCACTTTTGAGCTGTTGAGTTATCCTGACCCTGCACATTGGAGCGAGCTGGATGCCTTGGACAAATGGGTGGCCATAAAAGACCGTCTTGAAACGGAAGCAGCTGACTTTGTCGAGATTGGCCCTCCGCCATCCAAAGAGTTCTATCAGATGATGCAAGATTTTGCTCAACAGGTACAGGATGCTCGTTTGCGCGAGCGCCTGCTGGAGGCCCTGCGCAGCCCCAAACCCTTTCGGCACTTCAGGCACATGGTGGACGAGTCCGACGAAGCCGAGGCGTGGGCCACTTATCGGCTGGCTCGTATCAAAACGTATGCCCTGGCGTGTTTGGCCGAGGCGTGGGATTAGCCCGCAGCCTTTTTCAGGATGACAAACACCTCGGTTCCCGCTCTTGGCTGAATGGAGTTGTAGCAGGACTCGAGGGTTTTAATATCAAAAAGCGGCTCGAAGAGCGCCCGGTACTCGTCGGCATGGCCGCCGAAAGGCGGGCCGCCCTCAAAGTCTCGGTCGAAGAGTACTCCGGCCAGCGTGCCCCCCGGAGCGAGTAGGCGGTGCATGTGCTGCGCATACTGTGGGCGCAATGCCGGGTCGAGGGCGCAGAAGAACGTCTGCTCTAAGATGAGGTCAAACGTCTCGTCGAGGGCAAAAAAGTCGGTGCATAATGCGCGCAGGCGAGTGCGCCAGTGCGGATAGCTGGCATCGAGGCGTTGCTCGAGGCACCGGATGGCTGTAGGCGCGATATCCACGACGGTGATGTTGCTGAAGCCCTGGTCGAGCAGATAAGCGGCTTCGTATGCGTTGCCGCAGCCCGGGATGAGCACGCGCAAGTGGCGCCGTTCGGGCGGCATCTGGTCAGCATAGCGGCACAGAGGCGGCGAGGCCTGGCCGATGTCCCAACCCGTCTGGCCGGTTTGCCAGCGCTTCTCCCAATCTGTTGCAGAAGGCATATGTCGAACGTAAGAAAGAAGAAGCTGCAGATGAAGAAACTGGCTGCTGACCAATGTCCTCAGCCGCAACGCGCGGTTTTGTTAGAAGCGGACGGTGAGGCCGCCCAAGAAGTTGATGCCAAACATTGGATAGTCTAACCAGCGCTCACGCCGATTGTTGAAAATGTTGTTGACATCTAAGAAAATGCCGACGTTGTCGGTGATTTGCATGGCAAAACCGGCATTTAGGTCGAAGAGCAGGTCGGTAAAGTTGGGCTGGTCAGCCTGGTTGCGGAAAGCGATGTCGTCGGCCAGATACAGTTCGCTTTTGAGGGTGATTTTGCCGTCGTAGGGCCGGAACAGCACGCGACCATTGAGCTCCAAGTTGGGCAGTCCCCAGGCTTCGTTTTCGTTGTTGAGCTCAAATCCACGGTAGCTGGCTGTGCCGGCTACCGTGAGCACCTCGCTAACCTGTACATTGACCGTGCCCGAGATGCCGAAGATTTGGGCAGTATCGTAGACGGTGCGGAAGCGCGTGATGCCCGGGCGCCCAATGGAGTCGTACTGCGTCTGAAACAGCGCCAGGTCGGCGGCGTTGCCATACGAAATGCGGCCTTCGTAGCTGAGCCAGCCGAAGTTGCCCTTGACCCCACCGTAGAACTCGCGCCACACCGTGTTGCGGATGCGCGAGGCGCGCATTTGCAGAAACGGGTTGTACTCGCTCATGGAGCGGTAGGTGTTTTTGCGCAGGTCGCCCGTGGCGCCGCCGAACGCTTGGATACCGTCGCCCCATATGCGTATCAACAGTTCGGCATCTGGGAAGATGGAAAACTCGTCGCGGTTGTTGACGAAGTTACCGCCCAACTTGAGGCGCAAGATGTTGAAGTGCAGCGTAAAGCTGGGCTGCAGATAGATGTTGTTCAGCTTCTGGTCAGCGGTATCGCTGTACGACGTCAGGTCGGGCCGGATGCCAATGCGCAGGGCGTGTTTTTGGGCGAACCACTTCGTGGCCTGCATGTCGATCGCGAAACCCGTTTCGCCGTTGGAGTAGTAATCGCTCAGGCGATAGAAGCGCGGCGCAATGCTGAAGTTGAGGTCGAGGTCGTTGCGCTGGCTGTTGTAGAAACGCCCACCAAGGTCAAGCAGGTTGAACTCCTGACGCACCTGCTCGGGGTTGAATTGCAGCGAGTCGTGATCGTAGCCGTAGAAGAAGACACGGTCGGCCGAATAGCTGCCTATGCCCTCTACAGCAAGACTATTTTCTAAATAATAGTTGAAGCTCAGGTGGGCGTCGTTGTTGGTAAAGCGCTGGTTTTCTAGTTTTTTATTGTTAGCCTGGTGATGGCGAAACCATGCCTTGCCGTCGAATTTGTCTTTAGATTTAAAAGCATACCCAGCCTCGCCCCAGTACTGGTTGGGCGTGCCGGCGCCGAGTTTGACAAAGCCATTGAAGGGCTTTTCGGGCCGCACGGTGCGCATGCTCAAAGGCCGCAGGATGGGCGCTTCATACGCAATAGCCTGCGGGCGCTGAGGCACTAAGTAGTCGAAGCGCTTCGAGGACGTATCCAGCGGCGGCAGCGTGGGCGGCACGTTGATTTTGTTCGACTCCAACAAGCGCGCATCAAAGTCTTTGATGATACTTACCTGTTCGGTAGGCAGGTCACGCTGGGCCTGCACAGAGGGGAGCAGGGCAATAAGACTAATGATAAGGGCGATATGCTTTTTCATAAGGGAAAAATCCATAGGTGATTGGCCGTGTTTTTTAAAAGAAAAAAGCCGAAGGAGCAGCTAACAAAGAAAAGAAGAGAGTCAGTTGCCTCCCTCAAACTCAATAATATCCGGCGGTCGCACGCCTCGCGGCTGTTGGTTGGGTCGAAAGTTGAGTTGGTTATATTTTGTGCGCGCCTCCTGGAGGATTTGCGGATCGCCCTTGTAATTGTCTAAGACGGCTTCCAGCGCAGCGGCGGCACTGCTTTTGTCGTTTTGGGCCAGATACACATCCGATAACAGGATGAGGTTGCGGGCAATCCAGTCGTCATAACCCGCGCTGGCCTGGTTGGCGTTGCTGATGAGGTCCTCAGCCTGTCGATACTGGCGCTGCTTGTACAAGATTTGCGCCAGCAGGTGGTATGACTCCGCCATGATTTCAGTGGTTGATGCCTGCGTTACGCGCTCCAGGTGAGGCCGGGCGCGGGCCAGGTCGCCATTGTCGTAGGCCATTTTGCCCAAATAATAATTGGCCGTGGCCACCTGCTCGCTCGAGGCCATCGAGGCATTAGCCACCTTTTGTGCGTACTCGTTGAGCGTGGAGTAGTTTTTGGTTGCGTAGGCTGTGCGCATGGTGAGCACCTGTGCTTCGAAGCGCGAGGCTTCTGACGTAGAAGACTCTTCCCATCTTCGGGCGAAGTTCAACGCCTCTGTGTAATCCTGGGCGTTGTAGGCCAGCAAGGCGGCCTTTTCCGCAGCACGCGTGTAGAAACGGCTGGGGCCTTTGCCCACCACATAGGCGTAGTCTTTGCGGGCCAGGTCGGGCTTATTGATGCTCCGGTGCGCATAGCTTTCAGCGCGCAGAAAATATGCTTGCAAGGTGTAACGACCATTGGGGAACTGCGCCAGATAGTTCGTAAAGCCGTCAATGGCTTGCTGATAGCGGCCATTCTGGTACTGCACTTCGGCCGATTGGAACGTTACGCTGTCTTTGGCGGCGGTAGTTACATTGTATCCCGGCACCGTAGCCAGAAAAGCAAAATACTCGTCGGGGCGGTTCAGGTCGCGCACGTAGATTTCCTCCAGCGCAGTTAAGGCGTCTTTTGCTTCGTTAGGTTCTGGGTTGTTGGCCGTTACCTGCTTGTAATAGTTGATGGCAGCAGTAGTGTTTCCCTGATTATAGGAAATCAGGCCTAATTTGAGCAGCGAGCGATTGACCAAGCCGGAGCGGTTTCGGTAGTCTGTCACGATGCGACGGAAGGCCGAAATGGCCTGGTCGAAGCGGCCCAGTTCGATATAGGTATCACCGATGTGAAACAGGGCGTCGTCGGCGAAGCGACTGTTAGGATATTTCGACACAAGGTCCTCTAGGGCGATGATTTTATCCAGCGGTGCCCCGGTCAGACCCTTAATGATGGCTTTTTGATAGAGGGCGTACTCGAAGCCGTCGTTTTTGCGCTCGATGGCTTCGTTGTAATAGGCTAATGCCTCGCGGTATTGATTACGCTTAAAGTGGCAGTCGCCGGCACGCAAAATGGCATCGGTTAACACGGCTGTTTTTATCTGGTCGGACTGGATGTTGCGCAGGTCGCGTTTGATGCCGTCCACAGCAGCCTTGAAATGGGTCAGGGCGCTTGGGAAGTCGTTCAATCTCATTAGGTTGTACCCCTGGATGTAGTTGGCCATGAAGAGGCTGCTCTCTTCGGGCAGGTCGTTGTAGATTTTAGCTTGCGTCAGGAAGGAAGCCAGATGGTTTTTGCTGAAATTATATTCGCCCTTTTCGTTGGCGATGGCGCCCAGCCAGAAGGAGCACAACGTGGCCGTGCGCTTGTTGACGGGGTTCTCTAAGGACTTGTTGAACATGCGGCGCGCCTCTTCGGGCTGGTTGTTCTGGTACAGCTGCAGCCCACGCAGGTAGGTTACCTGCTGGTAGATCTCGTTGAGGCGAGCCGTGCGGTTGGGTATTTTCTCCAGCGTGGCGATGGCGCGCTCGTAGTCACGCGTGCTGAGGAACATTTCGCCCAGCAACGCCTGTGCGTCTTCATAGTGGCGCGAACTGGGCGGAATACTCTGCAAGGCCACTAAAGCATCGCGGTCGAATTTTAGTTCGATGCTCAGCTTAGCGTAGTTAATCTGCGCGTCTTCTTTGATGGCTGGGTTGAAGTCGAGTGCGGCGGCCTGGCCAAAGGCTGTGCGTGCAGCGAATTTATTGTTAGTACGCAAATAGCAATCGGCCAGGTGATACAGGCCGCTTTGGCCCATGGCATTGTTGCGATCGTGCTTCGTCTGTGCCTCAAAATTGGCGATAGCCTGCTGATAAAAGCCCGACTGGTATTGGGCATAACCCAGTTGATAGAAGTCAGCCGAGTTCATGAGGGCGCCCTCTTTTGCTGCAAACTCCAAATAAGGTAGGGCGCGCTTAAAGTCGCCTTTTTCAAAGTAGGCACGGCCTACCAGCTGGTTTAGCTCGGCGCGGTTGCGTACCTTGTCGTCTTGTGCTTTGGCACTGCCATAAGAGATGACCTGGTCGTATTTCTTCTGAGCAAAAAAGATTTGCGTCAGGTGATAAGGTACACTTTTGCCATATTCGGGCGAGTCTTCGCAACGGCGAAAGGCTGAAGCAGCCTCGTCGTAGCGGCCTTCCATGTAGGCTGCCGAACCGTAGTAGTAATTGGCAGCGTGGTACCAGAGGCTGCGCGGGTTTTCCCGCAGAGGCGCGAAGGCTGCCTTAGCTTGTGTGAAGCGTTTCGTAACGAAGTAGCTGTAGCCCTGTTTGAAGCGAATTTCGTCGCGTACGGGGCCGGAGGCCGCCTCTTTAGGCGCCATGTCGTAATAGGCGATGGCCTGGTCGTACTTCTTGCTATCGAAATAATAGTTGCCAATTTCCAAAGCCGCCTGGCTGGCTTCGGGCGAAGGCGCCTGCCTGCGCAGGATATCGAAGACCAATCTTTCGGCTTCGGGATGCTCCATGCGCACGGCACATTTGGCGAAATGCAACTCTGCATCGGCTTTCAGGGCCGTCCATTCCGGCTCGTTGGCCGGGCGAAGCAGTTCCATAGCCTCGCGAAATTCCCTCTGCGCCAGACCATAAAGACGCTGGTTGTACAAGTCCAGCCCTCGCTTGTAGGCTGCGTTGGCTTCAGTGTAAATTGTTGTTTGCTGCGCGCCCAGCAGCCAGGGTAACCCTAGCAGCAGGAGGGTAAGGGTGCTTTTCCAGACAAATGTCATATGAGCAGGTATTTGAAAAAAAATCGAAAGAAGAAGGCGTCCCTGAACGCCGGCCCACACCTTTTCATTTTTGTTTTTCTACGAAAAAACGCGAGCCGCGCCGCGAAATTAGTGCAGCCCGCTTTAGGTTTGTCCCCTATTCTTTTTGCGCGCCGCGGCTAAATGCCGCCTCTCAGACAAAAAACTACGCCTCGCTGCTCCGACCTGTGCCGTTTGCTTCTCACTTTGCTTCGCCCGCCGAGGCTCTCGCCTGGCGCCGCACCTTGTGGCTGGGTGCCCCCGTTTACGGCGTCTTGGGCCTGCTGGCCGTTGTGTTCTATCTGGAGCGTATAACGCTATTGGATATGGCCTTTCAGGGTTTTCACATCCTGCGCACGGGCAAGCTGCAAATTCAAAGTGGGCGCTTCGGCGCTGCCGGCACACAGATATTTGCCTGGGCAGCCCAGGCATTGGGCCTGCCTCTGCGAGGCGTGCTGCTCACCTACTCGCTGGGGCATGTGCTCTATTACGCCGTCCTCTTTGCCGTCGCTATGTTCGGCTTTTGGCAGTGGCGCTGGGGTTTAGTTATACTGCTATTGGGCACGCTGATGACCACCCACACCTTTTACTGGTTGTCTGAAATGCCGCAAGGGCTGGCTTTTCTGGCTGCCCTGCTCGCCTGGACGCATGCACGCCCGTCGCCTCGAGTCTTCCGCATCTGGGAGTATCCTCTACTGGTCGGCGCTGTGGTTACCACCTTCTACTTCCACCCCCTGGTGCTGCATGCCTTCGCCTTCTGCGCCGTCTGGTTCTGGTTCGACGCCCATGCGCCGCACGGGCAGAAGCAGAATTATGCCCTGCTGGCCGGCCTTTTCGCCGCCTGCTTTGTCGTCAAGTACTTCCTGCTGCCGTTGGACTGGTACGACAACATGGCCATGGAACGATCGCGGGCCTTTGCTGAGCTGTGGCCTCGGTGGTTCGACCTCAAAAGTCAGCGCGACTTTCTGCAATGGCTAATGGCCGATTACTACGTGTTGGCCATCGTTGTAGCGTTCAACGTCGCTAGTTTCCTTTGGACCCGGCGCTGGTGGCTGGCGACCCTTTCGGCCCTTGGGCCAGTGGCCTTTGTGTTCATGGTCAACGTGCCGCATCACCATGGCGCACCGCAGTTTTACATGGAAAACCTCTACCTGCCGTTAGGGGTCATGGCCGCCGTGCCCTGGGTGTTTGGCGTGCTGCCCGGCTTTTTGCCGAGCCATCGCCTCTGGATACCCGTTGCTGTCGTGGTACTGGCCGGGCTTGTACGCATTGCCCTAGCCCATAGCACCTGGACGGCGCGCGTGCACTGGGAGCGCCGTTTTTTGCAAAAAACCGCCCAAACCGAACACCGCAAATGGCTCGTGGCCGAAAGCCAAGTGCCCATGGATACCCTCATCATGTCGTGGGGCTCGGCCTTCGAGCTTCTCATGCTATCCGCACTGGAACACCCCGACAGCGCCCGCTGCCTAATCATTGACGAAACCCCCGAGCGCTTCGACTCGCTGCGCACCCAGCCAAGGCTGTTTCTGAGTGAGTTTAAAAACTATCCCTTAGACGCCCTTCCCGAGCGCTACTTCCGACCTCAGGACACTACCGAGTACCACTACTGGCCCCGATAACCGCCCAAACTTGTTTGGGCCCCCTAACCCAGCCACGACTTGTAATACTCCGGATCTTCAATTCCTGCCGCATACTCTGTCAGCAGCAGCGGTCGGAAAGTATCCACCATAACGGCCAGTTCGCGCGTCTCTTTAGCGCCAATGCTGCGCTCTACCGTGCCCGGGTGTGGGCCGTGCGGGATGCCGCCTGGGTGCAGCGTAATCATGCCGCGCTCCACGTGTTTGCGACTCATAAAGTCGCCGTCCACGTAGTAGAGCACCTCATCGGAGTCAATGTTGGAGTGGTTGTAGGGCGCCGGAATGGCCAACGGGTGATAGTCGTACAGGCGCGGCACAAAGGAGCAGATGACGAAATTGTGCCCATCGAACGTCTGGTGTATAGGCGGCGGCAGATGAACGCGCCCGGTGATGGGTTCAAAATTGTGGATGGAGAAGGCGTAAGGGTACAGGTAGCCGTCCCAGCCGACGAGGTCGAAGGGATGATTAAGGTAGTGGTAAGGGTATATGGTGTCTTGTTTTTTGATGAAAAACAGGAAGTCGCCTCGTTCGTCGTGGGTTTCTAAGTCCACCGGTTTGCGGATGTCGCGCTCACAGAAGGGTGAGTGCTCCAGCAGTTGCCCAAAGGCGTTTCGGTAGCGTTTTGGCGTGGTGACGGGGCCGGCGCTTTCCACGATGAACAGGCGATTATCGGGCCCGTCGAAGTGCATTTGATAGACCGTTCCGCGCGGCACGACTAAGTAGTCGCCGTATTCGAAGCGGAGGTTTCCATACATGGTGCGCAGGGTGCCTGAGCCCTCGTGCACGAAGATGACCTCGTCGGCGTCGGCGTTTTTGAAAAAGTGGTCTGTCATACTTTTGCGCGGTGCGGCCAGAATGATTTTACAGTCGTTGTTGACCAGCACGGGCTTACGTGCCTGCAGATAGTCGTCTTCAGGGTATATCTGGAAGCCTTTCAGGCAGCGGTGTTTCAGTTGTCGGTCGTGCACCGTGCGCGGGGCGATGCTGAAGGGCTCGCCCACCTGTACAATTTGCGTGGGCGGGTTGCAGTGGTAGAGGAGTGAATAGACGTCGCTGAAGCCCTCCGTGCTGAACAGCTCCTCGTGGTAGAGCGAGCCGTCGGGTTTGCGAAACTGCGTATGGCGTTTGGGCGGTATTTGTCCGAGGCTGTAATAGTGCATAATGCAAAGATTTTGAATGATTTAGTCCTGGCTATGGCAATGTGTGCGGCAAATTTAGGGCGTTTGCAGCCTGGCGGCGAGCTGATAGTTGTCAGCCCATTGACGGCATTGGCGGGCAATTTCGTCGGCGTCGCCATGCTCGAACGTCAGTGTTGTTATCACAGATGCCCGGCTGTTTTCCAATTCGTAGCAGTAGGTTTTGTCGTAGTAAGCCAACGCCATTTCAGCGGCGGTGGCGAAGTCCTGGCGCTGCAAGGCCTCTAAAGCCGTCTTTAGGCGCAGGCCGCCCAAGCGTTTTTCCAAACGGATGAAGGCGGCCTGGAGTTCGTCTAAAGAAGCAGAGGCGTAGTCGTCAATCAGGTTCTGGATGCGGTGTTCGTGCGGAACTTCGAGGTTGAGCAGCGGAGCAACCTGCTTCTGGCTCCACAGGCCCATGGGCAGGTAAACGCGCCCGATGCTGCGGCTTTCGTTTTCCACCCAAACACGCCGGCAGGGGTCTAAATGTTCGATGGCATCGAAGAGGTCGTTTTCAAACTGTTCGGTGGTAGGCTGCGGCGCTTCGCCGATGCTGCCGAACGAGGAGCCTTTGTGGTGGGCCAGCGCCTCTAAGTCCAGTATCTGTTCACCCATGCGTTGCAGGGCGCGCAGCACCTTGGTTTTGCCTGTACCCGTCTTGCCGCCGATGACAATGAGCTGGAGTTGACGCCGCTCGAAGCCTTCCAGCACGTGTTGCCGATACCGCTTGTAGCCACCTTCCAGCGTAGCCACTTCGAAACCCGCCTGCCGGAACAGCCACGCCATGCTCTGGCTGCGCTGCCCCCCGCGCCAGCAATGGACAGCCACACGCCGATGCGGCGCCACCTTACGCGCTGTACGCACGAAATCCTCCAGTTTTGGCCCAACCAGCCGAAGGCCCAGAAGAAACGCCGGTTCTGGCCCCTGCTGCTTGTACAGCGTACCCACCCGCGCACGCTCCTCATCAGTGAACAGCGGCAGATTGAGCACAGCCGGAATGTGCCCCCGCGCATACTCCGCCGGCGAACGCACGTCGAGTACCACGCACTCCGCACGCAGCGCGAGAAAGGCATCCGGTAGCAAAACACTATTCATATCATAATACACAACCCGAAAACGTGGCAAAAATACGCGCTGCGGCGGCGGGAGTATTCGCTCCGGCGCAGCTTCCGCCGCACAGCCCTCTATTACCAGGACTCCACTCCGACCTTGCAACAGAGCGCTGAGTCCCGGGAAATCACCCCCCGGCCGGCACGAACTGCTGTTACTCCGAGACTCATGGTGCTATCTTCGCCCGAAAGACGCGAGTGCAATGTACAAACTACCCACTGGCATACAGGTATTTTCGGACCATTCGGACGGAGGGCTACAAGTACGTGGACAAAACGAAGTATGTACACCGTTTGGCGACGTCAGGAAAGTTTTACTTTCTTTCGCGTCCGCGCCGTTTTGGCAGGCCGCTGACTGTGGCCGCGCAACATTGAGCGGCGGGTGGCCGAGGAGATGAGCATGTAAGCAAAATATCGGGTTTTCACAGAACCCCTTCGGCCCATTCGATAAAAAACTGCATCGCTTCCGGGTTGCGCATCGAGTCGGGGTTGTAGGTTTTGTCCAACGATTTTTTCTGGAGGATTTTCTTGACGGGCGTTTCCATCTTCTTGCCGGAGATGGTGTACGGGATGTCGGGTGCGGCAATGATGGCGTCGGGCACGTGTCGGGGGCTGCATTCGGTGCGTAGGGTGTTTCGGATGCGTTGCTGTAGGGCGTCGTCGAGGGTAGCGCCGGGCTCCAACTGGACGAATAGAGGCATCCAGTCGGAGCCGTCGGGGCGTTCGAGGTTGAGGATAAGAGCGTCGCGAATTTCGGGTATCTGGTCTAAAGCGCGGTAGATTTCAGCGGTGCCGATGCGTACGCCCTGACGGTTGAGCGTAGAATCGGAGCGTCCCAGGATGATGAGCGTTTGGCGCAGCGTGATGCACAGCCAGTCGCCGTGGCGCCATACGCCCGGGTAATGCTCGAAGTAGCTGGAGCGGTATTTGGAGCCGTCGGGGTCGTTCCAGAAAAACACCGGCATAGAGGGCATGGGGCGCGTAACGACCATTTCACCCACTTCGCCGGGCGGCACAGGATGCCCGTATTCGTCCCAGCTTTCCATGGCGCAGCCCAAACAGCGGCACTGAATTTCACCTTCATAGACAGGTAACAGCGGATTGCCGCCTATCCAGGCCGTGCACACATCGGTACCGCCCGCCATCGAGGACAGCCACACATCGGGCTTAACGCGCTCATAGACCCACTGGAAGCCCTCCGGTGGGAGCGGCGACCCGGTAGAGCCGATGCTGCGCAAAGCCGAAAGGTCGCAAATGTCCTTGGGCGACAGGTCGGCCTTTCGGCAGCTCAGGATGAAGGGCGCACTTGTGCCGAAATGAGTGATGCGCGTCTGCTCGGCCAGTTTCCACAAGACGTCTAAGGATGGATAGCCCGGGCTGCCGTCGTAGAGCACGGCTGTGGCGCCGGCCAGCAAGGAGCCGATGGTGAAGTTCCACATCATCCAGCCTGTGGTAGAGTACCAGAAAAAGCGCTCACCCGGATGTACGTCGTTGTGAAAGTGCAGGTACTTGAGGTGTTCCAGTAAGTTGCCACCGTGGCTGTGCACGATGGCTTTGGGTACACCAGTGGTGCCCGAGGAGTAGAGCACCCACAGCGGGTGCTCAAAGAGCAATGGCTCGAAGGTTAGCGAGCCAGCGGGTGTTTGCAGGGCTTCGCCCCAGAGCACAGCGCCGGGTAATCCTTCGGGGCGGGCGTGCTCGTCGAGGTACGACACCCACACCACGCGCTGGAGTGAGGGCAGCCGGCGGCAGATATCGCGCACGGCCTCGCTTTTGTCGAAGGGCTTGCCGTTGTACGTATAACCATCCACAGCAATGAGGACTTTGGGTTCAATCTGGGCAAAGCGGTCCACCACGCTGCTGACGCCGAAGTCGGGCGAGCAGCTCGACCACACGGCACCGATGCTCATTGCGGCCAGCACGGCAATTGCCGCGTGTGGGGTGTTGGGCAAATAGGCAGCTACGCGGTCGCCACGTTGTACACCGCTCTGGCGGAGAAATTGCGCCAGCGCTGCTACCTGTTGCTCCAGTTCGGCCCAGCTTAATTGCCCGCTCTGGCCGCGCTCGTTTTGGAAAATAAGCGCGGGGTGCTCCGGACTTTTACCGCGGAACACATGCTCGGCATAATTGAGCGTGGCGCCCTCGAACCAGCGCGCGCCCGGCATCTCGTAGCCCGATAGCACCCGCTTGTAGGGCGTGTGGCTGATGACCTCAAAGTACTCCCAGGCCGTTTCCCAGAAGGACTCCGGATGCTCGGCCGACCAGGCCCACAGTGCCGGGTAGTGGTCGAGCGACAGGCGTTTGTGTTTCTTTAGCCAGCGCATGTAACGCGTCAGGTGGGCGTGCTCGCGCGTCGTATCGTCGGGGTTCCAGAGGATGGCTGGTTCGCGGTCGGGCATCATGTTTAAGCGTGTTTGCAGTAGTGGTTGGGAGGTGAAATCCAGAGGCTCAGCCCGCCGCGCGCGGCTGATAGATGAGTACGGCGGCATTTTCGGGGCGGAAGAGGTCCTGGGCAACGCGGTGCATGTCTGCGGCGCTCACAGCATTATAGGTGTTTACCTCTTGGTTAAGCAGCTCGGCGCGGTCGAGCAGTTCGTAAAAGCCCAGGTATTGTGCTTTGTTCAACACACTGGTTTCCGAATAGATGACCGTGCTCTCGAAGCGGTGGCGGATTTTGGCCAGCTCGCGTTCGCCGATAGGCGCGGCGGTCAGGTCGTGCAGGACGGCCCAGATGGCCTCGATAACCTCTTGGGGCGTTACCCCTTCATTCAGTTTGGCCTCAATGAGCAAGATGCCCGGGTCGAAGCTGGCTGTTACAGCAGCATCTACCGAAGCCAGCAGCGGTTGTTCCTTGACTAAGGCGCGGTACAGGCGCGAAGATTGACCCATCCCCAGTACGTCGGACAGCAGGTCGGCCGAGTAAAAATCCGGGTGCAGGCGCGGCGGCGTTCGGAGGGCCATAAACACGGCAGGCACGGGCACATCGGCCTCCACAGTGCGCTCCAGCAGGGCCGTTTGCGGTGGCTCTTCGGGCATGGTGTGCTCGGGCGCAGGGCCGGGCGGAATGGCGCCGAACCACTTTTCGGCCAGAGCAAACGCCTCATCGAGACCAATAGGTCCGCAAATGCTCAGCACGGCGTTATTGGGCACGTACCAACGCTCGTAGAAAGCGCGCACTTCCTCCAGCGTGGCCCCGGCCACGTGTTCGGGGCTAAGCCCAATGACCGGCCAACGGTAGGGATGCACGCGGTAGAGCATGTCCGACAGGTGGTGCAGCATGTCGCCGTATGGTTCGCTCAGGCAGGTCTCCTTGAACTCTTCGATGACCACGCGGCGCTGCGTCTCGAAGGCGCGACGCGTAATGCGCAGGTCCAGCATGCGATCGCTTTCCAGAAAGAGCGCCGTTTCCACGTTTTGGGCCGGTAGTATCTCGTAGAAGGTCGTGTAGTCGTTGGTGGTAAAGGCGTTGTTTTCACCACCGGCGCTTTGCAGCAAGTTGTCAAAGTTCGGCGCATTGCGGCTGCCCGAAAACATCAGGTGCTCAAACAGGTGAGCGAAGCCCGTGCGGTCGGGGCGCTCATCGCGCGAGCCGACGAAATAAGCCACGTTCACCGCCGCCAGCGGCGTGCGTGGATCCTCATGCACCAGCACACGCAAACCATTAGACAAAACCCTGCGCTCGAAAGAAACCATACGCCTCGTGTGTTTTTCGAAGTGCAAAGAAAGGATGAGAAAGACAGCCCAAGTCCGGTATCTTTTTTTAAAAAAGCCTCAGACACAGCGGCGCGGCAAACCTCGCACACTTTTGGATGACATGCATAGGCAGGTTGTTAACTTCTTCAATGGCTAACAATCCCTCAGTGTCGGGCGTAACTTTGCCGCAGCAGGTTTTGGGCCTGCGTGTAGAGTACATGTTTGATCACGACGCTTTTTATCATTTGGCCCGTCGGGCGTTTCGGGAGCCAGGCAACGCGGGTCTGTTCAGCGCACTGCTGCTGCATACGGAGTGGCTGGGCAATTACGCCGAGAGCCGCCAGTTTTATGAGGCACTGACCCATCGGCACCCGTACTGTGGCCACGCCTGGTACAATTTGGGCTGGACGCTCGCGGGTCTGAGTAAGGTAGAGGAGGCGTTGGATGCTTTTGAGTACGCCTATCTGGCCCAGCCCACGCTAAAGGCAGCCTACGAAGCATGTGCGGCCTGGGCCTTGCTCAGCGGCAGCCCTCGGCGCGCCTGGTTGTGCTACGACGAGATGATGCAGCACTTGGATGCCGATGGCCAAGACCTCTGCCGCCTCGCGATGAGTCAGCGCCTCGCTGGCGACGTAGCGGCGTCAAAAACTACTGCCCGCCAGGCGCTTCAGCTCGACCCCTACCACGCCGAGGCCTACTACCAGCTGGCTGCCAGCTTTGCCGAAGAGGGCGATGACCACCAGGCTTTGCGCTGGCTGCGTCAGGCCGTGCGCAACGACAACAAACATGTCGCCGCTCACCAACTGCTCGCTGCCGTGTATAACCATACCAACCGGCCGCACCTGGCCCAGCATCATGCCTGGTGCGCCGTCGAACAGGCCCCCGACGCCGCCGAAGCCTGGACGCATCTGCTGGAAAGCCTGCTCCGACAACAAAACTTTGAGGACGCCGCCCAAACCGCCCAGGTCGCCCTGCAACACGCCGACACCCCTGACCTCCTCTATTGCGCCGCCGCCTGCCACTTCATGGCCGGACAACGCGAAGCAGCATTTGACCTGCTCCAGCAGGCCTTCCGGCAAGCCCCCGAACGCGGCGCCTTGCTCTTCCGGTGGGCGCCAAAGCTGCTCGACGACGAAGCGGTGCAAAAAGTCTTGCAACTTTAAAAAAAGCCTTGGTTATCCAGACGCGACGTGCGTACCTTTGCCGGCCCTTTCAAGGGTAATTGTTTTTTCTGGCAATAAAACCGCATTTTCTCACATGTTCGCGATTGTTTCCATCGCCGGTCAACAGTTCAAAGTCGAGGAAGGTCAAAAGATCTTCGTCCACCGGCTGGCAGCTCAGGAAGGAGATGCTGTCTCCTTCGACACCGTGCACCTCATTGACCGCGGAGCAGAGGTGTCTATCGGTACTCCGTACGTAACGGGTGCCCAGGTCAAAGCCACCGTATTAGGGCACTTAAAGGGCGACAAAGTCATCGTCTTTCACAAAAAGCGCCGCAAAGGCTATCGCAAGAAAAAAGGCCATCGGCAATCGTTTACTCAATTGAAAATTGAAGCCATTGCCGGCTAACAGCCATTCATTCACCCACACTAAAAAAGATTCCACGTCATGGCACATAAGAAAGGCGTAGGTTCTACCGATAACGGCCGCGACAGTAAAAGCAAACGCCTGGGCGTCAAGATTTTCGGCGGCCAGAAAGCCCATGCGGGCAACATCATCGTGCGCCAGCGCGG
>FQKF010104290.1_pt1 | contig 15969 bp, 11 predicted proteins | sample 1504521 | NCBI WGS metagenome assembly FQKF01 (sample SAMEA4475357, study PRJEB15587) | soil metagenome | biome: Soil; feature: Field | place: India | collected 2015-03-11 | depth 0 m
TAATTGTACAAAAAGTAAAAGAAGGAAAAGACGACTTTGGATACAATGCACGTACCGAAAAATTCGAAAACCTCATGGCTGCTGGTGTAATTGATCCTACCAAAGTAGCTCGTGTTGCCCTCGAAAATGCTGCTTCTATAGCTGGTATGATTTTAACCACCGACTGCCTGGTTGCCGAAATTCCTGAAGAAAAGAAAAATGCAGGAATGGGAGCCGAAGGAATGGGCGGAATGGGTGGTATGATGTAAGAAAAACATAATATACCCTATAAAAGCTGCCTTACGTGTAAGGCAGCTTTATTATTTTTTCAACGCAACTCGTTTTTTGATTTCATTTAGATGCCATAATTTTATATGCAAAATTTAATTTGAGCTTTTCATAAATTTCTATTAGGTTTGTTACAAATTTTTTTATATGGCAATTGCAATAACACCCGAACAGGTCAATCATATTGCGGAAATTGTGCAAAAGGTGATGGAAAAGAATCACCTAACTGATAAAGTTATATATTATCAATTCAAAAATCATCGATTAACCGACGAATACGAACGAGGTATTATAGCCGAAATAAGCTACGATATTATTCGCTGGTGGCGGTTGCTGCTTGAAATTCATAATAATTTTCCACCTACCCGAAAAGTTGATTATTATCAATTACTGGGCACTTATCTGGTTCTGAACAAACAAGAATTGCCCAAAATTCCGCAAATGCGAAATATAGATGTTAATTATATCGAAACCCAATACAATACGCTTTCTTCGATACGAAAAATTAAATATTCAATTCCCGATTGGCTCGACCAACAAGGCTTTTTAGCATATGGTGCAGAATGGGAAGATGAGCTTAAAGCTATGAATACAACTCCTCCTATTTTCGTGAGAGTGAATCGACTAAAAATTAAACCTGCCGAACTTTCAAAAAAATTAAAAGAGGAAGGTTTCGACAATGAACCCGTGGATGGTGCTCCAGATGCACTAAAAATAAATATAAGAGGAAATATTTTTTCTTCAAAATACTACAAAGAAGGCTATTTCGAAGTTCAAGATGCAGGTTCCCAACTCATTTCAATGTATCTCGATGTAAAACCTGGTATGCGTGTAGCCGACATGTGTGCCGGAAACGGAGGTAAAACTTTACATCTGGCCAGCCTAATGCAAAATAAAGGTAAAATAAACGCCTTCGATACCAAAGAAGAAAAAATTAAAGAATTAAAAAGCCGGTTAGCAAAAGCTGGTGTTGACATTGTTGAAACCCGTGTTATTGAAAGTACCAAATCGACTAAACGATTAAAAGAAAGTTTTGACCGGGTTTTAATTGATGCCCCATGCTCTGGAACCGGTTCAATTCGCCGAAATCCCGAAATTAAATGGAAAATGAATACCGAACGACTTAATAATTTACTAAAAATTCAATCTAATCTCCTGTTAAACTACTCTGAACTAGCCAAAAAAGATGGAATTATTGTATATGCCACCTGCAGTATTCTTCCCTCCGAAAATGAACTGCAAGTACAGCAATTCCTTGAAAAGAAGAAAGGATTATTCGAATTAGTGAAAGAACAAAAAATTCTGCCTTCAAAAACAGGATTTGACGGATTTTATATGGCACAGATTAAAAAATTATAGCTAATACTTTTTTTATTCATGGACCTTATTTCACTTATTGTTTTAGCCTTTGGTTTATCGTTCGACACTTTCTCTGTCTCAATTTCCTGCGGCATAAAAGATAAAGAAATAAAATTCATTGAAGCAGCACGCATTGCTTTCTACTTTGCTTTTTTTCAAGCATTTATGCCTGTATTGGGTTGGTTGTTAGGCATTACTATTCGAGATTATGTAGTTGAAATTGACCACTGGATTGCCTTTGGTTTATTATCAGTTATTGGAATCAAAATGCTTATCGATAGTATGAGCAACAATCAAAATAATGAAAATTGTATAGACATTCAGAATATTAAGGTAATTCTAACTTTATCGGTAGCCACAACAATCGATGCTTTTGTGATTGGTTTGACATTTGCTTTTCTCCAAATTAACATGCTTAAAGCTATAATTATTATTGGCATAATTACCTTTTTAACTGCTATGTTTGGTATGTTATTTGGAAAAAAAGCAGGTCAGTATTTTGGAAAAAAAATCGAAATTATTGGCGCTCTTATTTTAATTTCAATAGGTGTTAAAATTTTAATTGAGCACCTTACAGCTTGATTTTCGTATTTTGTTAATTACATCTTTGAAGGTATTTCTGAATTGTTTGAGAATCTCTGTATTCAGTTATTGTATATTTCAAACCCACAGCATATTCAGCAATCTCATTTAACATTTCTGCTGTATGATGCATGGGTAATTTAACAGTCCTGATTTCAGCCACCAAATGATATTGCACGATTACTTGTAAGGTCAGTTTAATTTTTTCTATTACTGACGAAGCATCAATTCCAATAATATCGGAATAAGTTTGATTATGAAAGGTGGTTTTGATATTTAATGAAATATAATCAACCAGTTTAGCCTTTGCTAATTGCTCAATCATCGAGGGATTTGAACCGTTAGTATCGAGTTTAACCACATAATTCAAGTTTTTAATTTTTCTTATAAAGTTGGGCAAATCGGGCTGCAATGTTGGTTCTCCCCCCGTAATCACAACCCCCTCAATCCAGTTTTTTCGATCAGCCAACTGATTTAAGACTGTTTGTTCATCAATAAGCTGATAACTATTAAATAAACAAGGAATCACCAGTTGGGGGTTATGACAATAACCACAACGAAAATTGCAGCCCTGAGTAAAAATTACTGAAGCAATTTTTCCTGGAAAATCTATTAAACTTTCATTTAAGAAAGCTGCTATTTTCATACAAAAATAATTTTTTACGAATGTATGAAACTCACATGCTTGTTATTCTTATTGGTTATTGTAAGTTTTCACAAACATGTACTTTTCAACAGAAAACTTGTCAATCATTTAAAAAACAACAGAAATAATTAAAATTACTTCTTTAATTTGTTATTTACTGGGCTGAATTAGTTTCATACAATTTTCGTTCTTTAAACTCTTCCTGTTTGCCATTGTTCCATTGGTCAACAGGTCTTATATAACCCACAATTCGCGAAAAAACCTGACAAGCCGTTTTTCTTCCCATTTTCTTACATTCAGGGCAGTACTGATGTTCACCCGACAAATAACCATGCTCAGAACAAATACTAAAAGTTGGAGTAATGGTTATATATGGTAAGTGAAACTGCTGGGTTATTTTTCGAATAAGCGATTTAACCGCCATTGAGGGAATGTTTTTTTCGCCTACAAACACATGAAATACTGTACCACCTGTATATTTGACCTGCAATTGATCTTGATGTTGTAGCGCTTTAAACAAGTCGCTTGTATAATGAACTGGCAATTGTGTAGAGTTGGTATAATAAGGAGCTCCTGTACCTTTCTCATTTGCAGTTATAATATCAGGATATAACGAACGATCAATCAATGCCAACCGATGCGACGCCCCTTCAGCTGGTGTAGCCTCAAGATTATAGATATTACCGGTTTCTTGTTGAAATGTTTCAAGACGATTGCGCATATAATCAAGCACTTGGATAGCAAAATTCTTTCCTTTTTCATCGACCAAATTACAGCCCAGGAAATTTAAACAACATTCATTCATACCAATAATGCCAATAGTTGAGAAATGATTGGTCCAATATTTTCCAGTTCGTTTCTTTACGTCGCGTAAATAAAATTTTGAATATGGATAAAGACCTTTTTCGGTAAAATTTTCAATAACCTTTCGTTTAATTTCAAGGCTTGTTCGGGCAATATCCATAAGTTTATCGAGTCGCTGGAAAAATTCGGTTTCTGACTTCGATTCATAACCAATTCGGGGGAGATTAATGGTAACCACCCCAATGCTACCAGTTAACGGATTGGAGCCAAATAATCCCCCACCCCGTTTATATAACTGACGTTTATCGAGTCGTAACCGGCAGCACATGCTTCTTACATCGTCGGGTTTCATATCGGAATTGACAAAATTTGAAAAATAAGGAATACCATATTTAGCAGTTATTTCCCATATTTTTTCGTAAGCCGTATTATCCCAGTCGAAGTCAGGAGTGATATTGTATGTAGGTATTGGAAATGAAAACACGCTTCCATTTGCATCGCCTTCTTCCATAGCTTCAGCAAGTGCCTGATTAAACATATCCATTTCGGGCTGAAAATCGGCATATGTAAGGTCTTGAGGCTGCCCACCTATTATTACAGGTTCATTTGCTAAAAATTCGGGCACTTTTAGGTCAAGGGTAATATTGGTAAATGGCGTTTGGAAACCAACCCGTGTGGGTACATTCATGTTAAATAAAAATTCCTGTAAAGCCTGTTTTACCTGAGTGTAATCGAGATTATCATAACGAATAAAAGGTGCCAGGTATGTATCAAAGTTCGAGAAAGCTTGTGCTCCAGCTGCTTCGCCCTGCATGGTATAGAAAAAATTGACAATTTGCCCTAAAATGGTACGAAAATGTTTTGCCGGCTTACTTTCAATTTTTCCCGATACTCCTTTAAAACCATTAACCAACAAGTCGTACAAATCCCAACCCACACAGTAAACACTTAAATATCCAAGGTCGTGAATATGAATCTGTCCGCTTACATATGCATCTTTAATTTCAGGAGGATAAATGCGCTCGAGCCAATATTGCGACGATATAATGGTTGTAATATGCTGATTCAGCCCCTGTAATGAATATGAGGAATTAGCACTCTCTTTCACCCGCCAATCTTCGAGATTTAAATATTGATCAATCAGTTCCAGATTACTAAAAAGATTCTTAGTTTGTCGAATGCTTTCGTGCTGTTTACGGTACAGGATGTAGCGTTTAGCTACATCGAACAGTTTATTCTCAAAAAGCGTTTTTTCGACTAAATCTTGAACCTCTTCAACGGTTGGAATAGTAGTCCGTTGGTCAAAATTAATTTTTTTAAGTACATCTATAGTTAAATTTTCGGCCAGTTCACGGTCAGGTTGACCATTTGCACGTAAAGCCCGAAAAATAGCAAAACTTATTTTTTCAGGGTCGAACGGCACAACGCGTCCATCACGTTTAATAATTTGAAAACCCGATTGAATAGCTACATTTTTTTCCATAATTGAAATTATTAATGGTTTATACTGGAAAAATGGTAGCTTACAGGAATAAAATGCGGTAGACAAAAAGGAAAGAATCTGGGTTCTTCTCTCTTCGCTTTTCTCCCGAAAGCTACGACAGCGAATTTTGCAGGCAGGTCTTCTGGCTTGTCGCAGTATTTACAGCCTTCCCATTCTGGTTGAAAGAACAGTGGCAAACTAAGAATGTAAATACCTTGGTAAAACGACTTACAGCTACGGGGATAGCTCCGGACTTTCACCGGATTCCCTTTTCATTCTGTTAATTATAAATTTTAACAGAAACCTGCAAAATTGTTATTACAAATTAAAAGAGAAACTCAACAATTACCAAACTAATTTACGAACAGAAGTTTGTTAATAAGTAATATTTCCATTGAAAAACTAACTAACCCGTGCACATCGTTTAAATTCTTTAGTACGATCGAATAAATAACGATAGGTAATATGAATTTTTGCGGGTCGGCAGCCAATTTCTTCAACCAGATGCATCATAGCAGGGTTAAAGTCGCCTATCCAGTTTAACTCAAGTTCGTTATATTTAAAATCGGGTTTTAATGCTTCACTGGCATAGGCCATAATTAAAGCTCCCTCCACACCTTTCCGTTGATGTTCGGGGGCTACTCCAAATACAAATCCAAATGACTTTTTACAAACACCTTTCCATTTATAATACAGAAACTTTAGTTTTCCCCATAAGTTAAAATTTCCATTTAAATGCTTTATTATGGTATTAATTTCAGGAATCATAATAAAACAAGCAATAGGCTCATCATCGTAATATCCAAACCAGATCAGTTTTTCGTCCATTATTGGTTTAATTGATTTAAAAATAGCTTTCACATGCGTTTCGGTTAATGGTTTTACACCCGGAAATTTAGCCCATGCTTTATTGTAAACTTTTAGAAAATCAATGGCATATTTATTATTATTACCTTTTTCAATATGTTTAAACTTATAACGTGGATTGGCCATAATTCTTTTAGCCTTTTCCTTAATTATTGGGTTCATTCGGCTATCGTCAATAGGGGTATGGTAGGTAATCTGGCGGAAATAATCTTTAAAACCATAGGCCTCAAAGAGGTCCTTATAATATGGAAAATTGTAATTATTGCAATAGTTAGGAGGAGTAAAACCTTCGACCAGGCATCCCCACCAACGGTCGCGTTCGCCAAAATTGATTGGACCATCCATAGCTTCCATGCCACGCTCAGCAAGCCAATTTTTACATGCATCAAAAAGTACAAAAGCAGCCTCCTGATTATTAATACAATCAAAAAATCCCATACCCCCTGTAGGTTGGTCATTTTTTTCGGCACTTTTTCGGTCAATAAAAGCGGCCACCCTTCCAACAGTCTCTCCCTTATTGTCTTTTAAAATCCATCGAATACATTCACCCTGTCTGAAAAGTTTGTTTTGTTTTGGATCAAAAACTTTTTCGACGTCAACATCGAGCGGACGTATGTAATTGGGATCATTTTTATATAATCGAACAGGAAATTGAATAAATTCTTTTGCAAGTGCTTTGTTGTTTACTTCTATTAATTGATAATTCATCGTCGTTTAATTTATTTTAACTTCTTATTACTAAATGACGTTAAAAAACGAATTTCAATCTACACCATAAACCATGGCTTTCATTTGTATAGATGGAAATTCACCATACTGCCGGGTAACATGTTTTGATGTAACTTTTATTACTTTTCCTCCAATACTCGCCGCCTTTTTACGCAGTAAAACTATTCCGTTTCGTTCGAGCGAGGCATTGTCGGCATTAATTTTTGTAGCAGTGTATTCAATTTGAATTTCTCCTTTTTCTCTGAAGCCACTTAAATCACTGCCCTCGTTGGCAACCAGTACACTGGTCCAGTCTTTTTCGCTGTAAGTTAATTGTTCTTTAGTCATTTTTCCCGACTTTGCTTCAAGAACTTCAATGGTACCATTGCCATATCGTATCTCCTTAATAATGTCATTGTTTATTCGTTGTGGATCTTTCTGGCCTGGAATTTCAAAAATAATTTCAAACTTAGTTTTACCTTTTACGTAGCCAACTATGCGTACCCCCGATTTTTTAATTATCGTGTCGAAGGGTTGTGAACTATCTTCTGTTTCCTGACAAAAGGCACCCAGTGAGAAATTTAAACCTAAGAACAAAATGCTTATAACTCTTAAATTAGATTTCATTGTTTAAAATATTAGTATTTTATAACTAAAGCAGGAACAAAGATAACAAGGTTTTTAAAGAATGAAAAGTATTTATTTACCAGACAAAACAACAAATGGAACCAACATTTCTTCCATCGATACCCCCCCATGCTGAAAAGTGTTTTTATAATAATTTACGAACTGGTTGTAGTTATTAGGGTATACAAAATAATCGCTGTTGAGTGCAAAAATATAAGTTGTACTTAAATTACTTGCAGGAAGATGAACCTGAGCTGGTTTTTTTATTTCAAACACTTCGCGATAATTATAATTTAAATTTTTACCACTTTTAAACCTTAAATTGGTAGAAGTTTGCTTATCGCCAATCACTTTTATTGGATTGTTCACTTTTATAGAACCATGATCGGTAGTTATAATTACTTTAAACCCCAGATCAAATGCGGAGCGTATAATTTCGGTAATATCGGAATGTTGAAACCACGAATGAGTTACTGACCTATAAGCTGCTTCGTCGAGTACCAATTCCTTTACAACCTCTGTTTGGGTTCGAGCGTGAGATAATATATCAACAAAGTTAAATACGGTAACAACCAGCTGTTGATTCTTCAGATTTTTGATTTTATCCAGAAAACGATTGGCTACCTTATAGTTGTTGATTTTTTCATAATAAGCTTCAATTTTCAGTCCCAACCGTTTTAATTGAATATTTAATAATTCTTCTTCGTTTGTGTTTTTTGAATCATCTTCATCTTCGTCAATCCATAAATGTGGAAACAACTGCTGAATTTCGAGTGGCATTAACCCCGAAAAAAGTGCATTACGAGCAAACTGTGTGGCAGTAGGTAAAATGCTACAGTACAGATCTTCACTTTCAATTTTTGAAAACTCAGTTAAACTGGGTAATACAAATCGCCACTGGTCGTATCGAAAATTATCAATGATAATGACAAATAGCTTATCATCATTTAAAAGAGGAAATATTCTCTTTGAAAAAACAGATGGAGACAATAGGGGCTTGTCAGAACATTTTGGATCAAACCAATTCACATAATTGTTTTTAATAAACTTGCCGAACTCAAGATTTGCTTCTAACTTCTTACTTCGAAGCACATTAGCAAGTTCTTCTTCAATTTCATCGAGTTGTAATTCCCAAAAAACCAAATTTTTATATATTTCTACCCAATCAGCAAAAGTGTGTGCTGCATTAATTTGCATACTCAGGTTTACAAACTGCGATTGAAAAGAGGATGCAGTTTTATTAAATACCAGTTGTCGATTCTCCACATGTTTTTTAATCGACAATAATACTTGATGAGGATTTACAGGTTTAATTAAATAATCATCAATTCTAGAACCTATAGCCTCATCCATTATATTTTCTTCTTCGCTTTTGGTGATCATTATTACAGGCACACCAGGTAGTAATTGCTTAAGCGGAATAAGAATTTCCAGTCCGCTTTTGCCTGGCATGTTTTCGTCGAGAAATACCAGATCAATTTTCTGTTCACGAGCTTTAGATAATGCATCATCGGCATTGGTGGCCGTAACCAGATGGTATCCCTTTGATTGTAAAAATAAAATATGAGGTTTTAACAAATCAATTTCATCATCGGCCCATAATATGGTTATATCTTTCTGCACGGCTATTACTTTTTATAGTTTTCATTAAAAAAGGCAACATATAAGTTTTCGTCGCCATCTTTTAACAATAACGCAAAATTAGCCTCTGAAATTACAAAACTCGAATTTATTTTACCTACATCCTTTAATATAGTGCTGAGGCTGTTCGAGACAGTTGTATAATAATTCATTGCTTCTGTTTTCGATTTAAACAACCGCACAACAACCATTTGATTTTTAGTACCAAAAGGTTCAATTTTGGTATTGAAATCACTCTGAGGAAAGGCATCGAGATTAAAATTAATAAGATTGAAGTTCAACTGGTTTGCATTTCCAAGCTTTGGATCTATTACGAAAACAGCATAATGAACATCATTTTCTTGAGGAATTTGATAAATGGTACGAGCGATGGCTCGACTGGCTGTTTCTTTTGTTTCAGGCTTAAATTCGTCGAGCATAGCAAGCATATCTTTAGCAGCCGGGGTTTCTTCAACATTGGGATAATTGCGAACAAACATAACTAAGTCGCTACGAAGCGTATCGGCACCAAAAACTTGCCCCCTGCATAGGGCTCGTAAAAATAAATATTTAGTGTAAATGGGATGATTCGGATTTTTTTGTAAACCTTCATTACATAGCTGTAATGCTTGTTGAACATTTCCACTGCTATAAATCTGATAAGTATTTTCATAAGCAAGAGAAATATGTCGCTCTTTTTCCTGTAATTCTTTTACAAAATTTGGATTAGCAAGCATTTTAGCATACATGCTGTTTGGAAATTGGCTGAGCAATTTATTTTTGTATTCGTCGGCCCTATCTTTTTTATTCAGCTGCAGATAGAGGATGTAAAGATTATACATGGCCTCAGCAGCTTCGTCTCGTTCAGGATAACGTTTTACAATTTCATAGTATTGATTGGCTGCTAGCTGGTATTCACTAAGTTCGTTTCGATAAATGGATGCGGAATTCATCAAGTTACGAATAATTTTATCGTGTGAAGCTTGCATGGCTGAATCAGTTAATGGCAAATCGACCATATAATATTCTCTCGATTTATTGCTTAAGCCTTTTTGCTTTTCCTTTTTAATATCCTCGGCAGTCTGTTCATCTATTTCCTGATTATCTTCAGCTGCGAACGAAGATGTTTTCTTATTACTTCTTCGCCAGTTATCTTCAAGCTTACGTGTTCCCCATTTTAATTTAAACTCGGCTTCGCCCGAACTTCGTGCCGACATGTTGTAAAAATACCATTGGCCACCAGTATTGGTAACAGTCGATGTGATATTTCTCGACTGATACTCGTTATATGCCATCATATTGCTTTGCTGTTCCATCATTTCTTCCTGTTGACGGCGTGCTTCTTCTGCTTCCTGCTTTTTAACCTGCTCAATGATTTTATCAATAAACATGTTCCGTTCGTTTTCGCTCATACGTGCCACAAACTGAACACTATCTTCGAAAGAAACAGCATTTAAACTTTTAGCCAATCGGGTTAAGCTTCGGCTTCGAGTACTTATTTTATCATAATCGGGGTATTTCTCACTTAAATTCACAAGTGCACTATCATAATATGCCTGAGCCGAAAGATAATTTCGATCGTTATAAAATATATCAGCAATTGCCAGATAGCTTTTGGCTTTTTGCTGCTGATTATTGACACTTTTCGCAATGGAAAGTTTGTAGTTTTCAATAGCCTTCTCTTTATTATTTTCGGCCATATACAAGTTGGCTATAGCATAATAAATCTGATCCTGATACTCGTTGTTTTTCTCGTCGGCTAATAACTTATAAAGCTTTTCGCGAATATTATCAGCATTGCCTTTACCTTTTTCGTAAACATTTGCCAAATTAATTTTGGCATTAAAAGTCATTTCGTAAGGAGGATTCATTTTAATCACCTTTTCGTATTTTTCAGTAGCTTTACGAAACTGTCCCAGTTGCTGATATAGTTGAGCCAGAATAAATGTATATCGCAAACGCTGTAGCTTATTTGAAGCAGTTTGGGCGGCTATTTCAAGTTTCTGAGCAGCTAAATCAAATTGTTTTCTAGCTATATAATATTCGGCATAAATGGCATTTAATAACGATTCATGTTTTTTGGGAAACTTTTTATTATTGGCCAATGATTGAAGAATTTCACCCGATTCAGTAAACTCATTCTCAAGAATTAGCTTGCGCGCTAACAATAGTTGTGCCTCAGTATAAGTATTTTCTTTAGGATATTCTTTAATAATTTGTCTTAATGTGTTATTTACATAATTTAGCTCCCCCTTGACCAAATACGCTTTTCCCATTAATAAATAAGCATCATCAATCCACTTGTTATATTCACGCTTGTTATAAAACTCTTTTTGCCTATCGGTTTTTATTCCTTTCTTATAATTAGGTTTGGCGGTTATAGAATGTAGCACAATGGTTTTCGACGCTTTTTTTATTGCCCTATCCATATCGGACGAGACATTATTGGCCGCTTCACTACCAGGATAAATGAAAACAGGAAGCAAGGCTGTAAAATCGTCGCGATGGCTCTGATTCATTTTTTTTATACCTTTCTTGTAACTCTCATTTCCATTAAAATATACATTATAATGAGCAGTCAAATTATGATACGATCGCGACAAGAAAGTATTCTTCTTGGTGCTACATCCCCAATTACTGGCTGCAAATATTATGATTAACAAACAAACCTTAAATCTCAAAATTATTCAAAATTAAGATTGAACATTTTAAACATCAAATCATATCAAAATATTGTATGTCCGACAAAAATATCAAAAAATATCGAACACAACTTATGCAATATTGATTATGTTTATGTTTCTGATTAATTTTATATTACTATTAACCGAAAAGGATAAAAATTTGGTTACATTCAAATTTTTGTAACAAAAATACATACGAATAGAATATTTATTTGGGTAGTTTTTAAAACTTACCTCTACTTTTTTCAGAAATAAACTTAATTTAATTGAACGATGTTTTTAAGAGTTACCAATCTGTTTTGGAAAAGTGTTTCGATATTTATGACTATATAATTCAACTTATTTGAATTATTTTTTTAACCGAAAAGTTCGTTAAGATTCCGCGTTAACATCCAAAAAATTTTTTTCGTTCATTGAGTACTTTGCGGTTTGAGAAATGATTGATAATTTCACTGATTTCGTAATAAGAAGTAACCTATCCTTATTTTTTAGACGTTCAGTAATGATTTAAAATAAAAAACTTAATCATTTAAGCTAAATTCAATAATTTCGGTTAACTTTGAAATGAAGAACTTTTAGTTTTTATCAAGTTATATTTATTTGGTTATGAATTTTATAGGTATTATACCGGCTCGATATGCATCGACACGTTTCCCCGGCAAACCGCTAGTTGATATTAATGGGAAAAGCATGATACAGCGGGTGTATGAACAGGCATCGCTTGCACTTGAATATGTGTATGTAGCAACCGACGATAGCCGAATTTTTAATCATGTAGAATCATTTGGCGGAAAAGTTGTCATGACCCGTGAAGACCATAAAAGCGGAACCGATCGTTGTGCAGAAGCTATTCGAAAAATTCAAGCAGATATTCCACAAATTAACTTTGATGTAGTTATTAATATACAAGGCGATGAACCTTTTATTCAGCCCGAACAACTTAGATTATTAAAGAGTTGCTTTGAAGAACCAGAAGTAAAAATTGCCACCCTGGCAAAAACAATAACTAATTCCGACGAGCTTTTTAATCCAAACGTAGTTAAAGTAATCCGAAATCGAAGCAACTTCGCTATTTATTTTAGCCGATCGGTGATTCCTTATCAGCGTAATGTTTCACAGCAAGATTGGTTGAATAGTTATAAATATTTAAAACACATTGGCATATACGCATATAAAGTGAACATATTAAAAGAAATTACTCTTCTGTCATCTTCGGATTTAGAAATTGCCGAATCGCTTGAACAAAATAGATGGATTGAGAACGAATTTCCGATATATGTACAAACTACCAATTTTGAAACGGTCTCGATTGATACGCCTGAGGATTTAGAAAAGATTAAGCATTTATTTTAAAATTTCTTCATCGGCAAAACTAAAATATCCCGATTGTCCAACAATAATATGATCGAGAAGCGAGATATCCATAATTTTGCATGCTTCGAATAATTTTTTGGTAAATTCTTTATCTGCATCGCTTGGTATTAAATTACCCGACGGATGATTATGGCAAACAATAATAGCGGAAGCTTTCCGTTCGAGGGCAGCATTTAAAATAATACGAACATCGGTAACTGTTCCACTTATCCCTCCCTGACTAATTTTTATTTTGTCAATGATATAATTTGCTCGATTTAACAATAAAATCCAGAATTCTTCGTATGGTAAATCACTAAGTAATGCAGTAAAAATAGTTGCTGCATCGGCACTCGATGCAACTTTTTTTCGATCCATAACAACCTCTGCATTTCTTCTACGTCCCAATTCAAGTGCTGCCATTAAGCGAACAGCTTTAGCCGTGCCTACTCCCCTTATTTTGCATAGTTGTGTATAACTATAACTTGCCAGTTCATTTAAATTATTATTGGCCTGTAGCAAAAGTTTTTGAGCCACACTTACTGCCGAATCATTACGCGTTCCACTGCCCAGTAATATAGCTATTAATTCAGCATTAGAAAGTGATTGACTACCATTTTTAATTAATTTTTCACGTGGACGATCGTCAACTGCCCAGTTTTTTATACTCATATTCTTAGTTTCCATAATAGTTTCTTTAATTCTTTAATAACGAATCAAATTGAATTAATTTTTGAATAGGTGCTAATAATGGGTCTACCATCATTTTTTCAGGGTGATTTAATCCTAATTCTACTGATTTTTTAAGTGACTGAATGGCAAAAAAATTTTCACCTGTATTAGCATAATAGCAAGCTTTGAAATAATGTAAATCGGGATTTTGAGGATCGGCCATTTCATATATCGTTAATAATTTTTTTGTATTTTCCCAATTTCGACTGTTTAAAGCCTGATTACTTAAACTATATGAAAGTAAACTGACATAACCCAATAAACGTCGGGCCATTAAATAATCGGGATTAGCAGATGTATTGGCCGCTAACTTTTGTAACCCACTTATTTTATTTTTCCACCATGTTATATTAGCTTGAGCTGTAAAGGCCTGATGAATTTCAAGCTGAGTTTGAGTTTCAATTTCCTCCAACTTCATCTCGTTATTTAATGCATCAGTTAGTTCTTTGGTTGACTCAAGCATATATATTTTTTCATTTAAAATGTTTATATCGGTTATATTGGCATAAGCCATTCTCATTTGCTTTAACAGGTAGTATTGCAATAGTAAATCGCTCCAATGATTAGCCACTTTAAAATTTTCTATCTCAATCATATGATTTTTAAAGCACTTTTGACTAAATGTGGAGGTATCGAAATATGATTTACCTGATTTCCATATTCTTAGCACATCAACTGCGTAACTTAGTAAATTACTATCGGGCCATTGGTGTTTACCATTAAAAGTTAATAGTACATGTTGGCACTGCTTCTGATCAAGAAGCTTATTAAACTGCTTTACTTCGAGATAATTCATATCTTCGTTCCCGGCTATTGATATTGTATTAATGCATGGCCCGGTATTTAATGAATATCCAGCAGAACAGGCAACTATTCCTTGAACCTTTTGAACCAATCGGGTTACATAACCAGCTACACGAGCCCCACCAGAAAAACCAACTAAATATATCTGACTTGTATCTATCTTAACTTTACGCTTGACATCGGAAAGAAATTCAAGAAAAATATATTCCATTTCATCTATCGACATACCATTTTTAATCCGATTTGAACTTGTTATTACACAATTTGCAGTATTGGCATAGATTTTCAACAGATTTAATGGTAGTGATCCATCAGCATGAGGGTCGAAGCAGATAATTAAAGGATAGGCTTTACTTAATTCATAATTTTCTGGAACAAGAATACTGTATTTATTGAAGCTGTTGCCTTTACAAAAAGTTTCTGCAACCTCCCCTTTTTTGATCCATAAATAAAATTCTTTTTGCTCTGATGTAAAGGGTTGCTTACACGATATGAAAAACAACGAAAGTATAAAAGGAATAAACGATCTGACTTTTATCATATATTTCAATTTTAAACAATCAAATTTATTAGAAATTATAATACCACAAAGAGTTTATAACATTAAAAACTATCATCAAGAAAGAGATTTAGTAAAAATAAGGTTAGGATATAAAAGGTAATTTTCATGTATATTTGCAACTTATAAATATTTGGTTATGGATTTATACCTATACAACACTTTAACCCGTAAAAAAGAGAGATTTATCCCAATTCGTCCACCTTATGTAGGGATGTATGTTTGTGGCCCTACCGTATATGGCGATCCTCATTTAGGACATGCACGCCCGGCAATTACATTCGATATTTTGTTTCGAACGTTACAACACTTAGGATATAAAGTTCGTTATGTCCGCAACATTACTGATGTTGGACATTTAGAAAACGATTCGGACGAAGGCGAAGATAAAATAGAAAAAAAAGCCCGGCTCGAGCAATTAGAGCCCATGGAGGTTGTACAGCACTATACTTATCGATATCGGAAGGCAATGGAACTGCTAAATGTATTGCCCCCAAGCATTGAACCCAGTGCCTCGGGTCATATAATTGAACAGCAACAACTTATTGACGAAATAGTAAAAAATGGATTTGCATACGTTAGTGACGGTTCAGTTTATTTCGATGTAGAAAAATATAATCAGAAGTATCAATATGGGAAACTTTCGGGTCGTGTTCTTGATGAGCTGTTAAATCAAACTAGAGAACTGGAAGGACAGGAACAGAAAAAAAATCCATTTGATTTTGCCCTCTGGAAAAAAGCAACGCCCGAACATATAATGCGCTGGCCATCGAAATGGAGCGATGGTTATCCTGGCTGGCATCTGGAATGTTCGGCAATGAGTCGAAAATATCTGGGCGAAGAATTTGATATTCATGGTGGTGGAATGGATTTA
>FQKF010000934.1_pt1 | contig 15968 bp, 13 predicted proteins | sample 1504521 | NCBI WGS metagenome assembly FQKF01 (sample SAMEA4475357, study PRJEB15587) | soil metagenome | biome: Soil; feature: Field | place: India | collected 2015-03-11 | depth 0 m
GGGGCATCGGCTTCGGAATTCAAAACGTTCGCTTTGAAAACGATATGACCCATTCCGAATTCGACGATCAAAACAAAATGCAGATTGTTCAAAGCGGAACTACAGCAAGTTCCACTTATATCACCCCTCCGCCCTTTTTCTATCCTGCTTTGCTCGGCTTTAAGCAAACCACCTACAGGGAATATTACAAAACACTGGGAAAAGGATATAATTTGAAAGCGGGTTTTATTTACCGCCAGTCGCCGGAATTGCGGGTGGGATTTTATGCACACACCCCCACCTATTTTGATTTATCGGATGAATACAGTTATTCCATGAAAACCGTTTTCGACGGTACCACTACGCCCATGGAGGCCGTGTATCCGCCCGACGGTAAAGGACTTTTTGCCTATTCCGTCCGTACGCCATGGAAATTGGGCGGATCGGTGGGGTATATTTTTATGAAAAAGGTGGCCATGGGGTTCGATGCGGAATGGCTGGCCTATAATTCCGGACGTTTGAACAGCGAAGAATTTCCTACGGCTTTCGACGGCGTGAATCAGATTATCGGAAAAAAATATAAAAGTGCCTTTAATTTTCGCGTGGGAGCCGAATATAACTTGTATCCGTTTTTTTTCAGAGCAGGATATATACAAATCGGTAATCCTTACGGGAAAATGTTTACGGCCAACGAAACCGTTCATATTTTTAGCGCGGGCTTCGGTTTTCGCATGAAATATTTTTACATGGACTTTGTGTATCAGCACCGCCTGGAGCAATTTCAATATTACCCTTACATTAAAACCAATGAATTTGCCAAAATTCAATCGCAGCGCGGAATGTTTAATGTGCTGCTGGGATATAAGATTTAGTGCATGAAAAACCAAAAACGGCTTATTAAAAATATCGGCAAATTGGTACAGGTCAGGAAGGCCGAGAAACCCTTACGTGGAGAAGAATTGAATCACGTTCCGGTATTGGAAAATGCCTGGCTGGCCGTTGAAAACGGACGCATAGCCGATTTCGGCACCATGGATGAATTTCCGGGCATTTCCGACTGGAACGGATTGGAAGTAACCGATGCCGATGGAGCAACGGTTATGCCTGCTTTTGTGGATTGCCACACGCACATTGTGTTTGCAGGCAGCAGGCAGGATGAATTTGTGATGCGTCTGCAGGGGAAAACCTATCAGGAGATTGCGGAAGCAGGCGGCGGAATATTGAATTCGGTCCGAAAACTCCGGCAAACTTCCGAAGACGAATTGTATGAAAGCGCCGTAATGCGTTTGCAATGGATGCTGGAGCACGGCACGGGTGCGGTGGAAATTAAAAGCGGCTATGGCCTGGATTTGGACTCGGAACTGAAAATGCTGCGCGTTATCCGGAGAATGAAAGAGGCCTTTCCGCATATTACCGTTCGTGCCACATTTCTGGGAGCACATGCCGTTCCGGAGGAATATAAAAACAACAAAGCGGCCTACGTGGAGCATGTTATTAAGGAAATGATTCCGGCCGTGGCATCAGAAAAACTGGCCGATTATGTGGATGTTTTTTGTGAAAACGGATATTTTTCTTTTGATGATACGGTGCGCATTCTTGAAGCCGGATTGAAATACGGCCTGATACCCAAGGTACATGCCGAACAATTGTCGCATACGGGAGGAATTGAGGCAGGGGTGAAATGCGGTGCCGTGAGTGTGGACCATTTGGAATATGCCGATGAAAAGGACATTGGTTTATTAAGGGAATCGGAAACTCTTCCCGTGTTACTTCCGGGAGCTCAGTTCTTTCTGGGATTGAAAAATCCGCCGGTGAAGGAAATGCTGGATGCTGGCCTGCCTTTGTGTTTAGCTTCCGATTTTAATCCGGGCAGTTGCCCTTCGGGGAATATGGGATTGATGATGGCTTTGGGGTGCGTGATGTATAAACTGACGCCCGCACAGGCGTTGAATGCCTGCACGCTGAATGCGGCTTTTGCCATGGGCGCTCAGAACGAATGCGGTGGCGTTTTTCACGGAGCAAGAGCAAACTTATTAATCCTTAAACCCGGATTCGGTTACGAAAGTTTTGCATATCATTTCGGGATGGGAATTTTAGATGACAATTATTTAAATTAGAAGCAAATTGTACAGCTTTATTTAAATACTTTCATGAAAAATATATTAATTTTTTTTTGTTCTTTTATAGGTAATTTCTTTGAAATTTTACACTAAAAAAATTTTGCATAGATGCAATTAATTATTCAACAAATTTATTAATGTTGTCACTTGTTCTTTTTAATTCCGATCCAACCGTGAATGCAAGGTAATCAAAACCAATCACAAATAATAATACGGCAATTGCAAAAATCGATAATATTAACAAACATCCCCAACCAAGTATCATCAAAGGTGATGAAGTTCTTTTTTCCCCTGTTTGACTTGTATGAACATAAGCATGCTGCTGTGTTAAGGTATTTGGATTTTGAGGGTTGTTGGTTTTTAAAATATTAAGAATTTTAAGCAGAATCAGCCAGCTTAATTCGGCCAATACACCATAAAAGACAAAAATAAAGCAAATAAAAAACCAAACAATTGGATTCAGATTTGTTTTTTTAGCAATGAAATAACCTATTATTCCAAAAAGTGTCATTAACAACAAACTAAGTACTATTTCCATATAATTAAGGTTAATTATTTTACCATCACCTTTTCCACAAAGCTGCCGTTTTTGGGGCTGATCAAATGCACGAAGTAGATGCCTTTTTCCAGTTCATTGGCAAAGAAAAAGGCCTTGTTTTCTCCGGCCGGGCGTTGTTTTTCTTCCACAACCTTTACTAATTTACCGTTGATATCTCGGAGTTCAATTCTTACCAGGTCGGCATGGGCTAAGGTGAACGGAATGCAGGTGATGTAGGAAGCCGGATTGGGGAATACTCTATCCATGCGTGCCTCGTGGAGCATTTCATTAAGTCCGGTGGGGCCTCCGCAGGGGGATATGGTAAAGGTGTAACGTCCGAGGGGAGCCGTTATCGGGCGGCGTTGAATTTTTCCGTTGTTGGATTGGGCCTCTATATAATAATAAACCGTTTTGTTGGCTTGCTGTGCCGGAATGAAGGCCTCATACACTTTATTGACGGGGTCGGTCAGGGCCATATTCACTTGCTGGAAGCCCAGAAGGGTATCGGTAGTGTAGTAAACTTTTGCCCAGGCAATCCCGCTTTTATTCATAATGCGGGCTTTAACCTTATAGGCCCCCGTGTCGCACTGAGCATTTAATCGTTGAGTGGAAATCAGAAGCGGGTTTTTGGAGTGAACGCAATGCGTGATGCAGTGGATGGCGCCTCCGGCCGAAATAATGGGGGAAGTTCCGTTGTCGCAATCTATACCCACCAGCTTGTAACCGGGAAGGTTCTGTTTGTAAATGCGGAAGGCCGTGGTGTCGTATTGGGTATAATAGGTTGGAAAAATGAAAGTTTTGTTGGCAAAGACCCCGTTGGTGTAGGTACAATACCAACCTCCGCTTTGATGGGGCCATTTGCCGTTTTTATCCATGGGCATGGGAATGCGAACGATTTTATAAGGTGTACCGAAAACGGAAAGGAAGTTGTTTTGAATGTAAAGGATATTGGCTTCTATCTGAGGACCGTCGGCAATGCCTGTGGGATATTGCCCAACCAGCAGGGTTTCTTCATCCAGTAACTTCATGTGCATGTCGATATGGTGAATGCCGTCGTAGGGCAGAACGGTCATTTTGATGTAACGCGTTATGCCCATGAATTTTTTCATGATGGTGTCAATCTGGGCATTGGTTTTGGAGGGGTTTTCCTGCGTTACAAGGTGGGAGGAAAAGCCGGTTCCCCAACCGTCGCTCATGTAATTGCCTCCGGTATGAATGAGGTCGTTGGGGGCCTGGGTCATATCATAAACATTCAAATTCCAATGGGCGCCGATGGCATTAGGCGTGACATTATCCAGCGGGCGGGTGGGGCGGTTATAGATCCAGTCGGCCAGGCAAAGCGTGTCCACAAAATTTCCATATACGTTATTAGCGGAATAGTCGCGGCACCAAACGGAATTAAAGCCGGTAATCACGAAACGAAGATTGGTTAGCGGAACATTGTTTGAAACCAGATTCGATTTAACGGCATTGGAGTCGGAACAGATGATGGTGATTTTACATTCGGTTTGAGCCGCTTTGATGATTTCACGAAGTATGGATGTATAGGAAGTCCAGGTAATGATGAGGGATTCCACTTCCTCCCATTCTGCGGCATTTCTGAGGTTGGGAAAAGGGGGCGGATTCGGAATGCCCATGGCTTTGGCATGAAATAGTTCGTCGTTTTCAAGCATGCGAAGCCGTAAAGCTTTTTCTTCGGCCGTTTCCCAAATAGGCAAGTCCTGTGAATAAGCAAGAAATCCGAATAAAAATAAAAAACTTGCGAAAAATTTCATTCGGCTAATTTACCTATTTTTGTCAGATAATCAATACCAACCAAACGAAATTTTAGCCGCATGTATATTTATGCCGTATCGGTACATGTGCAGGCCGGTTCCGAAAAGGAATGGCAGGAATGGATGCAAAAAGTGCATATTCCCGATGTGTTGAAAACGGGATGCTTTCGAAGTGCCCGGCTTTTCAGGGTGGAACAGCATGAAGGCAAGCAGGATGGAACCATATTTTCGGTTCAATATACCTACGATCAAAAATCGGATTTTGAACGTTATGAAAGGGAGTTTGCCCATAAACTAAGAAAAGAACATACCGAAAAATTCGGGAACCGCTGCCATGCTTTTCGTTCGCATGCTTTTTTGATTGATGAGTTTATTCCCTGAAAAAAATAAATTTTCGGATGTCAGGCCCAAAAAACATCTTGGCCAACATTTTCTTACCGATAGTCGGATAGCGGAAAAAATAGTGCATGCGCTTCCCGTAGATGAAAAATTTCCGTTGGTGGAAGTGGGGCCGGGGAAGGGCATCCTGACGCAATTTCTCATTCATCGTGAAAATTTTTTGGCTCTGGATGTAGACAATGAGTCGGTTAGGTTTTTGCATGAGGCCTATCCCGATTACGTGCAAAAAATCCTTGCAAAGGATTTTTTTTCCGTAAAGCCACAGGAACTGTTTGACGGAAAGGAATTTTACGTCATTGGTAATTTTCCATATCATTTATCGGGTGAACTGATGGAGTACTTTTTTCGCAACCGAAAATGGGTGAAAGGAGTGGTGGGGATGTTTCAGAAGGAAGTGGCGGAAAGGATGTGTGCCGGGCCCGGAAGCAAGGCCTATGGCATTTTCAGTGTGTTGTTGCAAACCTATTTTCGGGCAAAATATTTGTTTACGGTCAAAGAGGGCAGTTTCTATCCGCCTCCTAAGGTGAAAAGCGGTGTGATTTTCCTGGAACGTTTTCGCACCCGGGTGGAAGACCTGAATGAAGAAGAATGGGAATACATCATCCGTAAGGCGTTCGGCCAAAGAAGAAAAATGCTGAGTAATTCCCTGAAAGAAATTTCCGAAAAAAAAACGGAGGCACGGCATGATTTTTTTTCTAAACGGCCGGAACAATTGTCGTGTGAAGATTTTATTTCCCTGGCTCGGTTTCTTTCGGGTTTTTCCCATTAACGAAATTTATTTATATTTGCAACAAAGTGGTATTATCGGGTAAGAACATCGTGCGAATTTTGGCTTTATTCCTTGCGGGGTGTATTTTTTTTATTTCCCTGCCGCCTTCGCTTTATCATGATTTACTGGAAGATCATACATTGGAGCATGATTTTGGGTGTATTACCCATCATGCGGATATGGGCACGCATTTTGAAGAAAAAGACAATATTTGCCTGTTGTCTGACGATGTTTATGAAATTCAAACCCTGGTGTTTCTGTTGTTTTTGTCTTTTGTCCCCTTAGTTCAGAACCGTTGCTTTACTCTTTTAAGTGAGAATTTAATTGTTAATACACTCCTTTGTAACAACGGTAGGGCTCCGCCGTTCATTTAAAATTTTTTATTCAAATTTAAATTTTTTCTAACCTAAAATTGATTAAAAATCAAGCACATATCATTATTTTACTATTCCTCATGCTGTATATTACAGCTCGGGGTCAATGTATTTTGACCCTTTCGGGCAAAGTCATCGACCGACACAGCAAGGAAGAACTTACGGAAGCCGAAATTTTATTGTTGCCTGATAGCATAATGATGCTGACGGATGCACATGGTGAATTCGAATTCAGAAATTTATGTCCGGGGGATAAGCGAATTTATATACGCCATAGGGTATGCAAAGACACATTGATTCCGGTATCGCTTACGGAAAAACGCAGATTGAAAATACATTTAAATCATTACTACAACGAGCTGAATGAAATTTCCATTGAGCAAAAAAAACCGGAGTACAATTATCTGAATATTACCGAGGAATTGAGCCAAGAAAAAATGGATGAAGTAAGAGGAGGAACCTTCGGAGAGCAATTAAAAAAAATTCCGGGCGTGAGTTTACTACAAACCGGTCCCACCATCTCCAAGCCCATGATTCACGGTATGCATAGTTACAGAGTTTTAATTGTAAACAACGGCATAAGGCACGAAGCCCAACAGTGGGGCAGCGAACATGCACCCGAAGTGGACCCTTTTGTTTATGATAAAACCGAAGTGATTAAAGGAACCGGAACCATACGTTACGGAAGCGATGCCGTGGCCGGCGTAATTGCATCTTCATCATCGCCTTTGCCTGATACGGTTGGTATTTACGGGGAGCTGTTTTCAGTGGGGCAGTCCAATGGTCGTTCCGGTCAGCTTTCGGGTAAAATACAGGGAAAATTTAATTTTCTAAAAGGCCTGAGTTGGCGGTTTCAGGGAAGTTTAAAACATTCAGGTGATAAGCATACACCCCAATATTTCATAACCAATACGGGCGTAAGGGAATGGAACGGGGCTTATCAATTGCACTACCGGTTTAAAAGTACACAATTTCATGTGTTTTATTCCCAATTTAATTCCCGGCTGGGAATATACACCGGCGCCCATATCGGAAATCTGACAGACCTTAATAACATACTCCAAAACAAAATATCCCCTTATTCAAGCGGAAGGTTTTCATATGATATTCAGCGTCCGATGCAAAGAATAAGTCATGAACTCGTTAAGGCATCCCTAAAGCAAAATTTAGGGAACATTTGGTCGGTAAATGCGCAGTATTCTTTTCAGTATAACATTCGCAGCGAATTCGACAAACATCGTTCGTTGATCAATAAAAATTCCGATGTACCCGAACTGGACTATCGGGTGCAAACCCAGCAAGCGGAAATAACGGCCGAACATTTATTGATTAAAGGATTTAAAGGGCAGGCGGGTATTCAATTTCTTCATCAAATCAATAATTCCTTCGGTAGATTTTTTATTCCGAATTACATGCGCTATGACGGCGGAATGTTTATGACCGAGGCCTATTCTGTTCCGCATTGGAAGTTTGAAGCCGGCCTCCGGTACGATTATCGTTATATTCAATCTTACTTTTACAAAGACAACGAACTTTTTGAACCGGTAAAACGATTCGACCAAATTTCTTTTCAAACATCCGTTGCCTACATGCCGCTGAACAAGTTAACGTTGATGATGCAGTTTGGCAATGCCTGGCGTGCGCCCGCCCCGAATGAACTTTATTCCAACGGCTTGCATCACGGAGTGGGAGGTTTTGAAAAGGGCAACCCGGATTTGCGAAAAGAGAATGGTTTGAACGGTAACGTGTTTGCGGAATGGAATTCCGAAAAATGGTATTTAAAAGCAGGTTATTTCATTCATGATTTTTCAAATTTCATTTATCTGCAACCCACGGGAAATATCTTATTGAGCATTCAGGGGGCCTTTCCGGAATTTGAATTTCGTCAGTCGGCGGTTCGTATTCACGGAAGTGAACTGACTTATGTTTACAGATGGAGTCGTTCTCTTGAGTTTCAGCAAAGTTTTTCCATGGTCAGGGGAATTCATAAAAACACCGGAAAATACCTGATTTACATGCCATCCGACCGTTTGTTAAGCATCCTGAAATTTTATTGGCTTCGTTCACCGAATGAGGCATGGGTGGAAATCCAACATCAGTGGGTTGATAAACAGGTTCGGGTTGAAAATAACGAGGACTTTGCCCCGCCTCCGGCCGGATACCATCTGTTTAATTTCCAAACTTCATACCGATTAAAACATTCCAAAAGATTTCAGGATTTTATGGTCATGATTGAAATTCAAAATGTTTTCAATACGGCATATCGCGATTTTCTTGATCGCTATCGGTATTTTACCGATGCGCCGGGACGAAACATTCTGGTAAGAGTTAAACTTCCAATTTACTTAACCTTAAAAAATAAAAAATATGAGAACAATGCTTAATGTTTTTAGAGCGTTTTTGCTGTTTTTGGCAGCATGTAAAAAAGATAAAGATCTTAAGCCCGTTCCTCCTCCGAACACCAACCCTCCGGAGCTGATAACGGGAATTCGTTTGGTCCTGAAGGACTCAGCCAATCAGTCACAGATGACCTATGCTTTATTTGCCGACCCCGATGGACCCGGAGGAAATAACCCTACCACCATCGACAGCGTATTACTGCAAAAAAACAAAACCTATTTGGTTACGGTTCAGATCATAGACCATACCAAAAATCCGGTAGATACTTTAACTGACGAAATATGGAATGAACGAAACGAACATCAGTTTTTTTATCATTTCAATAATCTGAATGTAATTTTTTCATATATGGATTTTGACTCTAATAATCTTCCTGTGGGTATATCCACTAAGTGGAAGACCACCGGTTCCGTTGGTATCGGTTCGGTTCGGGTGGTATTAAAGCATCAAACCAACGGCCTCAAAAACGGAACCGAACCTCCGGGCGAAACCGATGCCGATGTTACGTTTCCTGCTTCAATAAAATAGAAACTAAAAATTCAAAACCATGAGAAAATTTCTAATATTTTTAACGATGTTTGGAGCACTGTTTGCATGCAACAAAACCAAACGGAATGCCAATCGATTAGACGGAGAGCGATGGAAGGTAACCGAATTGTCGGTGGACGGGGTTAATGTTTCCGTATTACCCGAATTACGCTTTTCGGAGTGTGATATCTATAAGGAAGATTGTAAGGGAACCTGGTATTATGGTTCATCCGGTCATGCCAAATTTATCTGGCAAGTACGGGATAATGGAAAAACTCTTATAATCAGCAATCAGGCCGATCATGCGCACACCCTGGAAGACATTCAGGCCGCCCAACAGTGTATTGATTTCGGAGGAACTTACAAAGTTCTTGAATGTAAGAAAAAGTCTTTTGTTGCGGAAAGTGCAGCCACGCATGCCCATGCCGGCAAAAAAGTGGTATTGAAAATGAAAAGGAATTAACCGTATATTTGGTCTAATTAAGCAAACGGATTTCTTCGAATCCATTCTTTTTCCGAAAACTGCGGAAGCATTTCTTTCAGTAACCAATAGGAAATTAAGTTTCCTGCTCGGATGTAGTTATTGTAATAAACCGGATAGGCGCCTGCACAACTTTTAATTTCCGGCGCAGTACGTCCCAGATGCAGTTTATTCACTTTATGCCGAAGCCCCAAATCAATAAAACGAAGCAATATATTTTGATAGAGTTCCAATTCACGGTTAATATCGTAATCCAAACCAATGTAATGAGCCCACATTTGTTTTTGATGAACAAAATAACTTAAAAACCCCACAGTTTTATTTTGGTAATCTATTTTCTCCATAAAGAAATGATGGGGTAGTTTTTCTTTCATTCTTTGAAAATACGATGCTTTTGGCATAACCACCTTCCAACGGGCTTTTTGATATACGTTCAAAAATAACGAATAAGGTTCCGGCAATCGACTATAAGCATCTGCGTTCAGGGATTCAAACATCAAATCTTTACCTTTTTCAGTTACCCTTCGGTAACGCTGACGGTATTTTTTGGAAAATAGCGAAAGATATTGGTGGATGTTATCTACGTTGCCCGGCAGGTCAATTACCATGTCGGGTTCGATTTTTGCATGTAATGTCTTTTTATAAAAACAAGAGTCAGACGAATGCAGATTATCCGCAACGACATCTTTTAAAAGAAAAACACTTAAGTGTTTGTTTAATGAAAAATGTTTTATTATTTTTTTTATAAAATCATGATTGAAAATTTTCTCAATGTCTTCCGGATTTTTAACAATTTGGCCGAAGTTTCCGGTAATGAAATTCTGACCGATGGTCATCAGCGTAAAATCCGTTCCCAAAGTTTTTAATATAAAGGGGAGTATTTTTTTCTCCGATACATCTTGATATGATGTTAAATGAACGCGGCTTTTTTGTATGACAAAGAAAGCAAAGGGTTGGTTTTTCCGGGAAACCGTAATGTAAAGTTGAATGGATGATTCATGCATGTTTTTTTCGCATACTTCCAAAAATTCTTTAAAAAAAAACAATTCATTCTGATTTTTGAGGAAGTTTAACCAGGAATCGTCAAGATTATTTATGGAATATATTATCTTAAAAGTCAGGCTTTTATCGGGATTTATATTAAAAGTAGGGCAATCCATGAAATCTTCGTAAATTTAGGTATCATTTAAAGATAAACATGCAAGCCAATGAATTTTTGAAGCAATATAAGGCTGTTCCCATTGATACTATTGCGGTAGAACAAAGGGTTCAGCGTTTTTGTTCCAGAAGCATTAAAAAAGAAAGTAAAGTAAAGGCTTTGAAGCTGGCGTTGAACATGATTGATCTTACTACGCTGGAAGGAAAAGATACTACGGGTAAAGTAAGACAACTCTGCATGAAAGCCCTTCATCTTTGTGACACTATACCGGACCTTCCAACCGTGGCGGCAGTGTGCGTCTATCCGAATCATGTTCGCGAGGCCAAAACATTTCTTAAAGGCACTCCTGTTAAAGTAGCATCGGTATCCACTTCATTTCCTTCAGGAAATGTATCGTATGAAATAAAAGTAAACGACACACGCTATGCTTTGGATGAAGGAGCGGATGAAATTGACATGGTTATCAGCCGCGGAGAGTTCTTAAAAGGAAATTACAATTACGTTTTTGATGAAATTGCCGGAATTAAGGAATTGTGTTCCTCTTATAATGCGCGTTTAAAAGTAATTCTTGAAACCGGCGAACTTTCCACACTCGAGAATGTTCGAAAAGCATCCGACATAGCCATCATGGCCGGAGCTGATTTTATTAAAACATCCACGGGTAAAATTCAACCGGCGGCCACCATGCCCGTTACTTTGGTAATGCTTTATGCCATTCGTGACCATTTTCTTAAAACCGGTAAAATGGTAGGCATGAAGCCCGCCGGAGGCATTTCCACGGCTAAGGCAGCCATTCAGTATTTAATTATGCTTTACGAAACCCTGGGGCCCGCCTGGATGACCAACGAATGGTTCCGCTTCGGTGCCAGCAGTTTGGCCAACGATATCCTGCTCCAACTGGGTAAAGAATATAAAGGAGTTTATTACGGTAAAAATTACATCAGCATCGATTGATTATGGAAATTACAAAAACGGAAAACGCCCTGGCAACGCTGGAAAAAGAAAAATTTTTGTGGGATTTCGCTCCTGCGCCGGAAGCCAAAAACATCGCACGGATTGATAAGCGTTACGATCTTTTCATAAATGGCCGGTTTCATGCCCCCGCTTCCGGAAAATATTTTAAAACCATATCTCCTTCCACCCTGGAGGAATTGTCGGAGGTTGGCATGGCCAACGAAAAAGACGTGGATAAAGCCATGAATGCGGCCCGCAATGCCTTTGAAAAATATTGGAAAAAAATGCCGGCCAGGGAACGCGGAAAATATATTTTCCGTATAGCTCGGATCATTCAGGAAAAATCAAGGGAATTGGCCGTGATAGAGAGTTTGGACGGAGGTAAACCCATACGCGAAAGCCGCGATTTCGATATTCCCACCGCCGCAGCGCATTTCTTTTATTATGCCGGATGGGCTGATAAACTGGAATATGCCTTTCCGGGAAAAAAAGTTTATCCGATTGGCGTAGCCGCACAAATTATTCCCTGGAACTTTCCGCTTTTAATGGCGGCCTGGAAAATTGCTCCCGCTCTGGCATGCGGAAATACCGTGGTATTGAAACCCGCCGAAACCACACCCCTTACCGCTTTAAAACTGGCTGAAATCATACGCGAGGCCGATCTACCGCCCGGTGTGGTGAACATCATCACCGGTTTTGGCGATTGCGGAGCTGCTATGGTGAAGCATCCCATACCTGAAAAAATTGCCTTTACCGGAAGCACCGAAGTGGGTAAAATCATCCAACGAGCCGTAGCAGGAACAAATAAAAAACTTACGTTGGAATTGGGCGGAAAAGCGGCGCATATTGTGATGGAAGACGCTGCCATCGACCAGGCCGTGGAAGGCGTGGTGAACGGCATATTCTTTAATCAGGGGCATGTTTGTTGTGCCGGCTCCCGTTTGTTCCTTCAGGAAAATATAGCCGAAGAGTTCCTTCAAAAATTAAAACTCCGCATTCAAACCCTGATTGTGGGCGACCCGCTGGATAAAAATACCGACGTGGGTGCCATCAACAGCGAGGAGCAACTTCAAAAAATCCAAGGTTACATCGACCTGGCCAAAGAAGAAGGCCTGGAGGTCTATCAGCCCAATATTCCCGTTCCTTCCAAAGGGTATTTTTGCAAACCTACTTTGTTCATAGGCGCATCGCAAAGTAATCGTGTGGTTCAGGAAGAAATCTTCGGTCCCGTTTTGGCCGTTCAAACGTTCCGAACCATTGAAGAAGTGATTGAAAAAGCAAACAATACGCCTTACGGACTCAGTGCCGGAGTTTGGACCGACAAAGGAGCCAAAATATTCCAACTGACCACCTCCATGAAAAGCGGAGTGGTTTGGGCCAATACCTTCAATCAGTTTGACCCGACCTCTCCTTTCGGAGGATATAAAGAAAGCGGATTCGGAAGGGAAGGAGGCATTCAGGGATTGTTGCCTTACGTGGATATCAGATAGTTGAGTTATCTGCAATTTATTTGCGACTTTCTTTTTTTTCGGTAATACCAATCAATTCATAAATAACAAACCTGCCGTAATGTGATATTTTTTTGGCATTGTTTAAAATTTCCGGATTCGTGTTGATTTTAACCGAAGATGATACCAAATAGGATGCTCCCTGTTGTATGTATTCTTTTAATTGTTGTTCCGACATGGTATCCGATACAGGCCAACCCTTTCTATGCATATAATATAAGTAGATACACGGAGAAGCGTCTCCTGCAACTAAAATTAATTTTTTTCTATTCGGAGCAACACGATTTAAATGGTTTTCTATGGTCAGCAGATCCCATGGTTTATCCGCATCCTCAAAGCGTGAAAGTGAACGGACGCAACCAAGGATGGGCATGATCAGAATTAAAAATGTAGTTAAATAAGATATCCATTTTTTTTGGAACGACAACGAAAGTAAATGTTCGAACCCTTTAATGCAAAACAGTAAAAGTAGTGGAAGAGCCGGAATGAAATAATAGTCATGAATTTCAAATTGAGGAAGGAACGCCATATAATACAGCAGAAACGATAATCCATAAATCAAAACAAATACTTTCTTTTGTTTATTTTCATTTCTGAAAAATGCCGGTATGCCAACAAGAAAAAAAACAAATTGAGCATAATTAATATACAGTTCAGGTAACCATTGAATGAATGTTTTTTTTATTACCTGATATAAAGTGTATAAAGAATAAGGATATTTAATGTTAAGCAGAAAACTATAGTTGTGATGATAATGACTTAGAAAACGGGCATATATATACCAGGCGGTAACAATAGTAAGTGTAACCAAAATCGAAAAAAGACCGTCAATTTTGTACTTCGAACCACTATTCCAGATCTCTGTCAAAAAAATCGGTAAAAAAATTAAGTATGAAATTTTAATTAATGATGATAGAGTATAGGTTAAAAAAAATAAAAGTAAATAGTATTTTTTGCCGATTTCCAAATAGGAATAAAAAAAGTAAAGACCAAAGAAAAGGAATGCAAGCGCGGGTATATCAGGCAGAACGGTTATGGAATAATAACCGAATAACGGGCTGAACAATAAAAAGATAGATCCTATAATGGCAGAAATTTTAGATTGAAAAAAAAGATGAATAAAAAAGTAGCAACCCGTTAGACAAATAAAACTGAAAATCAATATTACAATTCTTCCAATGGAATGATGGAAGCCGAATAATTTGTATAAAACAGCAATGATATAATTAACAATAGGAAATTCCATGCCGGTGATTCCGGTTTCTTTTCCTCTTTCATCAATTCTGGGATGCAGGATGTTCATTTCTTCTTCAAAAAAATTTCTTGCAACTGCCAATGTATGAACTTGTCTCCATTGATGGAATCCAACCGGCGGTAAATGAAGATATTTAAAGTGAATTAAAAGTTGAAAGAAACAGATCACCGTAAGTATATTAGAATGAGGTAGGGGATTGACATAGTTCAGAATATTTTTTATAAGATTCATGATGGAAATTGAAAGAAATAAATTTTAAAAAAAATCATTTTTTTAAAAGTCTTATTTGCAGGCACTATATCCTGTAAGTTATTAAAAAAATTTTTAAGTTAATGTATAATATGAAATGTTTTGTCAATAAAAAAGGGAACCCTGGGGTTCCCTTTAATATATTTGCGGAAAGTTTATTCTTTTATGAACTTTTTGGTATAAGTTTTTCCTCCATCGATCATTTGAATGAAGTAAGCGCCCGGAGCTAAATCGGAAACATCGGTATTAATAACGGAAGTGTTTGCGGCTTTGATGATTTTGACGGTTTTGCCCACCAGGTCTTTAATTTCTATAACGGATTTAAATGGCTTATAAGAAAGTTGAATATGCAGTATATTGTTAGCCGGAACCGGGTAAACGGAACTGATGGGAGAATAATCAGCTAACTCCTGAATTCCTGTACAGGCCTGTACATCAACGGTCTTCGAAGTAACAGAGCTGGAAACCGTATTGGCAGCCGTTAAAGTAATGGTATAAATACCGGCCGAGGGAAAAGTAATGGTTGGATTGACGGCCGTGGAATTTGAAATGGTGGCTGACGGATTTACAACCCATGTATATGTGGGATTGGGGTTACCAGTGGAATTGTTGGTTGGCGTATATGGCACTCCGGCACAAACCGTTGAAGCTGAAGAAAAGTTTGCCATGGGAGCCATTTGCATGTTAGGTCCTGAGTATTTGAAAATTCCGCCAAAGTTGGAAATATCGCTGAAAGAACCGGCCCATCCTGTAGACGAGTTAACAAAATCTACATTTAAATATTGAATATTGGCACCCCCCCAGGAATTCCAGGTTAGACCATTATCCATGGAGAAAGATATTAACTGATTTCCCGTTCCGGCACCGGCAGATGCAAACCAGGATGTTCCGGGAATGCCGGCAATGTCGTTTCTACCAAAATTCGGATCCATACCTGAACCGGAAGCAATCAAACTCCAGGTTACGCCTCCGTTGGTAGTATTTAAGAGATTGATGGTAAAATTAGGAGATGAACCGGTGTAAGCTACACAGAGCCCGTTGTTGGCATCATAAAATGCCAGTTCGGTAATCTGTGAGTTCGGAAGAGCAGTGGAAACCGACCAGGTTTGTCCGGCATCAAAACTTCTGAAAACCCTTCCCATGTTCGTTCCAAACCAAATGTTGTTACCAAATTTGGTGTAAACATCCACCAAACCATATTCGGATGCACTCAAGGGATTAGGAATATTGGCGCCGGGAACCAATGTCCAGGTATTTCCACCATCTGTTGTTCTCCATATTTCAAATTCATTTCCGGTAAAGGGATTGGCATCACCTTGTGTGATACCAACAGAAGAATTGACAAAGGTTACCAAGTTACAAAATGAAGCAGTATGAGTATACATTCCCGCAGCAGTGAAAGTCATGTTTGTCCATGAAGTTCCGCCGTTTGTCGTACGGAAAATACCGCCTTTATTTTGGGTTTGCTTCATGTATGCGG
>FQKF010143197.1_pt1 | contig 15931 bp, 16 predicted proteins | sample 1504521 | NCBI WGS metagenome assembly FQKF01 (sample SAMEA4475357, study PRJEB15587) | soil metagenome | biome: Soil; feature: Field | place: India | collected 2015-03-11 | depth 0 m
TTGGTTTAAGCCACTCACCCACCTCACCTACGAGGGAAAATGAAAACTTATAATCTTGATACTTAGAATTAAATCAGTAATGCGTTTACTTCGCAACAGCCAGCACAAAAGTATAAAAAAACCGAAATATACAAAATGTAGCCGAAAAATTATTTTTTATCATTTGGTTCACCAGATCCCGAATTGCCTGATTTACTTATTGATTCACGCATATTGGTGTCGGCTTCAATATTTTTTATTCTATAGTAGTCCATAATTCCGAGGTTACCTTGACGGAATGCATCGGCAATGGCAAGTGGTATTTGGGCTTCGGCTTCAATTACTTTAGCACGAGCTTCTTGCGCTTTTGCTTTCATTTCTTGTTCCAGAGCAACTGCCATAGCGCGTCTTTCTTCAGCTTTTGCTTGTGCTATGTTTTTATCGGCATTTGCCTGATCCATTTGCAATACAGCTCCTATATTTTTTCCAATGTCAATATCAGCGATATCAATTGAGAGAATCTCGAAAGCAGTTCCTGCATCAAGTCCTTTAGCCAGAACTAGTTTTGAAATTTTATCGGGATTTTCGAGTACTTCTTTATGCGAAGCCGAAGAACCGATGGACGAAACAATTCCTTCCCCTACACGTGCTAACACTGTTTCTTCGCCTGCACCCCCAACCAGTCTTTTGATATTTGCACGTACGGTTACTCGTGCCTTAGTAATTAACTGAATGCCATCTTTTGCTACTGATGTAACGGGAGGGGTATCAATTACTTTAGGATTAACCGACATTTGAACTGCCTCAAATACATCACGACCAGCCAAATCAATAGCTGTAGCTGCTTTAAAATCGAGTGGAATATTTGCTTTATCGGCCGAGATTAGTGCATTAACCACTTTTTGAACATGACCACCAGCCAGGTAATGTGCTTCTAATTGATCAGGGCTCAAATCCAGGCCAGCTTTTTTAGAGTTAATCATTGCGTTCACAATAATTGAAGGCGGAACTTTTCGCCAGCGCATTAATATTAATTGAATTAACGAAACTCTTACACCGGTTAATATGCATTGAAACCATAACCCAATTGGCACCAGATAAAAGAAAATCCATAAAACAATGAGTGCTAATGCTGCTAAAATAAAATATACTCCAATTTCCATAATGTATTAATTTAAGGGTTTTACGTAAATTTTAATACCTTCTATTTTCTGTATTTCTACCTGTTGACCAGGTTCAATATACATTCCAGTCGATTCTGCTTCACAGATTATGCCGTTTACCTCAATCTCGCCAATGGGCGATAGCTTACTTTTTGCAATACCTTTATCTCCAATGTTTATCGATGCAAGTTCTTCTGCTATTCTTGATTTACTATCGATACGGCTTTCAAGGCTGAATTTTTTCCAGGTCCCAGGTTTAAAAGCTTTAATTAAAACACCAATAACTATAACAAAAGTAATCAATAAAGTTACATTACCCCATTGATTGCCAAAAAATTTATATGCAAAAGTGATTCCTAAAGCAAAAAAAATAAAAGAGGCAATTCCCGCTATACTTATACCGGGAATTAAAAATAACTCGATGATTAAAAACAAAATGGCTGCCAGAATCAGCGCAACAACTATTATTATCGACATTAATTCGAGTTTATGGTAACAGTTAATCCCCTGCGTGATAATTCCTTTTTAAAAGGCAATAGATAATTGTACGAACCTTTCTTAATGTCGCATTTTCCTTTATAGTGGACTAAATAGGTACATTGTTCTGCTTGTTCTACGTCATGTTTGCAAACTTCAATTAACGACTCTATTACGTATTCAAACGTATGAATATCGTCATTGTGTAAAGTAAGGTAATAATTATCCCCTTTTCCAGTAATATTCTGGTTTTCGAGTTCGGCGTTTTCTCGAATTTTTCCAAGGTTTTTCATAATCCATGAAATTTATTTTGCCTTAATTAAATTAGCTAAATTAAAATTAAAGCTTTTTCTTGAACTTTCTACTCAAAATTAGTACATTTTTATAAAAAATTATCAACAACCGATGGTGATTTTTATTACCTTAAATGTATTTTTAACGTTTATTAAGTAAAATTTATTGAACATTCATTTTTTCCAATTCTTTAGCCCGATTTATTGGTATTTTCTTATTATCATAAAACGACACAATAAATGCTTCTTTAAAACCTAATGAACGAACTTTTTGCAATCCACTATCAGCCTCGCTAAAGTTTCTGAAAATCCCTGCATAGTATTTGTATATATTTTTATCCATCAAAAATTCTGCCATAATTGGTTGAATGCCCGAAAAAAAATCGGGTACTACTTTTTTACTAAATGCTCCAATTTGTATTGTATATATTAGTCCAGGCGGAAACTCATTATTTTCAGGTATTGGATTTGTTGCCGAATATGGCGAAAAAGCTAAAACAGAAAATTCTGATTGCTTTATTTTTATATCTGTTTTGTCTTGATTTGTCTCATTTGTTAACGCTTTTATATTTTGGTTTTCTGAAATTTTCCCGTATAAATGGTTAACTTCTGCCTGAATTTGTTTATAGTTGGTTTCTTGTTTTTTTAGCTCTGAAAATATCTTTTTTCGTTTTTCATCTTCGTCGATAAGGGTTAATTTAATTTTTAGATTTCTTATTTTCAGCTGGATTGAATCAGCCTGGCGTTGCTTTATTAATGCTTCATCAATAAATGATTGGGAAGAAATAGTTGGTTCCTCTACCTTATTACCAGGAATGGGTGAGATTATTTCATTTTCAATTGTTTTGTTTTCTTCAAAATAGGAATTTTTAAACTTGCACCAGTCAGATGTTTGAATTTGAACCCAACGTGAATGATTTGATTTATCATCGATGAGCGTATAGACGATGGCAAATTTATTGGTTGTTTCACGATTTGAAACAAGATACGATTTTGTATTTTCTCCTGTAACATAGAAATAATCATGCCATGGCGAATTGATAGGAAAAGGAAGACGTTCTACGGAATAAATTTTAAAATGGATGGTGTCAATCTTAGCACGATATATATCGAAACCATTATATTGGTTTCGGTTCGTTGAAAAGTACAAATAACCATCGACAGGATTATAATATGGAAAAATCTCGTCAAATTCAGTGTTGATTGGTTTCTTTAAAAAAATTGTTTCTGTGTTTTTTGCAGAAAAACGGATTACCACAATGTCGTACGATTGCGTAGAGTTTTGAAATACTGATTTAAATTGAAATAATGTTGGGGCTGAAGAACAATTCATATTATTTTTTTCATAAGGAATGTTGACATCAACAAATGGGCTATTTAAATATTTGCAGATGGCATTCGAAATGCTGTCGATAGACGTTTGGGATTTTTGAATACATATTTTTTTCAGGTTTGAAGAAAAAGAACCTTGTAACTCGCTAAGTGAAGGTATTTTTGATTTTAAACCTTTGCAAATGAGTTGCTTGTTTGAAGAAGTTACTGTAGCTTTTTGAAAATATTCGTTAGCTTGATTAAAATTGTACTTTCTATAATAAGCCAGGGCTAAATAGTAATAAACTTCACTGGATTCTAATTTCACTAATGAACTTTTTAGTAAATCAATGGCTCTGTCAGGCACAGAATTCGATTCAAGCAAACTGGCAGCTAAAAAGTATTGATATAGAGGATCGGCTGGATATCGTTGTAAAAGTTTTTCGAATATGGTTGCAGCTTCAATAAATGCATCTTGTTTAAATAAATCAATGGCTTGCCTGGCCATTGGTGAAAGATTTCTTTGACCTTCAACCAACGGCAGATTTATAAAAATGTTTATAATAAAAATGAAAAATAAAAGCTTCAAATAAATATTAATTAGTTTTTTCAACAAATTGATATGAAAACTGTTTAATTCACAGGCACAAATATATAATAATCTCTAAACTAAAAGTTATGATACAGGTAGGAAATAAAGCGCCCGAAATTGGTCTGGTTGATCAAAACGGTAAATTGGTTAGTTTAAATAATTATAAAGGAAAAAAAGTAATAGTTTATTTCTATCCCAAAGACGACACACCGGGATGTACTGCCGAGGCTTGTAATTTGCGAGATAATTATACAAAGCTTATTTCACTAGGTTTTGAGGTAATTGGCATTAGCGCCGACGATTTAGATTCTCATAAAAAGTTTGCAGGCAAGTATAATCTTCCTTTCTCGCTGGTGGCCGATACTGAAAAAAAAGTAATTAAGGCTTATGGCGCCTGGGGAACAAAAAAAATGTATGGCAAAGAATACGAAGGAATTATAAGGAAAACTTTTATTATTGACGAACAGGGGAACATTAGCCATATTATAGAAAAAGTTGATACCGATAATGCCACCGAACAGATTTTAAAACTTCTTCAGGGATAAGAATTCTCTTATCATTGTTAAGTCTTATATCATTATTGTATAACGCATTTAAATAATATGGTACTTTTTATGCTTCATCATCTTAGGTACCATAATTATTTTTTCTTTTTTATTCCGATATGTGAATATTTTCTTATTTTTACATTTGTATTGGGTTTGGATATTATAAATGGTTCTGTCAAAAAGAATATAATTGAAATGGTAGGACTTTTAATGTTCGTCAAAATTGAACAACCTTTTTTTTGGTCAGAAATTTATTATGTGGAAACAAACATGTTTGCCAATAAATATAAAAGCCAATGATATGAAAGTGCAAGCATGTAGAGCCATAGGGCCTTAAACTAAAATTATTTTCATCATATGAAATGGCGTTTAACCATCTCGGGTAAGTTAACTTTAGGTTTTGGATTGTTAACATTGGCATATTTAATAAATATTGGTATCATTTATACTTCTCTGGAAAAAAATCAGAAGCATAATCGTTTGTTAACAGAAGTATATGAACCTTCGATTAATCATATTAAACAAATGCAACTTATTATAAATCAGTGGCATTTGTTATTAAAAAACTGGGTATATGTTGAGAAAGCAACTATTACACCTGATAAATTACGTTTTATTGAAATCATTGACCTACAATTGCCGTTTGTTGAAAAAAATATAAGGAATTTATACCATCATTGGCCTGAACCAGAGCAAATTATATATAACGATATTCAGCAATTAATTAATGATAGTCTTTTGGTTGTCAGTAAGGAAATAATTAATATACTCAATAATGTTGAAGCTTATAATAGCCCAGCTTATAATTTAGCCCGGTTAAAAACATCCGATAATGGTGAAATAGCAATATTAACCGATAAGGTTAAAAGTAAAATTTCAATATTGCTAAATCTTCAGCATGATAGGTTAAATATGTTGCGTGCTGAAATGATTACTTCGTTAGAAAAAATGCGGATTTTTCTTTTTACTACTACCATATTACTTGTCATATTAACCATCATTATTGCATTTATTACTATCCGTTCGCAAGTAGTACCAATCAATTATATTAAAAAAATTCTTACTCAAATGGGTAAGGGTATTTTACCTGATGTTCGGGTGAAGGAAACAAACGATGAAATTGGAGACATTGCAAAGGCTCTAAATACACTTGTCAAGGGATTGAAAGAAATATCAACTTTCTCCATTGAGATTGGGAAAGGTAATTTTAATTGGCCGTTTGAACCTTTAAGCAAAGACGATATATTAGGTAATTCACTGATAAAAATGAGAGAAGAGCTGTGGAGTGCTGCTATTGAAGAAGAGAAGCGAAAAAAGGAAGATGAACAACGCAACTGGGCTACTCAGGGAATTGCCAAGTTTTCTGAAATATTACGACAAAACAATAATAATCTTGAAGAACTGTCGTATAACATAATAAGTAATCTGGTAAATTATTTAAATGCAAATCAAGGTGGCATTTTTATTGTAGAAGACGATAGCGAAAATGGTAAAATTCTTACTTTAAAGGGCTGCTATGCCTATAATCGTCAAAAATTTTTACAAAAACAGTTTAAACCTGGTGAAGGATTAATAGGTCGTTGTTACCTTGAAAGAGAAACCATTTACTTAACAGATATTCCAAAAGATTATATCAAAATTACTTCTGGTTTAGGCGAGGCCAATCCTACCTGTTTATTAGTTGTTCCCCTTATGCATAATGATGTTGTTTATGGTATAATTGAAGTTGCCTCGTTTCATATTTTTGAACCTTATCAAATCGATTTTGTTGAACGAATTGCTTCCAGTATTGCTTCCACAATTTCTATTGTAAATATTAATATTCATACAACGCGTTTACTGGAACAATCACGTAAGCAAGCCGAGGAGATGGCTTCGAACGAAGAAGAACTTCGTCAAAACATGGAAGAACTATATTCAACCCGAGAAGAATGGGAAAGAAAAGAAATAGCCTATAAGAAAGAAATTGAGCAACTAAAAAAGCGTCTCGAAAAATATGAATTGTAATTACCAACAGGCTATTCACTGAACTGTTTTTCGTATAAGTATCGTTTAATACTTCTTTTTGGTGTTTTTTCAAATTCTGTTTGATAAATGATAAAATCAGAAATATTCATATAAGCAGGTAATCTATGATTCAAATCCTTTATGTGATGCTGAAATAATTTGTTTATATCTTCAATTGGAGGATGACTTTTTTCAATTGCATCAAAATCGGGGTAAATCAGTGCTACTAATTTTCCATTCTTTGATATTACAAGCGATTCGGATACACCAAAATAATTATTTAATAGCGCTTCAATTTCTTCGGGATAGATATTTTTTCCGTTTGCTCCTAAAATCATGTTCTTTGAGCGTCCTTTTATATGTATAAATCCTTGTTTATCTATAATTCCTAAATCACCAGTATGAAACCAACCTTGTTCGTCAATTACAGCCTTTGTTGCTTCTTCATTTTTATAATAACCAGCCATTAAATTTTCACCTTTTAAAATAATTTCACCCGATACTTTTGATGGATTTTTTGATAATATTCGAACTTCAAGGGTATCGACAGGTTTACCGGCTGCTCCTAATTTATGCTTTTTCCACGGTGCATAACTAATTAAAGGAGCACATTCTGTCATTCCGTAACCTACTGTAAATCGAAATTTTATTTTTTTGAGAAATTTTTCAGCTTCTGAATTAAACGGAGCGCCACCTATAATTACTTCTTTAAAATTATTTCCAAAAGCTTCATTAAGCTTATTTCGAATTTTACGATATAATATTAAGTTGACCAATGGAATATAAAGTAGTACTTTAACGTAAAATTTATCAATTACAGGTAATATCTGTTTTTTAAAAATTTTTTCGACAATTAAAGGTACCGATAAAATAAGAGCAGGCTTAATTTCGGAAAATGCTTGAAGAACGATTTGTGGTGAAGGAGTTTTGGTTAATATGGTAATATGGCAACCTAAAGTAAAAGGAAATAAAAATTCGAAACTACATCCGTAAGTATGTGCCAGAGGCAAAAACGATACAATTGCATCGCCACTGCGTAAAGGCATATTTTGTTGAGCAAATTGAATATTAGCAGCTAAGTTATTATGCGTAATCATTACACCTTTGGGATTTCCGGTTGTGCCTGATGTATAGCTTAATACAGCTAACCTGTCATTTTCAATATCTGGCAAGTTGAAGTCTTCGAGTTTTATCTCAAAATCTGGTTTATCAAGTACATGTTGAGCCTTTCGCTTAATTTCTTCAGATTGAGATGAGATAATTGAGAAATCGGCAATATGGATAACCAGCAAGATAAGAGGTAATTCATTCACATCGAGTCGAGTAAAAATATTCTCTTCAAGAAATAAAATTTTTGATTCGGAATGATTAATTATCTTATATAAATCATTTGGTTTAAAATCTGGCAAAATAGGGACAATTATTGCTCCATAGGTTACAGCAGCTAAATACACTATACCCCATCGGGCCGAATTTCGACCTACTATAGCAATTTTATCGCCCTGTTGAATGCCTATATGCTTAAATAAATTGTGTAAAAGAGATATTTGTTGAGCTACTTCTCCATATGTATAGGTTTGTCCTTTAAAATCTGAAAGAGCCTGTAAGTGCCAATTATTTCTGATACTCTCCTCAAAATATTTAACTAATTGTTTTCTTATCATTTTTTCGAAAATTAAATTTTTTTCGAATGTAAAAATAATTATTTCGGTATCGATTTGTAAAGTGATGGAGATTATGTTTTATAACATCTTTTAATATTCCATATACTAAATAGTATTTGTATATCAAGAATTCAAGCAATAATAAAAAATAAGGAAAAAACAACCTAAATATCTGATTTATAAAAAAATACATTAATTACTTAACATAAAATAAAAATATATATTTTCGAATTTTTCAATTTGAAATGAATATATAATTAAAACCTTTGAATATTAGATTGATAAGTAATGGCAGTTAGTCAAGAAAATAATATTAAATTATTAGAAAATTAGAAATTTATGGACATTGCAAAAGAATTGCTGTTAGGAGACGAGGCTTTAGCAATTGGGGCTATAGATGCAGGTATTTCAGGAGTATATGCATATCCGGGAACGCCATCAACTGAGATAACTGAGTATATTCAATATTATAGTCGTAAGCACGAATTAAAAATTCGGTCATCTTGGTCGACCAATGAAAAGACAGCCTATGAAGCAGCATTGGGGATGTCATACGTTGGAAAAAGATCACTGGTATGCATGAAACATGTAGGATTAAATGTAGCAGCCGATGCTTTTATAAATTCTGCAATTACTGGAGTTAACGGTGGTTTAGTATTAGCGGTTGCCGATGATCCTTCCATGCATTCGTCACAAAATGAACAAGATTCGCGTTTTTACGGAAAATTTGCTTTCATTCCTGTTATTGAACCATCAAATCAGCAGGAACTATACGATAGTGTTTTTTATGCTTTTGATTTGTCGGAAAGGGTTAAATTGCCTGTGATGATTCGTTTGACTACCCGATTAGCCCATTCTCGCTCAGGAATTTTACGTAGAAAAAACAGGGAACAGAACACTTTAAAACTTGACTCAAATATTAACAATTTTATTCTATTACCTGCAAATGCCCGGCGTCAGTATCAAAAACTTATTAATATTCAATCAATCCTTGAAGAAGAATCGGAAAAATCGCCATTCAATCAAATAGTTAATTCTAACGATAGTTCTGAAATTGGTATTATAGCATTTGGTATTGCTTTTAATTATGTTATGGAGGTAATACGGCATTACCACTTAAATATTCCTGTTTTAAAAATAAGTCAATATCCACTTCCTGAGAAAGTGTTGCATCAATTTACAAAAAGATGTAATAGTATACTTATTGTTGAAGAAGGTTATCCAATTTATGAAGAGTTATTGAAGGGCTATTTTGATAATCAAAAATTTAAAGGTCGACTTAATGGATATTTGCCCCGAACTGGGGAATTATCGCCTGAGATTATAGCCAGTGCCTTAAAACTGAATATGGAACCTAATTTTTTAGTTCCAGAAATAGTTAAGCCACGTCCTCCACAGTTATGTAAAGGATGTAGTCATCGCGATTTATATGATAGTCTTATAAGCGCATTACGTGATGTATCAGATTTTCGTGTTTTTTCTGATATTGGATGTTATACCTTAGGAGCTTTGCCTCCTTATAATGCCATTCATACTTGTGTCGACATGGGTGCCTCAATTACCATGGCAAAAGGAGCTGCTGATGCTGGATATCGTCCGGCTATTGCTGTTATTGGCGATTCAACTTTTACTCATTCAGGATTAACAGGTTTACTGGATGCTATTAATGACCAATCGCCAGTAACTATTATTATTTCCGACAATAGAACTACAGCTATGACGGGTGGTCAAAAGTCGGCAGGTTTAGATAAGCTATACAATATTTGTCTTGGACTTGGGGTTGATGAAAAACATATTCGTAAAATTATACCTTTAAAGAAATTTGAAGAACAAAATATTGCCATTATTAAGGAAGAAATCAATTTTGAAGGAGTTTCGGTAATTATAGCAGAACGAGAATGTATTCAAACTGCCATTAAAAATAAAAAAGAATTGAAAATAGAGCAGTAAAGATGGATTTTATATTGGAATTAAAACAATGTAAAAATACATGTAAATGAAAAAGGATATTATACTAGCAGGAGTTGGAGGTCAGGGTATTTTAAGTATTTCGGCTGTGATTGATTTAGCTGCCATGAAGTCGAATTTTTATATTAAGCAAGCCGAAGTTCATGGAATGAGCCAGAGAGGAGGAGCTGTTCAATCGCATGTCAGGTTCTCTGATGAACCAATATACTCTGATTTAATTCCTATTGGTTTAGCAGATATGATTCTTTCAGTAGAACCATTAGAGGCACTCAGATATTTAAATTATCTTGGTAAAGATGGAATTTTAATCACCTCAACTAATTTTTTCAAAAATATTGACAATTATCCCGATGAAGATTTAATCTTGAACGAAATTAAAAAACTAAAAAACCACCTTTTAATTGATGCAGAACAAATAGCCAAAGAATGTGGGAATGTAAAAGCTTCGAATATGGTAATGTTGGGGGCTGCATCAAAATATTTAGGGATACAAAAATCATTATTTGAAGAAAGTATACAAGAAATATTTGCTTCAAAAGGCAAAGAGATTATTGAACTGAATTTAAAAGCTTTTAATAGAGGTATTTGTTAATAAATCGACATAGTACTACTAAATTTAATATAAATAATATATGATTTGGAATGAGCATTTTGAATGCATGGACAGGGAAAAATTAGTCCAGCTTCAGAACGAACGTTTGAAGAAAATGGTTGATCGAATATACTTTAATGTTCCCTTTTATCGCAAAAAATTGCAAGAAATCGGATTTTCTCCTGGTGATGTTACCAGCATTGATCAACTCAAAGACTTGCCCTTTACTACCAAACAAGATTTGCGAGATAATTATCCATTTGGTTTGTTTGCTGTTCCTCATTCTGAAATAGTTCGTGTTCATGCATCGAGTGGTACAACTGGCAAACCTACTGTGGTTGGATATACAAGAAAAGATTTAGATACATGGAGCGAGGTAATGGCTCGTACTTTAACCGCAGCAGGAGCAACAAAAAACGATGTAATACATATAGCTTATGGATATGGGTTATTTACAGGCGGATTAGGAGTTCATTACGGCGCCGAGAAAATTGGAACCACAGTTCTACCTATGTCGGGAGGAAATACCAAAAGGCAATTACAACTTATGAAAGATTTTGGTTCAACCATCCTTGCCTGTACACCTTCGTATGCATTATATTTAGCAGAAGCGATGGAAGAGGAAGGGTATAAATCGACAGATTTTAAGCTTAAAGCTGGTGTATTTGGCGCAGAACCATGGACCGAAGAAATGCGAAGAGAGATTGAACAGAAACTAAAAATAAAAGCTATTGATATTTATGGACTGAGTGAAATTATTGGACCAGGCGTTGCCAATGAATGTATGTGCCAGAAAGGGTTACATATTAACGAAGATCATTTTATTCCAGAAATTATTGACCCTAATACGCTTAAGCCACTTCCATTTGGTGAACTGGGCGAACTTGTTTTCACAACTGTGACAAAAGAAGGTTTGCCTTTATTGCGATACAGAACACGTGATCTTACTCGATTAACTATTGATAAATGCGATTGTGGCCGAACTTTAGTGCGAATGGAAAAATGCTTAGGCCGTTCGGACGATATGTTAATTATTCGGGGTGTAAATGTTTTTCCTTCACAGGTTGAATCGGTTTTACTCGAAATGAGTGAAACTAAACCTCATTATTTAATGATTGTTGATCGGATTAATAACCTCGATATATTAGAAATATGGGTTGAGGTAGATGACCAATTCTTTTCTGATGAAATAAAACAGCTTGAATCTCTTCAAAGGAAAATACAGCATAATATTGAAAGTACTTTAGGTATAAATGCGACGATTAAATTAGTTGAACCAAAAACAATTGAACGAAGTGAAGGAAAGGCCAAACGTGTAATTGATAAAAGAAACTTAAAATAACGCGGGAGGAAACAATATGATTATTAAACAATTATCAATTTTTTTAGAAAACAAATCGGGTCGTTTAAGAGAAGTAACCCGAACTCTTTATGAACATAATATTAATATGACAGCATTAAGTATTGCTGAAACATCTGATTATGGTGTACTTCGAGTAATTGTCAATAATCCTGAACTTGCCGAAAAGGTGCTAAAAGCTGAAGGTTTTTCTGTACATATTACTCAGGTACTATGCATTATTGTGCCTAATGAGCCTGGTGGATTACATAGGGTAATTGATATTTTATATCAGAATAATATTAGTGTTGAATATATTTATGCATTTTCTCACGAAAAAAGTGCATCGGTTGTAATTCGCGTCGATCAAATTGAGAAAACAATTGATATTCTTCAAAAAAACCAAATTGCTTTAATCAAAGCTAATGAAATTTATAAAATATGATACGGTATTCAAAACTGGTAAGTGAATTTCGTTCCTCTGCTATTCGCGATTTAATGGGATTGGCTTTACGTCCCGATATCATTTCTTTTGCCGGTGGCATGCCCGATAATGATTTATTTCCCATTCATGAAATTGACAAAATTTATAATGGGTTGAGTACCCAATTAAAAAAAGTGGCTTTTCAATATGGACCAACCACAGGCTTGCCTTCTTTAATTGATTCTTTATCTGAATTTCTGGCTAAAAAACAATTAAAACTCAATAATCATAAGCTACTGATTACTACCGGATCACTTCAGGCGATTAATATTTTAGCCAAACTCATGATTGACCCGGGAGATGAAGTTATTGTCGAAAATCCCTGTTTCATTGGAGCGTTATCGGCTTTTAAATCATATGGAGCTAATCTTATTGGTATTCCTCTCGATAACGATGGTATGCAAATGGATATTTTCGAAGAAAAGCTGGCAAAATCTAATCCTAAGTTTGTATACATTACTCCCAACTTTCATAATCCGGCAGGAATTACTTATAGCATTGAAAAAAAACTTCGGCTAATTGAATTGCTCAGAAACAGGAATATTCCAATAATTGAAGACGATGCATATGCTGACTTATGGTTCTATGAAGAGGATTTAGAAATTATAAAGCCTATTCAATCCATGAATGCAGATGGTATAGATGTATGTTACACGGGTTCGTTTTCAAAAATTCTTGGTCCAGGGTTTCGTTTAGGATGGATGTTGGTTCCTGAGCATATGTTTCGTAATTGTGAACTGGTAAAACAATGCTTTGATGCTTGCTCTCCTTCGTTTACTCAAGTTTTAGCAGATGAATTTCTTCGTAAAAATTATATAGATAGTTATACTTCCCATATTCGGAATATTTATAAGCAACGCGCTGTTTGTATGGTAAATCAATTAAATGAGTACATGCCAGATTATGTGACATGGAATAATCCACGCGGCGGTTTTTATATCTGGCTTAAATTGCCAGAAGGAATTGATTCTACAGAAATACTAAAGTTAGCCATTGGAAAAGGAGCTGTTTTTGTGGTAGGAAAAACTTTCGATCCAGATGAAAAAAAGAATAATTTTATTCGGTTATCATATTGTAATACCTCCGAAGATAAAATTATAAGCGGCATACAAATATTATCAGAGGCAATTAAAGAAATTTGCGGATAGAACAAGTTTCAATTTATATTACGTGATTACTTAATTGTACTTGTTATTTTTAACTCTCCACGCTGCTGCCAGAATGCTTCCAATAATGCTATGTACGGCACTCGATATAGCTGCAGGAATAGCCGTAGCTGGATCGGGGAAGTTATTTTTTGCCAGAACGACCCCTAAACCAGAGTTTTGCATACCAACTTCAATTGAAATGGTTTGTTGTGCTTGTTTGTTTTTGGCAGTAAATATTGACAGGATATAACCCAGCAAAAAGCCACTGGCATGTAAACTAACCACTGCTGCAATTAAACGCCAGCCTGAATGTAAAATCAAACTTCGGCCCGAACCTATTATACTCGAAACTATCAATACAATGGTAAAAGTAGCAATGATAGGTGAAATGGTTGATATTTTTTTAGAAAACGATGGATAGTATTGGTTTAAAATAATACCGGTAGCTACAGGTATTAATACTACCTTCAGGGTATCGAGTAATAAAGCCCAACCGTTAACATTTACACGACTGCCGATTAAAAAATAACTTAACAGCGGTGTCAGGACTATAGCTAATAGGGTTGAAATTGCCGTCATTGTGACTGAAAGTGGCACATTGGCTTTGGCCAGATATGTTACCACATTCGAAGCAGTGCCTCCCGGACAACATGATACTAATATTAGCCCAACAGCAAAATAAGTGGGTAAATTAAATAACCATGCCATAAGCCAGCCCATCGATGGCATTACGGTATATTGTAATAAAATTCCCGTAGCAACCCATTGAGGCATTTTAAATATATTTTTAAAATCTTGTATATGAATGGTTAAACCCATGCCAAGCATAATAATACCTAAACCATAAGTTATCATGTTTCCCGAAAACCATGTAAAAAGCATTGGATGAATTAAAGTTAATATTACGCCAATCATTACCCACAGAGGAAAGGCTATAACAATAAAGGATGAAATTTTCGACATTTTTTTGTTAATTGAAATTATTAAATGAATTTTGTATGCTCAAAAATATATAATTTAGGTGTTTTGATGTATTAAAAGTTTATAACAAACTAAAAAAATATAAGACATTGAACTTGAACGAAATAAATGCTTTTCTCGACAAAATAAAAAATAAACATATTCTGGTTATCGGCGATGTAATGATTGATTCTTATATTTGGGGAAAGGTTGAACGCATTTCGCCCGAAGCGCCGGTACCTATTGTTTTATGCAATAAACGTGAGAATCGGCTTGGTGGTGCCGCTAATGTAGCTCTAAATCTTCAATCGTTAGGGGCAATTCCAGTTTTATGTGGTATAGTTGGTGATGATGATAATAGTACAACATTCCTAAAACTGTTAAAAGATTACCATTTGTCGAGTGAAGGAATATTTATTGATAAAAGCAGACCCACCACCATTAAAACTCGTATTATTGGAGGCAATCAACAATTGCTACGAATTGATGAAGAAATTACAACACCTTTATCAGAAGTAATTGAAGAAAAATTTATTGAACATATTCTAAAAATTCTTCGAAACAGCAATTTTGATGCGATTATTTTTCAGGATTATGATAAAGGCTCAATTACAGAAAATGTAATACGTCGAGTGGTTAAGTATGCAAATGAACAGCAGCTACCTGTTTTGGTCGATCCCAAACATCGAAATTTTCATTTGTATAATCATACCACGTTGTTTAAACCAAATTTTAAAGAATTTTGTGAAGGCATAAAAGTTGAACTGAATAAAAATGAACACCATAAAATATTTGAGGCATCAAAGAAATTTCTAACAGAAAAGAATATTACTTATCTCTTACTAACATTATCGGAGAAAGGAATTATTATATGTAGCAAAGATTTTTTTCATCATTTACCTGCTCATGTGCGCGATATAGCCGATGTTTCTGGTGCTGGCGATACGGTAATAAGCATGGCAAGTCTTTGCATGAGTATTGGCATGAATCCATACCAGATTGCTGCCATGTCGAATTTAGCAGGTGGTCTTGTTTGTGAAAAAGTAGGTGTGGTGCCTATTACTACTGAAATGTTAAGAACAGAATTGCTCAAATATTCCGATTTCAATTTATTACATGAAGGATAAGAAATCGATTTTTTTTTCGTTTGATTTTGGGACATTATACGACGTAGATTATATGATGCGACAAAAAATAGTATGATTAACAATAAATTCAAAAAATAATCGCAATTTTGCTAATATCTAAAACAGTATAAAAATGAAAAAGCTTACATTAATAACCATAATCATGTTAATTTCTCACATCATTGTGTGGGGACAAAAATTTGCTTACATTGACACCGAATATATTCTAAACAACATTCCTGCTTATAAAACAGCTCAGGATCAGCTTGATAAATTATC
>FQKF010144344.1_pt1 | contig 15926 bp, 11 predicted proteins | sample 1504521 | NCBI WGS metagenome assembly FQKF01 (sample SAMEA4475357, study PRJEB15587) | soil metagenome | biome: Soil; feature: Field | place: India | collected 2015-03-11 | depth 0 m
ATTTACAAGCTTGCCTTTTACGGGGATAACTTTGAGAATCTCTTTACCAATTATCCATTGCTTAACTTTTTCATCTTCAAGAGCAATCTTTACTATTTCTTCATCACTCATGCCCTGAGAAATCATTATTTTTGAACGTACTTTACCGTTTATCTGTACCACAAGCTCTATTTCCTGTTCACGGGCAAGGGATTCATCATAAAAAGGCCAGGGTTGATTGAGGATAAAACCCTGCTCACCAATCTCTTTCCAAAGTTCCTCTGCTAAATGAGGTGCAAAAGTGCTTAATAAAATCAAAAAGTTTCTAATGGCAAACTTGAATATTTGGCGCTCTTGTTCTGTTTTTGGCTCATAGCCATAAACTTCATTAACGAATTCCATAAGACGAGCAATTGCTGTGTTGAACTGGTATTCCTTTTCTATATCAAGGGTTACCCGTTTTATTGTTCTGTGAATGAGGCTAAGGATGGGGAAGATGGGAGATTCCTCGGCACTTCGTGCCTCGGCATGACTGTATTGGATTGCCTCGGAATGCTGCTCTTCTGTCATACCGAGGGAGCATGAGCGACCGAGGGATCTTGTTTCTGCTTCGTTGATTTGGGTATTCTTTAACCATTCATGATGCTTATATATAAGAGCATAGACTCTCTTTAAAAATCTATGTGCTCCTTCCACTCCCTGAGAAGAACATTCAAGGTCCTTTTCAGGTGGTGCAGCAAAGAGAGTGAATACTCTTACCGTGTCTGTGCCATACTGTTGTATCATCTCATCAGGGTCAACAATGTTTTTCTTTGATTTAGACATCTTTTCTACTCTTCCTACTGTAATAGGGCTTCCGCAGTGGATGCATTTCCCCTCTTTTACTTCCTTTGGAAAAAGCCATTCATGCTGTGGGCAACGATAACTCTCCATGCATACCATACCCTGTGTAAGAAGTCTTTCAAAGGGTTCATCAAAGGGGACTATTCCAAAGTCTCTGAGCACTTTTGTGAAAAATCTTGCATAGAGCAAATGAAGCACTGCATGCTCAATTCCGCCAATATACTGGTCTACAGGCATCCAATATTTTATCTTTTCTCTGTGTAAAGCTTCTTCATCATTCAGTGAACAGTATCTTACAAAATACCATGAGGAGTCAACAAAGGTATCCATTGTATCTGTCTCTCTTCTGGCATCCTCACCACAACAGGGACATTTTGTCCTGTAAAACTCATCTACATATTTAAGAGGTGATTCACCTTTGCCTGTAAGGTTTACATTTTCTGGCAAAATCACGGGTAAGTCTTTTTCAGGAACAGGAACAATGCCACATCTATCGCAGTATATTATGGGTATAGGTGTACCCCAGTAACGCTGTCTTGAAATTCCCCAATCCCTGAGTCTGTAATTTACTGTCTTTTTACCAAGTCCTTTTTTTTCTATATAGTCAGCCACTTCTTTTTTGCCTTCCTTTGAGGAAAGTCCTGAAAAAGCACCAGAATTAACCATAACTCCCTCATCTTCATAGGCTTCCCGAAGAGGCTCAGGAAGTTCGGTATCATCAGGTTTTATAACAACTTTTATTGGAATTTCATATTTTAAAGCAAACTCAAAATCTCTCTGGTCATGCGCTGGCACACTCATTATTGCACCTGTTCCGTATTCCATAAGAACAAAATTGGCAATCCAGATAGGTACTCTCTCTCCATTTAGCGGATTTATGGCATACTTACCTGTAAATACCCCCTCTTTAACCTCTGGCTCACGCTGTAATTGTCTTATTCTTCTTAATGCCTCTTTGTCTTCACATAGCCTTTCAGCTATAGGATGTTCAGGAGAGATACACATGAAAGTTACACCAAATATAGTATCTGGTCTTGTGGTATAGATTCTTAAAGCCTCCTTCATTCCATCTATAGGAAAGTCAACCTCTACTCCCTCGCTTTTGCCTATCCAGTTACGCTGCATAGTAAGCACTTTTTCAGGCCAACCAGTAAGGCTATCACAGTCCCTGAGTAACTCTTCAGCATAAGCTGTAATCTTTAAAAACCACTGCTCAAGTTCCTTTTGCTCAACTTGACTTTCACATCTCCAGCAAGCTCCGTCAATTACCTGTTCATTGGCAAGCACTGTTGCACAGGAAGGACACCAGTTAACAAAAGAGGCTTTTCTGTAAGCAAGCCCTTTCTCATAGAGTTTCAAAAATATCCATTGATTCCACCTGTAGTATTCAGGAGAGCAAGTCGTCACTTCCCGTCTCCAGTCATAGCTTAAACCAAGATTAATAAGTTGAGCTTTCATATAATTTATATTTTCATAAGTCCATTTTGCTGGATGCACTCCGTGCTTTATTGCAGCATTTTCAGCAGGAAGTCCGAAGGCATCCCATCCCATAGGATGAAGCACACTAAAACCTTGCATTCTCTTGTATCTTGAAATTACATCACCAATTACATAGTTACGCACATGCCCCATGTGAATTCTCCCACTTGGATAGGGGAACATCTCAAGACAGTAAAACTTCTTTTTTGATTGTTCTTCATTTACTTCAAAAAGTTTGTTTTCAATCCATTCTTTCTGCCATCGGGCTTCTATATTTTTGAAATCATAATTTTGATTCATAGGACCTCCAAGTTTTATTACAAGTGTTAATGTGCCATGACACCCTTTTTTTCATCTAATTCCTAACCTGCTTTTTTCATTCCAAGCCTGCCATTTTGTCATTCCGAACCTGCAAAGCAGGTGAGGAATCTAACCATGTTTTATAAATAAAGAATTCCCTCGGCTATGTCTCTGGCTAACAACTTAAAAATTATATATATAAAAATGCCAAAAATTCAAATAGTTAAAAGATGGGGAAAGAAGGAGATCCCTCGCTATTTCTCGGGATGACATAGAAAGTTGACAAGTGGATGACAGAGAAGGTTAACAAGTGATAGAATTTAAAAATTCTATGCCCTATTTAATTTCCTTAACCTTAGGTATTTTGGGAGGAATTATCTTTATATTCTTCCCCTTAACTTCTCTTTTGTTTATCTCTTTCCCAGGCATATTTTATCTAACAAAGAAAAAATTATTTCCTGCCCTTCTCTGCCTCATTATTGCCTTTTTAGGACTTCTTTCCAGTCTATCAACTTATGAGAATTCTCCATCAGATACGGAGAAAGTTACACGATTTAAAGGCTATCTTATATCAAGCAAGCAAGAGCTTCATGTTTTTAAAACTATTGATGGGAATAATGTAAAGGTCTACTCTAAAGTGCAGCCTGAAGAGAAAAAATTATATAGCATAGAGTGTAAACCTATTGAGGAACATAAAAATCCTTACGTTTATAGCAAAGATAACTTTTGTTATGCCCTTCAAATGATTGAGGAAGGAACTTTAAATTTAAGCATCTTTAAGCTTGCACAGGAAAAAATCAACAGGGAACTAAAAGCAAAATTAAATGAAAATACTTCAGCTGTTATGATTGCTATGACCACAGGACACAGACATGAAATATCAAAACAAATAAGGGAAGATTTCCAAAGAACCGGACTTATTCATCTTTTAAGCATTTCAGGAGCACATTTTAGCCTACTTTTTACCGTTTTTTTCTTAATTTTCAAAACGTTAATCCGATTTATCCCTTATAAATGGCTTATCCGTTTGACACTCTATATTAAGCCATCCCAGCTAAGTATTATTCTCTGTTTCCCTATTCTACTTTTTTATTATCTGTTGATAGAATCAAACTATCCATCAACAAGGGCTTTTATAATGGCAATATTTTTTATGCTTGGTGTTTTAACGGAGAGAAAATCTTTATGGATAATAACTCTATCCTTTGCCTGTCTTATAATTCTCATAATAGACCCTTCTTCAGCTAAAGACCTTTCCTTTCAGTTAAGTTTTCTTGCAACCATAGCAATAGGCATCACCACTGATATTTACAAAGGCTTCAAGGACAGGATTAAAAATAAACTTCTTTCCTATTTAGTCCTTAGTTTAATGATAAGTTTTGCAGCATCCATTATTACAGCACCCCTTGTAATTTATAAGTTTCACTACTTATCCCTTATCAGCCCTGTTGCAAACCTAACAGCAGGAATACTCATAGGAATGCTTCTTTTTCCCTTGAATGTGATATTTGTCTTTATATATCTGATTACAGGAATTTATCCTTTCCCAGAAATCGTAAACTCTCTTGCAGGAGTTTGCTTCTGGCTAATGCATTTACTTGGCTCTTTAAGTTTTTCATCCTTATCTTTACCAGCCATTCCTTTAGGTTCTCTTTTAATTATATATGTAGCCATTTTTTTCATAATCTTTAGTTTCTATGGCTTAAATGGAATAGGCAGAAAAATTTCTGTGGCTATTTCAACTATGTTAATTTTGACTGCGGTACTGATCAGCTTTATTTTAATACATTCAGACAGAAACTCCTTTAAAGTAACCTTTCTTAATGTAGGTCAGGCAGACTCTGCTGTAATTGAAACTCCAAATCAAGTTTTTTTGGTTGACACCGGTAAGACAGGTTTTGAGGCAGAAGGATATTTAAAGGCAAAGGGATATAAAAATATTCAGGCTTTAATCATAACCCATGAACAAAAAGACCATGCAGGCGGATTTTTAAGAATCATAGAAAACTTCGTTGTGAGAGAAGTATGGGATAATGGATTTATAGAATATAATATCAACGAACCTCTAAAAATAAGGCATCTGCAAAGAGGAGATATTTTAAAGTCTGGGAATTGCATCTTTACAATTTTACACCCCTACAAAGGATTCTATGCTTCATCAATTATGAGGGATAGCAATGAATTAGGTCTTGTTTTTAGTCTGAAATGTAGAGAAAAATTTTTCCTTTTTACCTCTGATGCAGGCAAAGAGGCACTGGCAAGTATCCCTATAAATTATCTAAATGCAGATATAGTAAAAATCCCTCACCATGGAAGTAAAAATTCCTTTTTTGAAGAATTCTATCAGGCATTATCTCCTCAAGTTTGCATAATTTCAGTAGGTAAAAATAATCCCTATGGTCATCCTAATCAAAATTTATTGGAATATTTGAGAGAAAAATGCACAATTTACAGAACAGATGTAGATGGTGCTATTCAGATAAGGGAAAAGGAAAATGGTGAAATAGAAATAAAAACTTTTGAGGGAAACAAACTTAAACCTTACAGCGAATGGGAAAATTTAAAAAAACTATTTATTTTATGGTAGAATTAACCCATGATTGCATTAGTTGATTATGGAATGGGTAATATAAGAAGTGTTTCAAAGGCAATTGAGGCAGCTGGTGGGGAAATAATCATTACTCAAAATCCCGAAGAGATAAAAAAATCAAAGGCTATTGTATTACCTGGGGTTGGTGCCTTTCGTGATTGTATGGCTAATCTTAATGAATTAGGGATTCTTGATGTAGTGAAGGAAGAAATTCTTAAAGGAAAACCCTATCTTGGAATTTGCTTAGGAATGCAGATTTTATTTACCGAATCTGAGGAATTTGGCATATGTAAGGGACTTGATATACTGAAGGGTAAAGTTATACGCTTTAGTTTACCTAAAGAATATAAAATTCCTCATATGGGCTGGAATAGAGTAAAATTTATTATAAAAAGCAAATTTCTATCGGAAGTTCCCGATAGTTCATATTTCTATTTCGTTCATTCCTATTATGTTTTACCTGAAGAAAGGAGAGTTATTGCTGGAGTAACTGATTATGGGGTGGAATTTACATCTATGGTTATTTATGAAAACATCTTTGCAACTCAGTTTCATCCAGAAAAATCACAAAAAATGGGTTTAAAACTTATCAAAAATTTCATTCAACTTATCCAATGAAAAAAGTAATACTCGGAACAGCTGGCCACATTGACCACGGAAAAAGTTCTGTAGTAAAAGCACTAACTGGAATAGACCCTGATAGATTAAAGGAAGAAAAAGAACGGGGAATAACAATAGACCTGGGATTCGCAAACATAGTTTATCCTGATTTAATTGTTGGTATTGTTGATGTGCCCGGACATGAAAGATTAATAAAAAACATGCTCGCCGGTGTAGGCGGAATGGATATGGTTATGCTTGTTGTTGCTGCTGATGAGGGTGTAATGCCTCAGACAAAAGAACATCTTGCCATATGTGACCTGCTTAAAATAAAATCTGGTCTAATTGCCCTAAATAAATCTGATCTTGTGGATGAAGAAACATTAGAGCTTGCTAAGGAAGATGTTAAAGAAGCTGTTAAGGGAACTTTTCTTGAAGAGGCTGAAATAATTCCTGTTTCTGCAAAATCTGGCTATAATATTGAACTCTTGAAGGAAAAAATTAGGCAACTTGCTCTTAAAGTGAGCGAAAAGTCTAATAAAGGACTTTTCAGAATGCCTATTGACAGAGTTTTTACTCTTAAAGGATTTGGAACAGTTGTAACAGGTACTGTACTAAGTGGCAAAATATCTGTTGACTCTGCTGTAGAAATCTTACCTTCAGGCTATAAATCAAAAATAAGAGGACTTCAAAGTCATGGGCAGGCTCAAAAAGAAGTTTTTGCTGGGCAGAGAGTAGGAATAAACCTTCAGGGAATTTCAAAGGATGACCTAAAGAGAGGAGATATCATAACTATTCCAGACAAACTAAAACCAACCAGCTATGTAGAGGTAAAAATTCAATTATTAAAAGATGCAACTCCTCTTAAAAACAATGCTCCCATCCACTTTTATCTAACTACTTCTGAAACTGTAGGCAAATTAAAACTAATAGGACAAGATGAGGTATTACCTGGAAAAGAGGCCTTTGCTCACATCAAATTACAGGACCCTATTGTGGCAATGACAAAAGATAGGTTTATTATAAGACGATTTTCTCCCCTTGAAACTCTTGGTGGAGGATTAGTTCTTGATCCTGATCCTCCTAGGAGAAAGAAGGATATAGTACCAGAAGATTTGGAAATTCTTTACAACGGTGAACTTGCCCATTGTATAGAGGTGAAAATCAGAAGGAAGGGGATGAAAGGTATTCCGTTAGATGAAATTGAAGGATGGATAAATGATGATTTAGAGGAAATACAAAAGGCCATAGATAAACTTTTAGGAAAACAGAAAGTTGTGAAAGTTAATAACCACCTATTTCATATAGATGTGTTCAAAAATTTTAAAACCTCACTGATAAACTTATTAACTGATTTTCATCGCCTTAATCCTTTAAAAGATGGCTTGCCGAAGGAAGAATTAAGAGTAAAGTTAGGAGTAGAACGATTCCCTGAAATTCTGTTGTTACTGTCTAAGGTAGATGAAGTATCTATCGAAGGCAATATTGTGAAATTGAAATCAGCAAGCAAAGAAGAAGTTGACCCTAAATTAGAGAGAAAAATTATCTCTGAAATTGGGCAAAAACAATTTCAACCTCCCTTTAAAGAAGAACTGGCGAAAAATTTAAATATGCCTGAACCAAAGATAGGTGATATACTGAAAATACTTACAAAAGAGGGGAAAGTTGTTCGAATAAATGATGCTCTATATATTACAAAGGAAAATTATGAAAGAATGCTTAATCTTTTGAGAGATTTTTTCTCAAAAAAACAGGATATGACTGTCTCTGAATTTAGAACAATGTTGAATACCACAAGAAAATATGCAATCGACTATCTTGAATATTTAGATTCAAATAAAATAACCCTTCGTATAGGTGAAACTAGGAAACTGGTAAAAAGAGGCTAAAAGATGAAAAAGAAAACAGCTCTATTAATCTTAATCTTTATAGCAGGTCTTCTTGCAGGTGTCACAATCTTTTATTTCATCAACAAACCAAAACAATCTATCCCTATCTATAGAGACATTGTTGAACCTGTAAAGAGTTTTTCTGAAATTGTAAAGGCTGTTTCTCCATCTGTTGTTAATATTTCAACAACCCGAACTGTCAATACTCCTCCAACTCTTGAAGACCTCTTTGAATTTCTTCCTCCCTATGGAAACTCTCAGGGTAAAAAATGGAAAGAGATGAGCATGGGATCGGGTGTAATAGTCTCTTCTGACGGATATCTTCTAACTAATTATCACGTAGTAGAGCAAGCGGATGAAATAAAGGTTACTCTCCATAATAGAAGAACTTTCAAAGCAACAATTATAGGAGCAGACCCTAAAACAGACTTAGCTGTAATCAAGATTTATGCAAAGGATTTACCTGTTGCATCTTGGGGAGATTCAGATAAACTTCAGGTTGGTGACTTTGTACTTGCTATAGGCAATCCCTACGGACTTACTCATACAGTTACAATGGGGATAATAAGTGCTACTGGTAGAGCAGATGTGGGCATTGCTGACTACGAGGATTTTATTCAGACCGATGCTGCCATAAATCCAGGAAACTCTGGTGGTCCTTTGGTAAATATAAAGGGTGAGATAATCGGAATAAACACTGCCATATTTTCCAGAACAGGTGGTTATCAAGGGATTGGTTTTGCTGTTCCAAGCAATATGGCAAAAATAATAAAGGATAGTCTGATAAAAGAAGGAAAAGTTTTAAGAGGCTGGATAGGTATCATGGTGCAAGATTTAACAGCAGAACTTGCAGAGAGATTTAACTTAAAGGAACCTTTCGGCGTTATAATTACTGATGTGACAAAACAGAGTCCTGCCTATATTGCAGGATTGAAAAGAGGAGACATAATACTTGAATTTGACGGTAAGGTGCTCTCTGAAAGTGCTGTTTTAAGAAATCTTGTAGCTCAAAGTAAAATTGGAACTGTAGCTACACTAAAAATATGGAGGAATGGACAGAGTTTTAATATTCCAATTACAGTTGCTCAACTTCCCTTTGAAACATCCTTAGAGACAAAAAACTATAAAAAATCTCAGAGGACTTCAGAAAATCCATTTAATGGTTTATCTGTAATAGAACTCGACCCATCAATGGCAAAGCAGATTGGTGCTGATATAGAAGACAGGGGGGTTGTTGTATACCGAATTGAACCTGGTTCACCTGCTGAGAATTCAGGCTTAAGAAAGGGTGATTTAATTATGGAGATAGAAAGGCAAAGGATTACAAGCGCTTCCGAGTTTCAGAGAGTGATACAGAAAATTACCCGAAATGATGTTATGGTGCTTATTAATAGAGGCGGTAAAAAGTTTTATACCATACTCTCATCATCATGAGCATAATAATTTTATTTTTTATAATCACTATTGCCTTTGGATTTTTTACCACCCTCTTTAATAACAGCGATTTTCAGACTTTTGAAAGCCTACTAATCCCGCTAGGAAGTTTACTTACATTACTTTTTATTTATTTTAAACTTAAGAAAATGAATGCCTCTCAAATTTTATTTGCTTTTTTAGGGATTTTTTTGGGTACTTTTACAGGATTGCTTTTAAGCATTCCCCTTTTAGTTTTATCTTCAAAACTTAAACCCTTAGCCTTTTGCATAATTACAGGCTTTATCTATGGATGCGGACTTTTTGGGGTTAAACAGGCTGAAAAATTTAAAATTACAGATCTCCTCACTATTGTAAAGAAGGAATCTCTATGGGAAGAGCCAAAGATTCTCGACACCAATGTTCTTATTGACGGAAGAATTGCAGACCTTGTTGAGTTGGGATTTATTAAGGGAACAATTTTGATACCGCGATTTATATTAAGAGAAATTCAGTATATTGCTGACTCCCCAGACCCCCTTAGAAGGGCAAAGGGTAAAAGAGCCCTTGACATCCTTCAAAGGATTCAGAGAGCAGAAAGGATAAAATTTGAAATAATTGAAAAAGATATACCCGAGATAAAAGAGGTAGATATAAAACTTATAGAACTTACAAGAGGGATTAAGGGCACACTTATAACAAATGATTTAAATTTAATAAAAATTGCCCAACTCAGAGGAGTTCCTGTGCTTAATCTTAATGAACTTGCTCAAACCATGAGACCACCTGTTCTTCCAGGAGAGATTTTAAATCTCTTTGTTGTTAAAGAGGGTAAAGAGCATGATCAAGGAGTTGCCTATCTCGATGATGGTACAATGGTCGTTGTTGAAGGTGGTAGACAGTACATTGGAAAAACCATTGAAGTTTTAATTCACAGTGTGCTCCAAACAGGAACGGGAAGAATGATATTTGGTAAACCTAAAACAGATAGCCATGATGAAAAAGAAGATTTGGACGATGAATGAAAACAGAAGTTATCATAGTAGCAGCGGGATTAGGAAAAAGATTTGGCTCAACTGATAAAGTATTAACCCAGATAAAAGGGAAGCCCCTATTTATCTGGGCTATTCAACCCTTTGAGAACTTAAGAGAAATTCATAACATCTCCATCGTCACACGAAGGGAAGTCTTTGAAAGTGTTCAATCTTATCTAAAAAAATTCAACATAAAAAAAGTCAGTAGAATCATAGAAGGGGGCAAGGAAAGACAGGATTCTGTCCATAATGCCTTGAAAGAACTTCCAGAGGATACAGAAATTGTATTAATTAATGACGCCGCAAGACCTCTTGTTAGTGAAGAATTAATAAAAAACATACTCAAATGCCTTAACCCTTCTATTGATGGAGTTATTCCTGGTATTCCTCTAACAGACACAATAAAATGGATAAAAAAAGGCGATCTTGTGGGGGGAACCATAAATAGGGATGTTTTAAGAGCTGTTCAGACTCCTCAGGCATTTTGGTATAAAAAACTTATCTCTGCTTACGAGAATGCCTTTAAAGAAGGATTCTACGGTACTGACGATGCCTCTCTTATAGAAAGATATGGAGGTACTGTAATTGTTGCAAAAGGTGACACCAAAAATATAAAAATAACTACAAAGGAAGATTTGGATAAAATGGAATTTTTAATTGAAAGAAACGGGCAAAATTTTGAAAATCTAAGAATCGGCTTAGGATATGACAGTCATAGACTTGAAAAAGGAAGAAAGCTAATAATTGGTGGAGTTGAAATCCCCTATGAAAGTGGGCTTGCTGGTCATTCAGATGCAGATGTTCTTGTACATGCAATCATAGATGCTTTATTAGGCTCTGCTGGACTTGGTGACATAGGACGACATTTCCCCGATACAGATCCAGCTTATAAGAATATATCAAGCCTCCTTTTACTTAAAGAAACCCTTGAAATTCTGAAATCCCACAATATAGAACCTCTGTGGATAGACTGCACCATATTCGCTGAAAAACCAAAGATGTCTCCTTATATATCTGAAATGGAGAATAATTTTAGAAAATTTGGCATTAATATAAACATAAAAGCTAAAACCAATGAAAAAATGGGTTTCATCGGAAGGCAAGAAGGAATAGCTGCCCAGGCTGTGTGTTTAAGTAAAGTAATTAAAATTTGACCTTTTTAGAGATTCTTTTATAGAATTTAATAATCTATCCTGAAGGATAGATTAAAGCCATGAAGGCGATTTGCTTTCATGGCTTATTTTTTGAAATTATGACTACAGGTAAGATAAATAAAATTCAACATTTCTTAATTCTCTCATTAACATTCCATGCTATCCTTTTCATCGCATGGGCAAACTTAATCCCTTTGAAAAAAGACTTAGATTATATTGACGTATTTTTAGTAAGAGACAATTTCACCTATAGAGAAATCCCTTCAAACACAAAGGAGATTTACAGAAATGATAAGAAAAATACCGAAATTAAAAACCTTAAAAAAAATAACATAGAAGCAATCCCAGATGAAAATATTGAAAATATTTCTATCAAGACTGAAGACACCAGTATTAAAACAACTGAAATAAGCAAGGGTATTGATATCTATAATAAATCAAATAGTTCTCAAAATACGGGTGAAAAATTAATAGATACTGCCTTTGGTACAATAAATGGTCCCAAGTTTATTTATCGTGAAATACCCGTATATCCGCAAGTAGCAAGAAGGCTTGGTAAGGAAGGAAAAGTTGTATTGAGACTTACAATAAATGAAAAAGGAGAACTTATAAATATTGAGATTATTGAATCTGCACCCTATGGCTTTACAGAATCTGCAATAGAGGCAGTGAAAAAATCCAAATTTCTACCTGCTATGAAAGACGGCTCTCCTGTATCAAGCAGAGCAATTCTTCCAATAAAGTTTGTCCTTAAAAATTGAAGCAATTGACTATTTCCACTTAAATATATTAGAAAAGACTATGATGAAGAGGTATTACTCCTTTGGTGACTATCTTAAAGAAATTTTTGGTAAAAAAGTCTATAAAGTAAATGTGGATGCAGGATTTACATGTCCAAATAGAGATGGCACTCTCGGTACAACAGGCTGCATCTATTGCAATAATGAATCCTTCAGGCCATCAAGCTGTGCACCCACGAAACCTCTAAATGAACAGATTCAAGATGGAATAGAATACTTAAAATATAAATACAAAGCTAAGGCATTTATCGTTTATTTCCAGCCCTACACAAATACCTATGCACCAGTAGAAAAACTGGAAAAACTGTATACCGAGGCTCTTTCAAATCCAGAAGTAGTGGGACTCGCCATAGGAACTCGACCTGACTGTATTGATGAAGAAAAACTCGATTTGCTCGAAAGTTTGTCAAAAAAATATCTAATAATTGTGGAATATGGCATGCAATCTATGTATGAAAAATCTCTTAAATACATAAAAAGGGGACATGACTATCAAACATTTATAGATGCTGTCTATAATACCCATAGTAGAGGTATCGCAGTAGGAGCTCATATAATTGTAGGATTACCGACTGAAACAAGAGAAGAGTCTCTTTCTATGGCTGATGAGATAAATCATCATCCCATAAAGTTTATAAAAATTCACCAACTGCAAATTATTAAAAATACCTTGCTTGCAAAAATATATGAAAAACAACCATTCAAAGTTTTTGATTATAATGAATATCTTGACTTTGTAGTTGAATTTATTGAGAGGCTATCCCCAGAAATCGTTATACAAAGACTTTTTGCCACAGCACCAGAGGATATTTTAATTGCTCCTAAATGGAACAGGTCTAAAAATCAGATTTTAAATGATATAAATAAACGACTTGAGGAGAAAAATGCTTGCCAGGGTTCAAAGTTCTCACTTAATAGGAATAGAGCCTTATGCAGTTGATGTAGAGGTTGATATTGCTCAGAGAGGACTTCCCCACTTTAACATTGTAGGTTTACCAGATACAGCAGTAAAAGAATCCCGAGATAGAATTAAAGCAGCTTTCAAAAATACAGGGTTTCCCTTTCCAATAAAACAGATTACCGTAAATCTTGCACCAGCGGACTTGAAAAAAGAAGGTTCATCCTTTGACCTGCCTATAGCCATAGGAATACTCGCTGCTGAAGGACATATCCCCTTAAATATGTTGGAGGAATTTTTAATTGTAGGTGAACTTTCCTTAGAAGGGAAGTTAAGAGCCATAAAAGGAGCTTTATGTATTGTTTCAAAATTAAGGGATCAAAAGACAAAAAAAATAATAATTCCTAAGAGTAACGCTTATGAAGCAGGTGTTGTACATTCTGTAGACGTCTACCCTGTTGAATCTCTTGCTGAAACAGTAGCATTTATAAGAGGTGAAAAAATTATTGAACCTTTCAAAGCAAAAATAAATTACTATGAAGATTTAAAAATTTACGAAGATTTGTCTGATGTTAAAGGACAATTTCATGCAAAAAGAGCATTAGAAATAGCAGCAGCAGGTGGGCATAATCTTCTCCTTATTGGCCCACCAGGTAGTGGTAAAAGCATGTTAGCAAGAAGACTTCCAGGAATACTTCCTCCAATGACTGTTGAAGAAGCAATTGAAACAACAAAAATCCATAGTGTTGTAGGAATGATTCCAGATGAAAAAGGATTGATAACTCAGCGTCCTTTTAGGTCACCTCATCATTCATCCAGTGATGTAAGTTTAATTGGCGGTGGGCAAATTCCAAAACCTGGAGAAGTTTCCCTTGCCCATAATGGGGTATTATTTATGGACGAGCTTCCTGAATTTAAAAGAAATGTTTTAGAAGTACTGAGGCAGCCACTTGAGGACGGCTTTGTTACCGTTGCCCGTAGTTATGCCACAGTTCAATTTCCCGCAAGATTCTTACTTGTAGCAGCTATGAACCCATGCCCATGTGGACACTATGGTGATACTCTAAAACCCTGTACCTGTACACCAGGAATGATAATGAGATATAGGTCAAGGATTTCAGGTCCCTTGCTTGATAGAATCGATATTCATATTGAAGTTCCGAGAGTTAATTATAAGGAACTAAAGGAAGAGACTCTCACAGAAAGCTCAGAAAATGTGCGTGAAAGAGTAACCATTGCAAGAAAAATTCAGCTTGAAAGATTTAAAAATGAGGGTATATATTCCAATGCCCATATGAAAGCAAAGCATCTTAAAAAGTTCTGTAAATTAAATGAAGACTGCCATAAATTGCTTGAAAAGGCTATGGAAAAATTAGGCTTAACTGCAAGAGCTTATTCAAAAATAGTTAAAGTTGCAAGAACTATTGCTGACCTTGAATCATCAGAACAAATAAAAACCTATCATCTTTCAGAGGCAATTCAATACAGAAGTCTTGAACGCTCTCTTTTCTGATAAATTTAAATTCTATTTAAAAGACAGTTTTTTGAATTTATATGACATATTGCCACAGCTAAAGCATCTGAGCAGTCATAGGAAATTCTTCCATTGAGAGCTAAAAAATTTTTAACCATGCTCTTCACCTGAATTTTATGAGCTCTACCATATCCAGTAAGAGCTTTTTTTATCTCAGTGGAACTGTATTCGTATACAGGAATTCCCTTACGAGCAGCAACCAGTAAAGCTATAGCTCTTACATAGCTTAATACAAAGGAAGAAGGAATTTGTTTTCCAACGAAAGCCTTTTCTAAAGCCATCTCAGAAGGTTTATAGAGCTCTATTATTTCTGAAAGTGATTCATATATTGAATTAAGCCTATCTGGGATTTGCAACTTATGAGAGAAATTTAAAGTGCCTGCATGAACCAATGACATCTTTTGAGCATTAACTATTCCATAACCAAAATGTCTACTTCCTGGGTCAATTCCAATGACAGTCATTATTTTATTTTCTTCTTTGTGGCAGGAAATTCAAATAAAATATCCTCCACAAGCTCGCATAAAATATGCCCAAGAGTAATATGGGTTTCTTGAATCCTTGGAGTTTCCTCAGAAGATACTGCAAAGGCGTAATCTACCCTTGATATAAGTTTCTCTCCCTTTTTGCTCGTAAATGCTATGGTTTTAAGACCCCTTTTTTTGGCAACTTCAATAGCTTTAAGCACATTTCTTGAGGAACCTGAGGTGCTTATTCCTATAACTATATCACCCTTCTGCCCCAAAGCCTTTATCTGCTTTGCAAATACCTCTGAATAGTCATAGTCATTGGCAACAGCAGTGATTACAGCCATGTCAGTATTCAAGGAAATTGCTGGTAGTCCAGGTCTTTCCCTTTTAAAGCGATTTACAAATTCAGCAGCTATGTGAGAAGCATCTGATGCGCTACCACCATTACCAAAAAGTAAAATCTTCCCACCCTCATTCAGTACCTTGGCAATTAATTCTGCCACTTCCTTTATTAGGGAGACATTTTCATGAAAAAACTGCTCTTTTACTCTTATGGATTCTTCACAGGCTTTCTTGATTTTATCCTCTATTTCCATTATCTATCCTCCTTGAAACAGGGGTAAAGTTTATCATAGGTAGTAAGAATGTGCTCTGGGACAACCCGTACATCTTCAAGTATTGTCATAAAGCCTACATCTCCAGCCCAACGAGGAACAATGTGCCAGTGCAAATGTTCATCAATGCTTGCTGAGGCAACAACTCCTATATTAAGCCCCACATTGAATCCATCAGGATGCATAACCTTTTTAAGACATTTAAGAGACTTAACTGTAAGAAGCATACACTCAGTATGTTCATCTATATTTAATTCCTCAAGAGTATGCACATGTCTGTAGGGAACAACCATGAGGTGTCCTGAACTGTAAGGATATTTATTCATAAT
>FQKF010004034.1_pt1 | contig 15901 bp, 12 predicted proteins | sample 1504521 | NCBI WGS metagenome assembly FQKF01 (sample SAMEA4475357, study PRJEB15587) | soil metagenome | biome: Soil; feature: Field | place: India | collected 2015-03-11 | depth 0 m
GGTAAAACTAGATATAGATGCTCCGAATGTTTATCATGTTCCGAAAGCAGTAAAAACTTCTTCACAAGATGATGAAGTTGACGTTTCAGTTAAAGTGTCAAAGATTCGTGCGCTCTCTAAACGAGACATGGTTCGCGGATTACGTGGATTTCTACAAGGTGACGCTAAGTTACCTGAAGAAGATGCCGAGCATGGAGTCAAATACGTGAAGAAGGAACTTGGTCTTGCAGAAGAGGGTGAAAAATGAAATTCCTAGCTTTGGATCCAGGTAAGGCAGACTTTGCCTGGTGTGCCGTAAGTAACTCTAAGATCGTTGGTATTGGGATGTTCCCGAAACCTATCGATGACATTAGGGAGAAATTCGTCAACGTCAAGGTAATGGAGTTTCGACGTAGTTTGAAGAAGTTGATATCCTCAACTTTTCAAGAGGAGTTGGACTTGATCGTACTTGAACGTTTCCAACAGCGTCCTGGTAAGGGCGGTGGAGCGAACGCAGAATTTATCAATGTTATGATCGGTGTAATACTTGCTGAGTGTTCCAGGAAGGGTTTCAAAGCCCTTCCTGTTCAAGCTTCTACGTGGAAAAATCACATGGCTCATCGCTATGATCCTCTGGAAGCAGAAAACATCAAGAAGAAAAACTCCAAGCCCTCTAAGAGAAAAGGAAAGCCGAAGCGCGTGAAACGCACTCATGCGGAGAGGCTTGGTTTCAAAGTTACAAAGTCTTCTAAGACCGTTCCTATTAGAGATCACGAATTCGATGCCGCAGGTATCGCTCAGTGGCATGTTGAAATGAAAACTGGAACATCCCATCTTGAATCATTCAAGAAACAGATCGCTAAGATCTGGGAAAAACGGAGCATCAAAATTGCCAAAGAGAAAGAAGCGAAGCTCCAAGAAAGAGCCAGTAAAAAGAAGTCTAGAAAGTAACTTAAAAGATATAGATATTCAGATTGAAGAAATTCTTAATCTGGATGAATCTACTCAAAAGGAGCTTCTAGATCTTTTTGCTGGTGAGTACTCCAAGCTTGGGTCTTCACACTACTGCAATGCATTGAATTGTAAAGTTGTAGACCCTTGTCAATTGACATCATGCCCTTTCAATTACAAGAGTGCAGATAACCTCAACTGCACTCTTCACATGAAATCTGAATTGGGTGATGAGCTTAAAGCACCTGATCTAATTGGCATCTACGGGAAGTCAGATCGAGAAGTTAAAAGAAAATTCGAGATCATATTCAACAAGTTCCGACGTGAAATGTTGAAGAAAACTTTGGATACTGAAAGAGCCAATAGATTCGACTATGCGTTTGGTTCCAAAGTATGTGTTTCATGTGGTAACCTTTCAGATGGCAAGAAGGCTGTTGAAAAGTATGATCTACATTGGTGCTCAAAAGACTGTAAATCTTCAAAACCGCAATGGTGTATTGAACTTGAAATTTTCTACAGATCTGATATAAGAACCATCTTGTATCATGCGCGTCATCTATTTAAGAAGTTAACTTTGATAGCTTCTATTTTCAAAGTAAGAAGAACCATTCTACTGAACTTGTATTTCGAATTCTTCGGTATAAAACCATCTGAATTTGGATTAGAAGCAGTAGATAACGTTGATCTTCTTAGAAATCCCAAATCACATGTTCAACCTGAATTGATACTTACACCTACAAAGAACTTTACTGGCAAGTACGACAAGCTTGAAAAGGAATGTGACAAGCTAATTCGCACCCTCTGACCTACTGCAAAAACTTCGGGAAGTGATACTACAAGTTACTAAAAATCATGTAATTCTTAGTAGAGGGGAGGCATTTGTTCTCCCCATTTTTGTTTCATTTCACGAGGACACGCAACCAGTGCTACAACCAAAACCTCCACACTCTCGCGGTTATCTCAATCGCATCAAGCCTTTAAGTAGGCAGGAGGCGGTTGCATCTTTCTCTAATGAGAACATTGCTGGTACATGTAAAACTCAAATAGCAAACCATATCAAGAAGTTTTTTGAGGAAGCTTCAGTAGATAAAAATTCCATCCTTTCTCAGTTTGGAAAAGGATCTACTCGGTATGTAACTGACAAGGATTTTGATCCTGAGTCTGAGAAGACTAAAGTAAAACTTACAGTAAGGAAATTTTTCGAAGAGATCAAAAACGAAATTCCATGCATCATTGTTTCTACTTCGGGCATTACTTTCAAGCCTTCTGGTTTGGGTTACTCAGATGGAGCAGCTCGTTTAGAAAATGGTGTATTGACTACTGTTCATCATGTAGTTCGAGAAGTAGCTATTGTCATCCTTATAGTAACGCAAGCGCAAGAAGATACAGAACGTTTATACCAAGTCATTCAAATGATGTTCGGTGATTTAGCTGGAATAACATCTGGATATTCCATCTATGGAGATAAGGAATACGACAGGTGGGTAATACACCTTCCTAAAATTCCCGAGCTTTCAAATCCAGAGAAACAACCTATGGGGGATTCACAGCAATCTTTCCTGTGGTCCGCAACGGTCGGTTTGAACATAACTTACGAAGACAACGTTTACATAACGATGGAAGAGGATAAATACACAGTTGGTTCAGATTTTGTTGAAGAGCCAACTATTGATTTTCCATCTAAGCTGTACGTTGGAAGAAAAACATTAGGAAGTATATCTGGCTTAAGAGTAGGTCAGAAGGTAATGCTATCTGATCCATCACTTGCAACATTGCAACCTGGGGATAGTTTATCTGAGTTCATACTTCTAGGTAAGAAACCTGGAAATCTAAAAGTTTGGATAGTCCAAGGTGTCGATAACAAAACAGAAGGCTCAAAGAACTTCTTCAGGCCGAATGTTGTAGTTGAACACGCTGTGACGATTCAATACTGAGTTCCGCAAAACATAGCTTCATCGAACTACCAATACTTCGAAAAGGTGAAAAATGGCAGACGAAAGACTCAGCACCAGCGGTTACACTCCTCCCGGAACCTACATCGGTGAAGCAACCAACGTTGGTGGTACCAATGCAGTTGCTGACATCCACGTTCTTGGAATTGTCGGTCGTGGATCTCGCTACATCAACGTGAAGAATCAGGCTTTCAAGCGCGGTTACATTTACTCCCAGCCTGTTTCTTTCTCGACATCTTCGCCGCATTCTGCTCTTCTTCCCAGCATTGCATCCGGAAAGACGGCAGACGCAATTGTTGTAGATTCTTCAGGTACCGAGATTCGCAAGGACTTCTGGAAATTCTCTGACGACAAGCGTTCTATTGTTATCAGCGATCAGATCTTCAATCCTGCTGAAAGCTACTACATTTCGTACCAGTCGGCGGATGTAGAAGTCGGCGATCCTATTGCAACTGACGACATTAGAACCATCGAAGCCGTCGGTTCGCAAATCGATCAGGATTCGTACAAGCGAAACGTTGACTTCTTCATTGATACTGCTGTTCTTCCTCCGCAAGCGGCATTGGATTCCGAGGGGAATGTTGTTCAGCAAACGAATCCAACTGCTGAGTTCAGCGACGTAACTAAAATCGGAACTGGAACGGGCGTTGTTTCGCTCTCCAACTCTGCCATCTACACTCATCTGTACTCCCGTTCGTATCAGTTGGAAGTTGTGAGTGTCGTTGGAAACAACGTTACTTTCGAATGGAAGTCCACGCCTATTTCGTTCGGCAACAACGCAGCCCCTTCCACTCCGTTGGTTCCTGGACTTGCTTCTCCCAGCTTTGTTATCGATACGACCAAGCCTCAGACGCTTACTGCTGACCTTGAGTTTGGTGTGCGTGTCGATTTCTCTGCTGGCACATACGTGATTGGCGACATCTACGATTTCGTTGTCTACGGACCAGAACTCTTAGAGGTTGATTCTGCACTTGGAAATTCCAATCAGTTCGCATCTGCCTCCACCGTCATTCCTTCCGCAGAAAATCTCGCTTCTGGAAGCTTGGTTGTTGATGCTGAAGAGTACGCACTTGACAGTAACGTAAATGTTGTTGTTGAAGTTGTTGACGTTGATGCTGGTGTGGTAGTCGCTACGGTCCCTTCGGGTGCTGTTGATTTCCAGGATTCGAATCCTGTGGATGGCGCAACTCTTACTATCAGTAATGGAGTTTCTGGAGCGGGGCTTGTTCAGAAGACTTTCGAGTTTGATTCCAATAACGTCGTCGTTGCTGGAAACACGAAAGTTGCACTTTCGACAATCGCCGCTGTTGCAGCAACTGGAAGCCTCACTTTCCTTGGTGCGGTTACTGACACCCCTGCTGACGGTGATACTGTTCAAATCTCCGACGGTCTGCGCACTGTCGTGTTTGAGTTTGATTCCAACAACTCCATCGTGAATCCCGGTGCGGTTCGTGTAATCATCGACACTACACCTGGGTCGCAGTCCGCGAAGACGGCAGAGAATCTTGTCACTGCAATCAATCTTTCCGCACTTAACATCAACGCTGTTGATGCATCTGTCGGAAACGGAAACGTTGGTAAGGTCACTCTCACAAATTCTGTTGCCGGAACAGTAGGAAACAATGGCATTGTCTCTTCCACATCGTTTATTTCCGTTATTGGAATGACGGGTGGCGAGAATGTCAAGCCCAATGTCTCTGCAACTGCCGCAAATCTTGTTGCTGAAATCAACGACAGCAACCCACGTTTGGGTGTTGTTGCTTTTATCGACGAAAATAACGCAAAGCGTGTGCGCTTGGTTCACGGTGCGCAGTTTGTATTTACTGCCAACCCCGCTCCGGCGGATACGATTACGGTGAATGTCGGCGGTGTTTCTTCCACTTATAACTTTGTGGCTTCAGCACCTGGAACAAACGATATCTTGATTGGAGTTTCGCTTGCGGCAACTCTGGCAAACATCGTTGCTAAGATCAATTCAAACTTTGTGATCGCTGTTTCTTCTCAAGCTGGCGGTTTGAATACTGTTACTATCGCAAGCAAGATTGCCAGAAACGTCGTTCTCACAGAATCGTCTACAGTAGTGACCGCTGTTGTTTCGGTCATCGACAACAGCAATGCTCTCAGTAACGGAAACGTTGCAATTGCAACTTCTGGAACTGGGTTCACTGTCTCTGGACTCGCTGGTGGCGTTGACGCTCAGGATTCCCCTGATATTGTGACGTTCGCTTACGGAATCTCTGGTGATATTTTCGCGTCTGGTGTATTCTCGATTGCAGAAGGTTACAACGAGAACAAAGAAGTCGCGCTATTCGCTGGTTCGAAGTTGAAGCTTTCCAAAGCAATCGCTTCGAAGGCCGAAGGTTCTATCACTCTCAATGCTGTTCCCGCAAACAACGACACTGTTGTTATCAACGACGGCGTTGCTCCAGTCACGTTGACTTTCAAGACCGTTGCTACGCTCCCTACGGACGTTGCAATTGTCGCTGGAGATATCTCTTCCACGACGACGAACCTGCTAAACAAGGTTGCTTCTCAAGCACTTCTTGTTACTGGATCCAAGATCGGATCGAACACTGTGAAGCTTGTACACAAGCGCACTGGAGCTTCGTACAACAACAATATCACGTTCACCGGAACTGCATTGTCGGTTGTTGGATTTGCTGGTGGTGCTTCCAACTACTCGGAAGGTGACAAGTTCGCCTTCTCCCTGTTGGCTCCCCGCAAGTTCTCCACGGCTCTTGATAACCGCAAGGTGACTCTCACCGTCTCCACTGTCGGTATCGACACTCAGGAGCTTACGGATCCGGGTCAGGTAATCTTCTCCTACTCTTCCGATACTCCGGAAGGTGGTTTTGGTGAAGTTGTTTCTCAGTCTTCCTCCAAGGGTTACTTCACACTACCTGGGTTGATTCGACTGACTGCTAGAAATACACACGGAGCCATTTCAACTGCCATCAACAACAAGAATAGATTCGCAGTTGGTGACAGATTCCAGGTTGAGTACATCAACAATGGATATGTCTACTGGACTCTGAACAAGAAGGCTACGGAATCGCGCGATTCCAGCGATGTGTTCTTGGACAGAAACGGTACCGTGACTGGAAAGGCTGCAACGTACTATGTTGTTCTGAATAACAAGCCGTTCTCTGGAACCATCAAGGTTCTCAATGCTGGGGTTTCATTCTCTGGTTGGTCGCTTGTTGCTGGAACAAACGTTCTTGCGCTTACAGTTAAGAAGGCTTCGGAGATTTCAGATATGAAGATCTCCTACATACACAGTGGGTCCGAACCTGCCTTGGGTTCAAACTACTACATGACTGCCAATTATCTCAGGCCCGTTTCGTTCTACAACAACCCTCGCGTGTTCTTCAAGCGAGAGGATGCATTGGACTTCGTTTCTCCGATCACCGCTGATAACGATCTAGCAATCGGTATCAATATCGCTTACGATCAGGAGATCAAGCCCAAAGCAATTGCAATTCTTCAGGTCCGCGATAGTGACGACGACGGTTCATTCAGCCCGGCTGACATTGACACTGTTCTATCTCACGCTGCTGGTGTTACATATATCACGGAACTCATCCCTCTGCGTTTGTCCAACTACTTGGACAAGTTCCTTGCGTTCAACGTTCAGGGCAATGACCCATTTGCCAAGCGTGAACACATCTTCGGTTACGGTGCTCCTATCGGTACTCCGATTGGATCCGAGCTTGATGAAGGATCTCTCATCTTCACTGCTCGTCGCACTCTGCAAGTTTACGGCAAGTCTCCTGCTCATGGTCGTCGCTTCATGGTTGCTTCCACTCGCGGTCGCAAGAAGACTACCTTGACTGATGGAACTGTTATCAATCCTGTTCTCGACGGTTCGTTCTTCGCGCTGGCTGTTGCCGCCAAGATCTCCGGTCAGAACACGAATGATTCGACAATTCTCAATACAAACATCCTTGGTTTCAACGATGTTGAAGTGTTCAACGAGCCTGCTAACTTGCTACTCGGTGGAGCATCTTTGATCTACTTTGAAGATCTTGGATCCAACGTCTACCAGATCAAGGAAGATGTCACTGTTGATGACACTCAGCCACATCACCATGAGATCCTTGCTGTTCGTACGAAGATTGATGCTACTCGCATTGTTCGTCGTGAACTTGACAAGCGTGTTATTGGAATGGTTCCGCCGACCAAAGCAGCGGGCATCGATACGATCAAGGGTGAGATCATGGAAATCCTTCGCGGCCTTGTCGCGAATGGAACCACTGCCCCTTACCAGGATGAGTCCGGTAATGCACGTCCGATCAGTCCGGATGACGTTACTGTCATTCGTGATGAGAACGATCCTTCTCTGTTCCACTTCAAGTACGTGATCTACACCAAGTCGGCAGTGAAGCGCATGTTCGGCGTTTACTCCGTTAACGAAAACGTCTTCACTCCCCAGGTCTGAGGATAAATGACATCGACACAGAGACGACTCCAACCACCTTTATTGTGTGAGGTCATGCGTGATCTTACACAACATGGCGACATCGCAACTGCCACTCGCCTTAAAGAAGCGAGTGGCATTTCTGCGGTACCTGCCAAGATAGAAGTTGTTAAAGAGAAGCGTGAGGGTGGGCCTCGTCAACCGAGAAAACACCCTTTCGCTTATCTCTATATCAACGATAGGCAGATGTCTGAGCAATCTCAGAGAAAGAAACTAGAAGCACTTGTCAATGCGTTTCGCGACAAACATGCTGACGTTAATTCACTGATGGTAAACTCAACGATGATAACTGTCACCTTGCCAGGAAACCACCTTGTTTGCGCATTGCGCGTTGACTCGAAAGGCTTCAAAGCCAGCAGACTTGCGAAGTACATCTCATCGAAAAGCAACAGGCACAACCTTGCTGTATACATGAGAAAGCCGAGGAAGGATGTTCAGAAATCAAAGACATCGAAACACGATAAAACTGAGAGGTAATGATGTCTTCTGACTACAAGCCATCTACCAACCAGTACGGCATCATTTCCCCAAGCCTTGATTTTGAGGCGAGGAAGGGTTACGTACCGGAGTCGAAGATTTGGCATGGTCTGTCTATTGCTGTCGGCAATGGTGCAAACCGTGTTCAGGTCGGAAGACTCCAAAGTTGGAACGTAGATGCGATGACTAGACAAGTCACGCAAAAGTACGAACTTTCTGCCGAGACTTTTGGCAGACCTGTCGAGAGCGTTCCTGGACGTGCGGAAGGTTATTCCATTTCCGTGCAGCGTGTCGAACTTTGGGAGAATGAGCTTGAGAAGGCTCTTGGTTATCCTGATGTTTTCGCTGACCTAATGGATGTTCGTTGGGCAGTGGATCTATATGAGTATCTGTATAAGGGTAAAACTCTTTACAGACTCTGGAAGTATCCTGTCTGCTGGATGAACAATCTTCAGGAAATCGAAAAGGGCGCAGACGGAGACGGTATCATCACTGCATCTGCCAGCTTCACCTACCTACCTCGCATCAAGCTCAAGTAAGGAGAATAACAAAATGGGATCGATTGCTCTCTCCATTGCCAAGAGATTCGCAGAGCGTCAGGCTTTGGCATCTGCAAGTCGTGCAGATCTTCGCTTGACTGACTTCCGTGCGATCAACGGAGGTTCGGCCTATAAGATCGCCGTTTCCTTCGACAAGAATCTTCCACAGCCGAGCCCCAAGGATGTGCGATCTTTCGTTACTCAGATCACCAAAGGTGGACTGATTCCGAAGATGGCAACTGCCCGCGCTCACACCGAGGGAAGACATCATGGCATTTCCCTCATTGCATCTCCTCAGCGTCTCATTCGCAAGATTGAGCACAAGAAAAATCTCAAGGAAGTTATCGCGAATACGATGTTCCTTGACACTGAGATGAATGAGACTTGGAAGGTTCAGACTGACGACAACGGAAAGAAGTACCTTGAATGCACTCGTCAAGAGGACATCGAGAAGCTTCTGAAGGTTGCCACTGCTTCTGCTACCAACAAGGTTGACGGTCTTCGTCTCGGAAGCACAGTTGTCGGCGGTGCATCTCTTCCCGAAAAGGGAGACGTTGTCAAGTTCTATAGTAGCAATGCTCAGCGTACTGGCAGTGTTACTAAGATCAAAGGCGACGAAGTTTACATTGCAGAGGATGACGGAAATACGCACATTGTTTCTGTCAACTCCATCATCGATATCCTCAAGAAGAACGCTAAGTCCGAGCAGGAGGCTCTCAATGAGACTGCTTCCTTCTACGCCACTTACCTTCCCAAGGATTTCGTTCGTGAATTGTTCCCCGGAGCAAAGGTTTAATTAGGTAACTTGAACAAGGTTCGGGTGAGGTAAAATCCACCCGAACCTTTCATCGAGGTAAACACATGGCAATAAAATGGATCAACGAAGACAACGAACATTGCTCACTATCCGACAAAGAAGTTGAAAAATTATTCAAGCAAGCTACAAAAGATAACACCAAGAAAACACGCACAAGCATCCGTAAATAAGTAGTGTAAGGTGAAGAACACCTTGGTTTAATATGCAGCTACACTAGCTGCTAAAAACTGCAACACTAACAACGGAGACACCCTGATGGCTGAGAAGATCGTGGTGGAGATTGCTGAAGAGAAGAAAAAGCTTCCTCCATACACGCAAGCTTACAAGCTCATCCTTTCGATGCTTGAGGATACGAAACTCAAGGAAGTTCGGAGGTTGCTGGTGCGCTTGACTAGGTTGATTCACTTGGAATCACCTATGGCTCTCAAAGATGTGCGAATTTTTTCAGAGTTTGCTCGTTATCACACGAAGTCAGGTAAGCTTCGCAAGAACTCATATCGGTTTCTGCTTTCAAAGGGAATGCTTGCACTTACTGCACTCTCGCCAAAAGTAGATAAAGAGCGTGGGGCTAGAAAACTCAAGCCTGTTAACATCAAAAAAGATATCAAGAAACTGGACGCTATTTCTGAGCCAGCTATGGCTCCAAAGCCTGAGAGAATTCCGAAAGAAGTAAGGATTAGAAGAAAGCGACTTGTTGACGAAACGAAAGATAGTGACGATGCGATGTTTATCAAGTCCATCAACAAGACGGACGTTGAGAGTCTAGGTCATGGAGAAGAAGGTTTCATCAAGCGTTCCATAGTTTTCTTCAACACGATGGTGCCTCAAACCATTCTTCGTAAGATAACTGTTGAGTATGGAATCCAGAGGGTTGCCCATTACATGATGGCATCGCATGCAAAGCTAGTTGGTGTTCCTATCTTCAAAGAAGATGACGTTCGACTCACATTGGAACAGCGAAGAAAGATTGCAGAGCAGAAAGTTCTCATCAGGAATAAGATTAGAGCCAAGCGAGGTGAAGAACCTATTGCCATCTTTGGCAAGGAAGTTACAACACCTCATCACACTTACTGGTTGCTTCTGCCGAAGTCCATGAACGATGATCCAAGTGTCCGTATCGGAAGGTGGGAATTTTCAAATACACCTACACCCAAGGATGCTCAATACATCTAATTGTCTTCCATCTTAACACAGCCGCACGGTTCACAGCCGTGCGGCTTTTCTTCGTTTCGGCGCTCAATAACACAAAAACATGAGGCAAAAATGTCACAAACACCAAGGCTACCGAACAGACCACCAATCGACAGTGAAGATGTTGCATCTCTCAGAGCATCTGTTCCGGATCAAGAGGGTGAACTCCCTTCAGGTAAGCCTTACGTGCCTACTGATTCAGATAACGAACCTCTTGTGCGAAAGACTGTACACGAAATTCCTGACTTCATTCCTCAAGAATTGGCAGTTGATCCTTCTGAATTCTTAGCCAGTAAACAAGGTCGCGTGATGCGTAACAATGATCCGCTTCCTCCTCCGCCTCATGGGTATCCCATGCAGGAAGAAGATGATCCAGAAGCCGAAGAGCTAATGCGTGAGCTTCGCAATCAGAATGCGCCAAGTGCTTCCAAGGATACACGACAAAAAGAGTCCGTTCTTCCGAACAAACCTACGAAGCATCCGGTTCTCACGAAACTCTTAAGTAGCTTTGGCCTAGAACGTGTCCCTGTTAAAACAAAGAATATCGGAAACATCCCATTTACATTCCGTCTAATCTCAGCACCAAACAAGCTTGTTGCTATCAGAATTGCAAATCTACGGAGTGAAACTCAAGACGAACTTAAAGTTAACGTAAGCTGGATTTCTGCTCTATTGGGTTTGGTTTCGATTGACGGAACAAGCATCTACGAAATCCTCAGTATGGATCTTACTGAGCATGAAAAGACAATGCTTGCACGTGACCCTGGGAACCCTCCGGCAATGCTGGTTGAAAATAGCGCAGTTCCTCTGGTAAACGTTTTTCTGAATGGCTGGCAAACTGAGGTTATCGAAGAGATTACTAGAACATACTATGAGCTTTTCGAGGGTGACAAGGATGTTCCTTCAGATATTGGGACATACCAAAGAACACATTGGCGTTTCGAATGTCCGAAAACTGGTTGTGACGAGTTTCAAAATAGAGTGCCTAAAGTTATTGACGCCTCTAAGGGAACAATTGAACCAGTCTTCTGCCCTGTTCATGGTGTCGCAATGAATCCGATCTCCACTCTTGAGGAGTACCGCTCTAACCCTTTGGCTTGATGCTCGCGGATAGCGACTCCCGTCTAGCTGTCCGTGGGTGGATTTGTGCTTCTTACAACGTACTACCTACTGATCCAAATTTCCTCCAGTTGGATGACGATCAGTTAATGTGGCTCCAACAAAGTAAACGCAATTTTCTGCGTGAACTGTTCGACGGGCTTGGTACCATGCTCGGTACCAAGATGGATGCTTCTAGGTTGTATGGATCTTCATCTTCGTCAAGCAAGAGCAAACAGCTTGTTAGTCAAGCTGACGTCCCTCTTGCGTTTCTTTTGGGTACTCAAGCTTATGATCTCTACAAGTCTATACTCAAGAAGCCGTCCAAAGATAACGAATTTGGTCAGTTCAGTGGCAAGGATCTTCAAGAGTTGTTCCAACTTAGTTTGAAAAAACAAGCCGAGAAAGTGATTGAAGAGTTAAAAGAACTTCATTCACATGGAGGCGAGAATCCGCAGTGAGGAGTTGAGCGATGGCTGAACAGCCTACTTTAGTTGAAGATCTTCTGAATAGAAAGTCTAAGCCTTTCTCAACGCTTGATCGTGCTCAAGCCAACTACACTCGCGATAATATGCAAGCTCTGAAAAAGAGCGCAGAGTCAGTTAAAAGTTCCAACAAGGCAATAAACGATATCCTGCTAAAACGTGCGGCTCTTCAGGAACGCTATGAGATGGCACGTTCACGCGGAGATATGCGTAGTGTAATGGCAACTAAAAAGCAACTGCAATTGCTTGACGAGCAAAGAGAACATGTCGAGAACATGTTCAAGCTTGAATCTGAGCAGTTAAAATTGACAAAGGAACGAGAAAGTTTACAACAGAAGATAAAGAATGCTAAGTTCTTAGAAACTAAGCAAGGTCAAGCTACTCTTCGTCAGATCGATGAGCTTAATACGAAGCTCATAGAAGTTACAAGCACTTACGATCAACAGCTTAGAGTAACTAGAAAGATGCTTGATGGCGTAATGGACGTGAAGAGAGCACATGAACTTGTCAATGAGGAGATAGAACAAGAGCAGAAGCAACTGGAGTTCATGTCAAAGACTTCAATGCAGAAGCTTGGGACTATCATGGCAGATCAGTTCGGTGCAGGTTTTGACAGAATCAAAGACGACATTAAGGACAAGCTCCTTATGTTTACCAAGGTCGGTGCAGGTATAGGATTTGGCGTTGCCGCACTTAGAGATCTTTCAAAAGACTCTGATGAGGTTGTAAGCACGTTGTATCGCATGGGTGGATCGTTGGACCGTGTGAACAATAAGCTTGGTTACTATACGTCTTCAGTGCTTGAATTAAACCGTGTGCAAACAAGTCTTCGCATGACTGCTGCGGTTATGAACATGCCGGTTGAAGCAGTTGAAGGTATGACAGAGCAGATCATGCATTCAATAAGAGTGCTTGATAAGCATGGTAAGATCAGTTTCGAGACGGTATCACAGATCGGATCCGACGCCCTTAACTTCGCTAGGCGAACAGGGATGGACGTGAAAGAAACCGTAGACCTTGTTGCCACCATGGTTAACAAGTACGGCCAGACAGCAGAAGCCTCCGGTGAAACTTTGGATGCCATTGCAGCAAGTGTAGTAGCCGCGAATGATGCTATGGAAGATATTGGCCTAGGCAAGGCTGGAATCTTCATAGAAGATGTCGCAAATATGCTCAAGGATGCCGCTAACAATACTGAAGGCTTTTCTTTAAGCCTTGGTAAATTGGGAAACATAGCAAGCAATCAGATGATGATTGCCAAGAAATTTGGAGCTACATACAATGAGGCTCTGAATCAAGCTAGAATGCTTACTGAGTTTATGACCAAGCGTAACCCTTACGCTAATTATAGACTAGGCGTGAGTGTAGCTAAAGATTTCATGCAAGACAAAGACATTCAGGGCTTCGTCGCTGCCAAAGACGTTGATGGGCTTACCAAGTTCCTTGGTACAAAATACGGCGTAAGTGGAAACGAAGCTAATCTAGTAGCTAAAGCTGTTATAAACAAGCAAGGCAACTGGATGGAAACCGTAGGGAAGTTCATTGGTGGTACCAAGTACGGTCAGGAGAAGTCTGCTTCGCTACTTGAAGAGTACGCTTCGAAGGCTGCAGCTAACCCAATGTCTGAGATGACTCAACGTACAATGGCCGCAGGTTTGATGGGACAAGATGCTAACTCTACAGAGTTTATGTCCATGTTCAATACTTGGGTTGAAGAAGCGAGAAAGCGTCAAAAGGACGGACAACCCACTACTGGCTTCATTTCTGCTAAGAACTTTGAGCAGATGAATCAATTCAAGAAAGCTCAAAGTCAATCAGGTTACGAGAATACTCAGAAGCAGTCACCAATCACACCTGTGAGTTTGCGCGAAACTTTGGATGCAGTATTTCAAAGTCCCTTCACTAGGCTTGTGATTGCCGCAGGTGCCATCGTAAGTGCAGTCTCTTTCACAGGTCTAAAGACAATTGTTGCTTTAACTGGAATACACAAGACTCTTCTAGGTTTTGTAGCTAGAGGCGGAGTTGGTGGTTTGGATCCATCAGCAATGCCTGGAGTAACACCTACTCCTACAACAGGGTCTTGGAAAGATGCGGCCCGTGGTGCTAGAGACAAAATAAAGAGTGCTGGTGTTAAAGGAACATTACGTGCAGGTGCTGGAAAGTTGGGTAGATTCGCTGTAAGCAATGCTGGCATAATCACCAGCATTGCTGGCTTGGCCGCAACATCCTATCTTGCAAGTAAGATGTCGGAAGGTCAAGCCGAAGAGTTTGACGAACAAGGCAATAGAAAGAGTTACTACCAAGTAGAATCCGAGAGGTTGTCTGCGCAAGTTGCAGATTATCAGAGCAGAGTCGATGAGGCTTCTTCATCAAATGACATAGCACGACGTGATTACTATCAGGAGCTTTTGAATTCAAAGAAGGCAGAGCTTGAGTCTATAAGTAATCAAAGTTCCGTTTATATGGAAAAGATGAAGGAGCTTTCTGAAAACAAGTCTACGTTAATTAGACTGCGTAAAGAAGTCAAGGATGCATCTGGTCTGGAAAAAGCAGACAAGCTTGCTGAAATCCAAAGACTTGAAAGTGTAAACGAAGGTTTGGAAGCTTTCGAGAAGACTGGATCTTTAGGTTATAGTTCTTATGATCGTATGCAAGATATGATGTCACAAGTTGGCATTAAGGGTCTTGCTATGCAGGGAGTAAAACTTGCAGGATCCAAGCTCGGTGCAGAAACTCTAGAGAAAGGTGCTTTAACTCATGGGGCAAAAGTAGCTGGCCGCTTAATTGAAAGTCAAGGAGCCAAAGCCGCTTTAGGCATGGGAGCTAAAGCTGCAGGTAAAACAGCATTGAAGTCTGGAGCTAGGGCAATTCCTATTCTAGGTTCACTTCTCTCTGCTGGTATAACTGCATATATGACAGAAGGTTCTCTAGGTAGAAAGATGTTCGCCGCAGGTGGCGATCTAATTGGAACCACTGCTGGTCAAGTTGCTACTGGCGGAATTGGCGGCGGCATTGCAGGAGGGCTTGCTGGAGAGGATGCTGGTTTAACTGCATACGATAAGTTGTTCGGAGGTGGAGCTTCTGAAAGAGCACGTGCAACACTTCTGAAAGAGCATGTTGTTCCTGCACCAACACCAACGGTTGACTCTTCCAAGTCTAGATCCTCTTCATCTTCTAGACCAATACTTGACGCATCCATAAAGAGAACTGGTCAAGCAGTTTCGATCAGGTTTGATGCAAATGAATTTGCAAGTGTCAATGATGCACTTGCTACCAAGACAATGTTACGTCAAACAGGCAAATCGGTTTCAAACTAAATCAGGGGGTGGTATTATGTCAGCCGCGTTGAGATATGCTTCTATTATAGGCTACTTGTCTGTAAAGAAGACAACTCTTGGTGATGTTACAATTACCACCTCCCCTCTTACTATCCTTCAGGACAATAAGCCGAAGATACTTGCTACGGGAATGTTTGAGGTTGAGAACATAGTTAAAAACTCAAATGTTCGTAAGCTTCTTGATGATGGCATAATCGAACTGGTGTTTTAAGGAGTCAAACGATGAAAACAAAAATGCTTGTTCTGATTCTAGCATCTTCAGTGCTATCTCAAACAATCGTTAACGTGGATTCGACAAATTGCGATACCACTATTTGCTATCAAATGGGAGATAAGACATTCCGACAAGCAACCAAACTTGTCGGTACTTATGGATCATTGAAAGCTCAAGTAGATACTTCACAGAAGATCATAACCGTCTGTGAATCAGCCTTATCAAAATTGGAACAGAGATCCAAACTATCGGACTCAAGAGATTCTGCAAGAGTCGCAATGATTCAACTGAAAGATAAGCAGATAACTTCTACAAAGTGGAAATACGGCACTTTAGGAGGAGTTGTTGGTTTTCTCGTCGGTGTCATAGGAACGCTTGCAACT
>FQKF010099961.1_pt1 | contig 15900 bp, 13 predicted proteins | sample 1504521 | NCBI WGS metagenome assembly FQKF01 (sample SAMEA4475357, study PRJEB15587) | soil metagenome | biome: Soil; feature: Field | place: India | collected 2015-03-11 | depth 0 m
AACTGGACGGTCAACGATACCCGCCGCTCGGCACGCATCTGGTTGCAAGCCGGCACCTTCTACTACATTGAAGCCCTGCACAAAGAAGGCACGGGAAGCGATCACCTTTCGGTAGCCTGGTCTGGTCCGGGCATTGGTACAGAGCCAACGCTAATTGATGGACGATATCTGGCGCCGGCAGAACCTGAGGTGGTTACCCCGGTACTGTGCGAAGGCGAGAAAGGCGTCCTGCGGGAAGACTGGACGGGCGTCAGCGGGACCAGTGTGAGCAACCTGACCTCCCTGCCCGACTACCCCGCCTATCCCAACGATTACGGATATCTGTCAACTTTCAACTACTCTCGCAACGCAGATAACTATGGCTCACGGTTGCAGGCTTATCTGTGCGCGCCCTACACCGGAGAATATACCTTCTGGCTGGCAAGCGACGATAACGGCGTACTGAACATGAGCCCGGACGCGAATCCTGCCAACAAAGTCACCATTGCCCGTGTGCCTGGGTGGACAAACGCTGGCGAATACAACAAGTATGCTGAGCAACAGTCCATCACTCTGAACCTGACCGCCGGACAAAGGTACTACATGGAAGCCATTTTCAAGGAAGGCGGTGGCGGCGACCATGTCTCAGTTACCTGGCAGGGTCCTTACATCCCGGTGCAGGAACTGATTCCGCAAAAATACCTCCTGCCGCTTACTCCCCAGCCCACTCGTACGCCTACCGCCACGCCGACGCCGGTCTGCACCGTGCTGACCTTCAACAGTCCTGATCAACTGTATCTGCATGACGAAAGCAGCGTTTATTACATGAATGCCTTCATGCAGAACAATAGCCCCATCTACCCGGTGACCATTGACCGCATTGCCGGTTCATGGATTGAGAACTGGCACACCATTGCCAGCGAAACCCGCCCGGCAAAGAGACTCACCCTGTACGAGTGGAGAGGGGCTTCCAGCACGACAACCATTTATACCATCCCCTCTGGCGGGTTGGCACTGGCAAGCGTACCCACCAACTGGGATCATACCTTTACCACCCCCTACACCATCCCAGTGAGCACCAGCGGCAACCTGCGGCTACGGGTAGATACCCAATGGAGGAAAGCTTCCTTCACTAGCCCACAATTGCCTACAGCCTTGTTTAACTACTACCATGGAGACGACTTCCGCTGGACGGTGTACTACCGTGTAGGCAACCTCTCCTGCCAGGCAACCCTGACAGGCGTAGCAGGTCCCATCGTAACTGCCCAAACGGTAACTGGCACAGGCAGAAGATTCTCGGTGCAGGCAAATGTGACAGTTGCCAGCGGACGTTCGGTGAATAAGGTGTACTTCACAGTATTTAATTCTGCCGGTCAAATGGTGCATTACTTTGAAACCACATCGGCGCCCTACTGTCTGTTTGGCAGAAGCGGGAGCAGTTGTATCCTCAGGGATCCCTATGTTGATTATTGGAACGCTGGCACGACCAATACCACCAGCGATGACATTCTGATCACCAACGATACCTACACCATCAGTATCATCGCCGAGGACAGCGGCGTGACCATCAACAGTGTGAAAGTGGGGGTATATTCTACGCGTATTACCTTTACCTTGAATCTTCAGGGTGCCACCCCCACCATAACCTTTACACCTACCCGCACCAATACACCACGCCCAACCAACACGTTCACCAATACACCGCTTCCAAGCAATACACCTACACGTACCAACACACCACCGCCTTCCTTCACACCCACCAGGACCACCGTACCTCCACCAACCAACACGCCAACACCGGGACCTTCCTTCACACCCACCCGGACAAGAACACCGACGCCCTCGCCGACCAAGTGTTTGACCCCGCCTGATCTGGGTGGCTGTGGATAGTCTTTGAACTTCGATAAAGAACAAGTGCGCCTTTGAGGAGGCGCACTTGTTGCTTAAGAAACTCTTCTTTGGAAAGACTGGCTATAATAAAAACATCATGAAGCCTTCTCTGCGATTCTGGCTGATTCTGGGGTTAATTTTGAGCGCCTTCACATTTACAGCGCTCAGTGTGACGCTTTACATTCGCCCGACAGACCTTTTCTCCCAGCAACTGGTGTGGGCTTTGATTGGATTAGGCTTTTCCCTTCTGCTCATGAGTGTACTGGCAGTAGGACTGCTGAGACGAAAACCGGCTGAACCGCAAACCTTTCCACCTGTCTGGCGCATTTTCCTTCTGATTTATGTGCTCACCCCTGTTGTGCTTGTGTTTCCGGTGTGGATTGTAGCCATCGGGTTAGGGATTTCCCAAACCCTGCCGACGTTTTTCTCTCCCCAGCAAATTTTCGCTCTCCCTGCACCATGGGTCTGGATTATTCAGGGTAGTCTTTTATTCCTCTTCATGCTTCCCCAAATCATCCCTGTTCGCCAGTGGTTTTCCCCCATTTCTCAGCCACTTCTTACCCTGGGGGCTTCCTTTTTGATGGGGTGGATGTTAGCGCTCATGACCTTGTTCGGATATCACCTCAACGCTCGCCTGCTGGGAGTCAATCCTGGTGTCATTCCTGCTCCAGACAGCATACAAAAATGGGTGGCGGGGTTCCTGGGGGTGCTTATCCTGCCCATCTCCGAACAACTGTTTTTTAGAAAGTATCTTTTTCAGGCTTTAACTCTCAGGCTCTCTCCCATTCAGTCTAGTGGGGTATCTGCATTGCTCTTTGCCCTCGTACAGGGAAGGCCACTTTTATTCCTCCCTGCTTTGATCTTTTCCCTCCTGCTTCAATGGCTATCCCGTTCCTCCGGTGACCCGCGTGTGGCACTCCTCACCCATGCGTTTGCCAATGTGTTCCTGATGATCCTTAACTGGAACCTGATCTTATGAACAGCACTTCAAAGGGAATCCGCTGGTTTATTCTGTTCTATTTATTCCTCTACGCATTATGGATTTTCTTTCCTGCCGGACAGCCTTCTGAAAGAGCCATGGGTGGAGGGCTGGCATTATGGTTCAGCGGAACCGTCGCAACGGTCACGGCGTTATATACCCGCCACCATCTTTCTTTGGGGTCAAACCGCCGATTGTGGACATGGATCAGCGTAGGGCTGGGTTTATGGTGGACGGGCGATTTTTTCCTGATCATTTCCTCCACGCACTCACCACTGTTTTCCTCCCTGCGTGAGATTGTTTTTACCATGGGTGCGGGACTGATCCTGGCAGGCATCCTGCAATCGCCTCGCAAAACGCTCCCTTCAATCAGTATACTGCGCTTGTGGATGGATGTTACGATTAACGCCAGTGCCGTGGTCATTCTCTCCTGGCTCATCCTCCTGAAACCGGTGATGCAGGTACTCACTGTCACTGGTTCGGGAAGTTTTGCCATTCTTTATCCCAGCATGGATCTCGTCCTGTTACTGGTCTTGATCCTCATTTTTCAAACCAGCGAAGTCGAATCAATTCCCCAATCTCTAGGGTGGATTGGAGCAGGGCTACTGGCATACACAATGAGTGACCTGGCTTACGTATATCTGGCTAATTCAAATGCCTATATACCGGGGAGTCCGGTCGATCTGGGATGGACTTTGGGGGATAGTTTCTTTATTTTATCGTCATGGGTGCAGATGCAAACGAAACCGGATGAGATTCCGCGTTTTCCCCGTGTGCTTCGCTTTCTCATTCAACGTGTAAGGAACTACCTTCCACTTGTTAATGTGATTGTGCTGGGATGGTATACCTTACTTCTCTGGCAATTCAGCGGAAAATCCGAACCTCTGGGCTTGTGGGGAACTGTATTCCTGGGGCTGGTGCTTATTGCTCGCCAGGGAATAATGACCGGAGAGGTGGAGTATCAGCAGTATGCCAATCTGGTCAATCACATTGCCGAGCCTACTTTTATCTGCAACGCTACAGGGCATCTGCGTTTAGCAAACCCGGCTTTTTTAGAATTGATTGGGGTAGACTCACCTGAAAAAATAACCGGGCTTCCCCTGCAACAAATCTTTCGCCCTTCTGCGGGGGTCACCTTATGGATTAAGGAAGGCTTATCATCTGGATGGACGGGAGAAGTGGAAGTCCAAAGATTGAGCAATGGTTTATCCCTTCCAGTCATGTTAGCCCTTCGGCCACTGGTTCCAGGGAAAACCATCGCCGGAACCGCTCACGATTTAAGCCAGATAAAACAACAACAAATTGCTCTGCAAAAAGCCTACGAAGAAATTGCCCATGCTCATGCGGAACTTTCCCGAATGAACGCGGAACTGGAACAGCGTGTAGCAGAAAAAACCGCCAGCCTAAGCGAAGCCTATCAACAACTGGAACGCCAGAATATCGCCTTGAAAAGCCTTGACCGGTTGAAGTCCGACTTCGTCTCTCTGGTTTCCCATGAATTACGTGCGCCTTTGACCAATATCAGTGGAGGCATCGAGTTGCTCTTACTGCGCTCAAAACGCCTGCCACGTGACGCCACGCAAACCCTGCGACTGGTACAATCCGAAATTCTGAGGTTGACCCGTTTTGTGGAGTCCATTCTCGATTTAAGTGCCCTGGATGCGGGGAAAATGCCTTTATTTCTTGCACCAATTTCTGTGCATTCTGTCATTGAGGTTGTTAAGAGGCAGTTCTCCCACACCCCCAACGCTGGCCGAATTCGCTGGGAGATTCCCGACAAATTCCCTGATTTGCTGGCAGATGAACAAGCCCTGACCAGTGTATTGTTCCACCTCCTGGACAATGCTATGAAATACGCTCCAGAAGGGGAAATTGTGGTGAAGGCATGGAGCAAGGAAGGTCAAGGCTTTCTGGAAGTCCGTGACCATGGGCAGGGAATCCCGGAGGAAGATTTGCCGCTTTTGTTCACTCAATTCTTTCGCTCGAGAATGAGCGACTCCCAAACGATTTACGGTCATGGGCTTGGTTTGTACATGGTTCGGCGCCTCCTGGAGGCAATGAATGGTACAATTATGGTCAGAAATCTACCTGAGGGGGGAGCCTGTTTTACCTGCTCTCTGCCGATTGTGCAGATGGAAGCGGGGGAGGATCATGAAGCCGAAAGTCTTGATCGTGGATGATGACCCGACACTGCTTCGCTTCTTGCAGGACTTCCTGCATGCCGAGGCATTTGAAGTCCTTGCAGCAAACAACGGACATGAAGCATTGAAATTAGCCTATCAGGAACATCCCGACCTTGTCGTACTGGACGTAATGATGCCCGGAATGGACGGATGGGAAGTTTGCTCGCGTTTGCATGAACTTTCTGACATCCCCATCATCTTACTAACGGCAAAGACCTCTGAACAGGATAAACTACGTGGCTTCCAACTTGGGGTAGATGATTATCTGACAAAACCTTTCAGTTTTGCTGAACTGGCAGCACGCATCCGAGCCATTCTTGCCCGTGCTCAACGTTCCCTGCCTGCCCAGCGGAAAAATCAGATTACCTTCGGGGAATTTATTATGGATTTGGACAAACGCGAATTATGGCGCGGCAGAGAACAAATGATTCCGCTAACCCCTACCGAGTTTCGCCTCCTGGAATACCTGGCACGAAACAAAGGACGAGCCGTTTCCGAACAGGAACTGAGCGAACAGGTATGGGGAGTTTATCTCTCTTCCGACCGTTCCGCAGTTCGCCGATATATCTGGCTGTTACGGCAAAAAATTGAAAGTGATCCCACACATCCGCGCTGGATTCGAACGGTGCGCGGTTACGGTTACCGTCTGGGAACCGGCACCGATATTCTTACTTCTCCTGAATCCTAAGTTTTATATATCCTGGTAGAGAGCATCATGAACCTTGAATTTAATTGTCATTCCAGTTTCTCTCCCCAACTTATTCGTGAGTGGTCTGAACTACTTCCCAAAAGCACCTGCCACGTTCCATTTTTAGACCCGGATTACCTTGCCATCTGGTGGGAAACCCGTGGCGGAGGTGAATGGCAGGAGGAGTGTCAACTGGTGCTGATTACCGCACGGCATCAAGGACAACTGGTAGGTATTGCCCCCCTGTTCTATACCCCTGACTTTAAGGGAAGTTCTCGATTAATGTTGCTGGGGAGTGTAGAAGTCTCCGATTATCTGGATTTCGTTGTCTTACCTGAGTACCTTGAGGACTTCTGTGAGCAACTGCTCCCCTTCGTGCGTCAACTCTCCCTACCCCAATGGGAAATGCTCGATTTATACAATCTCTTTGAAACATCTCCGACTCTTCAAGCCCTGACCCAAACAGCACAAAGGATGGGAGGAAGCGTCCAAACGGAGAGGGCTTATCGCTGTCCACAAATCTTACTCCCCGGAGACTGGGAGCAATATCTTGCTACCCTGGACAAGAAACAACGCCATGAAGTTCGCAGGAAAATTCGACGCCTGGAAGCCTCAGGTTTCAATACACGCTGGTATCGGGTAGAGGATGGAAAACATCTGGAAGAAGAAATAAATGCTTTTATACAACTAATGGAGTTTGATGAAGCCAAAAAGCGATTTCTAACTCCTCCAATGCGTCAGTTCATGAAACAGGTTATTCGCTGGGCACATCAGAAAGGGATTTTACATCTGGCTTTTTTGGAAATTGATGGCATCAAAGCAGCAGCATACCTGGCATTTGATATGCTGAACCGTCTGTGGATTTACAATTCCGGCATCAACCCGGGGTTTTGGGATTTCTCACCGGGATGGGTGCTGGTCGCCTACCAACTTCAGTGGGCAAATGAACATCGCCGCGAGGCATTTGATTTCATGAGAGGGGATGAAGAGTACAAGTATCGGTTTGGTGCTGTGGACCGCTTTCTGGACCGACTCATTATCACGTTACCTAATTAAGCATCATCCCCCGTCAGGAAGTTCCTGGCGGGGGATTTGCTCTCACTCTTGAGAGTGTTCCTTGTCTAATTCCTGAAGCAGGGCTTCATCCTGCTTCAGATTCCGGGTTCTGACCGCAAGACTGACCAGATAAATCAGCATAATGCCAAAAATGACACCATACCCTAAAAGCATATATGAAAGGGTATTGGCTGGACCTTCCATGAAAACCTCCATCTCTTCCTAACGCATCCATTTCAAACGTAATTGCTCAACCCGCTGGGCTAACTCTCCCAGACGAATACGGTGCCACAACAGACTGATGAATAAAATCGAAAAGGCAATCAGGCTAACCATAAAAGTTTGCGCCATTGGCGGTGTCATGGAGAAGGACCCCGTCACCGTGGGATCTGCCCCCCCAATGACTACCGGATGAATGGTACGATAAATTCGGATGGAGAAAAATGTCAATGGAACGCTGATGAAGCCCACAATGGCATACACCGCACCAAACCGTGCACGTTTTTCAGGGTCATCAATACCCTGGCGGAGCAAAAGGTAAGCGGCATAGACAAGTTCCATAATCGTGGCAGTGGTCAAACGCGGATCCCATGTCCACCAGGTGTTCCAAATGGGTCGTGCCCAGATAGAGCCTGTAATGATATTAATCAGCATGAAAACCAGACCAATCTCAATCGCGCCTACCCCCACAAGGTCCCAATGAGATTTGCGGGTAATCAGGTATGCTATCCCCGCTATAACCGCTACCAGAAACCCCAACATTCCCACCCATCCCGTGGCAACGTGGAAATAAAAGACCTTTTGAACAGGTCCCATCACTCGTTCAATGGGAGCATAGAGGAAGACCATACCCGTTGCTATCAGCATGGCTAAGAAAGCCAGAACATCTGTAAAGACCAACAAACGAGGTTGTGTTTTCATGTTATTCCTCCACAATGGAATCGAATACCATAAAGGCAATTGCGGTGAAAACCACGTCATACGTGACCAGCAAATTCAACCAGGGTTGAATTTCTTCAAAAGGTAAGGCTTGCAAAAAGCCTGCCGAGGCTTTAACAGCAGCAACCAGCACCGGGATAACCACCGGGAAAAGTAAAATAGGCAAGAGCATATCGCGAGTGCGCGTTTGCACCGCCATGGTAGCCAGCAAGGTACCTATCGCAGTATATCCTTCTGCCCCAAGGAGAATGACGAGAAGCAAACCCGGCCGGGCAACCAAATTAACATTGTAGAAAATGCTATACACTGGCAAGACAATCGCAGCAACCACAAGCATAAAGATCATGTTTGCCGCAGTTTTTCCAAAGTAAATCGCTGCACGATCCACTGGAGCCAGCAGTAACCCATCCAGACATCCACGATCTTTTTCGATAGCCAGAGAACGATTCAACCCTAAAGTACCGGCAAAAATGAAAGTGACCCAAAGCACACCTGAGGTAATACTGGCACGGGTTGCAGGTTCAAGATCGAGGGCAAAGTTAAAGATAAAAATGACCAAAAGCGCAAAAACCAGCATGGCAGAAAGCAATTCCCGACTGCGCATTTCGGCAGCAAGGTCTTTCCAGAGCACTGCCAGCATAGCCCGAAGGAAACCTTTCATTCTACCCCCTTTTGAACCTGCCCATTTCCGAGCGCATTGCGGTAAAATGCCAGCAGTCCATCCTGAGGCATATCCTGTTTTAAGGCAGACGCACAAATAATGCCTCGAGAGAGCACATCAAAACGCGAAGACAAATCCTCTACACGCGCCAAGTCGTGTGAAGTCATCACGATGGTACGGCCACGACTTGCCTCCTCTCTTAAGATGGCATCTAACATTTCGCAAGCATCCTGATCCAGCCCGGTATGAGGTTCATCCAGGAGAAGCACGTCCGGGTCATGCAAAATGGCTCGTCCTATGGCTAATCTTTGTTGCATTCCTCTGGAGAAGGTTCTGACCAGATCTTTGGCGCGTTTTTCCAAGCCCACCTGCCGAAGCACCTCCCGAATACGCTCCTCCAGCGGATTTACCCCGTACATCTTTCCAAAAAATCGAAGATTTTCCTCAGCCGTCAAATCGCCATATAACAGAGGTAAATGGGAAACTACTCCCAATCTCCGGCGAACTACCGCAGCTTCTCTGGGTAAGAGATACCCGGCTACACGAACAACCCCCATGCTTGGGCTTGAAAGCGACGCCAGAATACGTAGAAAAGTGGTTTTGCCGGCACCGTTTGGACCCAAAAGCGCCACAAACTCCCCGGGCAAAACAGAAAAATTCAACCCCTGCAGCACCACTTTGGGGCCAAAACGTTTGACCAAACCCTGCACTTCAATCAATGCACGGTTTTCCATGAACTTCACTCTTTCTTTATACCCCGGACGGCTTCCAGGCGATGCTTCAACTCCGTGCGGCGTTTCTGATAAACCTTTTCGGGTAACTTTCCTGCCTGATACAAATCATCCAGCGCAATGATGGCATCCAGCAGTACATCCTCGGTTTCGCCGGTTGGGATCTCGGGAACATCCTGCTGTGCTCGCCGACGTTGACGGATGAACCAGTAACCGCTCCCGATCAGCGCAAACCCGAACATCACAGCCCCAATCACAACAGAAACCCATCCGGAAGCATTTCCGGTATTTCCTCCAGGTTTTCCAGAGAGTTGAATATCCAGTGCAGAACCGGCTTGCAGGTTGCCTGCGGTAAACATTTCAAAGGTCATATCCTGAACATTACGTTGCCCCATCGGCATCAGTTGCTTGCTTTGAAGTTTTACACCCGATTGAGGTAGCAGGACTACCGCAGCGGTGACATCAAAGGGCATGGTAAGGTTAATGCTGGTTTTGCGTTCATAAGGCAGTTCATAGGAAAACAAAACCTGATATGAACCCTGCCCTGGCGCAATTGGAGTCAAATCGCCAAAACCGCCATCCAGCATAACATACCTCTCACCAATTGTTCCCTGATCAAATTGTAAATTAGCCGCTCCTTCTGGTAAGGGGAAACGCAGAGCGGGCTGATCAGGGGATGCTGGCACCACTACTTTGTCTCCCGTATTCGAGAAAATATACAGTTCGGCGACCTGTACTTTTCCAGGAATGGAAAAATCAAAGAAAATGTGCAAACGTTCAACTTTTACGAGGCTGACATCAGAAGTCGTCTCATACACAGTTATTGGCAAAACCAGTTCAGTTCCTTGAGCATCTATTCCATGGAAAACTTCAGAATTAAACGTAGCACCTCCAAAAGTGGCTTGTGCAATGTAAATTTGTTGGGCTTCATAGGGAACATCTTCAAAACGGTAAGTTCCATCCGTGCCAGTAGTTGTTGAACGCTCAAGTGTCATTTCCATGCCACTATATACATATAACGTCACCGGAACATCGGCTACGGCTTCACCTCTGGAATTCTGCACCATCCCTTTTATGACAACTTTTGAGAGAGGCTGGTCGGCAACCGCTTCAGAAGAGGGTTGACTCTCGGGTGTAGACTGGGAAATTTCTTCCTGAGGAACCATTGTGAAGGACAGGGTACGCAGATACATGGCTACCCCAAGCAGGTCCTCATTGCTCAACCCAGCCACAGGAGGCATAGTCCCTTTTCCATTCCTCATTACCTCTACAAGTTCCTGGAGAGAACGATTCGACAATAAGTCTTGACGAGTAAGGTTTGTTTCTGCCCCCATGCCCTTTCCATCTTCTCCATGACATTCAGCGCACTGACTCGCAAAGAGGGATTTACCCTGCTCCACCGCGCTGGATGAAATGCTCATTGACAGGACATAGGCCACCACATCCCATCGCTGACGATCGCTCAACGACTCGGAAAAGCCGGGCATAAAGCGATCCAGTCGCCCGGAAGTCACCACCGCGTACCAATCTGCGGGACGAGCATTTTGAGCAACTTCAAGACTCCCGATGGGAGGCGGTGGGTTGGGCAAGTTCATGGCTTGAGGTCCATCCCCCACGCCTTTTTCGCCATGACAGGGCAGACATTTCTCCTCATAAATAACCTTCCCCTGGGCAGGATCAGGAGGAACGAGAGGGAATAACGACGAAGGCTCGGCGACCGATTGTGCTACCGGACGTGGAGCCTGGGGAGTGTAATTCGGCGGTGGCGTGACATCTGCCGCCAAAGACCATCCACTACAACCTGTAAGAAGAAAGAGCAACGGCCATACCAGCAATGAAATTTGACGGAACAGTCTCCGCATTTTATTTCTCCTCACCCAACACAACCAGAGCATTACCACAACGAGGACAGAAACGATCGGACTTCTGAACCGGGTTTCCACACTTCGAGCAAAAACCGGAAGACCGCTCCTGGCGTTGCTTCCGTCGCAGACGAATCAACTCCTCAATATCATCCGAAGATTGTTCAACCTGGACAGACCCTGGAACCTCTTTTTCAACAGACACCCCGTGAAGGCTAATTTCCTGCTCAAGTTTTTCCAGAGCCTGCAGAACTTCAGCGGCTTGCTTAAGTAAAGCAGCGCGCATGAGCGGATAATCTTCTTGAGGAATTTTGCCAAGGGCGTTGTCAAAATCCAGTTCCTGCAACGCCTGAGCAAGTCGCTCTTTTTCCGCCAGTAAAGCAGAATACTGGTGCTCTACGGGGTTATTCACCAGGGGTACCCGGCTTTTCTTCTCAACCACAAAAAAAGGCCGGGCAATAAAAGCCCCTACGATTACTGTAACCGCAAGGATAATCAACAATGAACCAGCATCCATCAGTCCTTGTCTCCTGTTATTGCGATAAGAGTGGCTCAATTACATCAATAATTTCGCGAGTGGAATCGAACGGACCAATTTTGACATATGCCAGTTTTCCACTCGCATCAATAACATAAGTTTCTGGCACCCCCCGAATACGGAACATTTGGGAAACCGCCGTTCTGAGGTCCGGACCGTTCGGATAAGTAATACCAAACTTTTTTAGATACTCTCTGGACTTGTACTCTGTATCTACATAGGCTAAGCCCAGAAAAACAACTTTGCCCGAGTCCTTGTAGTACTGATAGGCTTCTTCCAACTCACGGGCTTCCTGTTCACAGGGTTTACACCATGAAGCCCAAAAGTTAAGCACAATTACTTTTCCGGCAAAATCTGTACTTCGCAGGGTTTGTCCATCAAAGGTGGTCATTTGAAACTCTGGCACTTTTTGTCCAATAGAGATAGGACCACTCATCGAACGTTTTAAGCCCCACCCAATTAAGCCCAGGAAAGCCAACAGCACAATCAGTGATAAAACAATAATCCAGGTAGGCAGTCTTCGCCCTTCAGGAACGGTGGACTCGCTCATCCTTTCCTCCTAATCCCCTTGTTTTTTCAATACTTCTTCAATGCGCTTTAACTCTTCTTCGGAAATTTCTAAAGCAGAAGATGAACTACTCATCGCAGCGACAGGCTTACGCATCGAACGCAGGATACGCACAGTAATCACCACCGCAATCAGGAAAATCACCACCGGTAAGATATAAACCAGCCAGTTAAGTCCCCGACGCGGGGGTTCCGCCAGCACCCGATCGCCATAATGAAGGACAAAATACTCCTTAATCTGTTCCTCTGTCATGCCTTCAATGAGTTTCTGGCGAATCAATTCACGCCACTCACTGCAAGCCTGTGTAGGACATACATCCAGAGGAACATTTTCACACACCGGACAATACAACTGCTTGGCAATCCGGTTCACCTCATCATCTGAAGGGGTCGGGACAGGCGACTGAGCATACCCAATCTGGCTAAGAACGGCCAGAAAAACCAGTCCAAAGAATATCCAAAGGTGCGCTCTCTTCATGCTCATCTCACCTCAACAAACCAGCCTTGTTTTTCCAGCACAATCTTGCTACACTGAATCACAACCATGGCACTCCATTCTTTCTTTTATCGGTTGTTTTATGTCATCGCATTTTTCACATTTCTCTTGCTCCCCGTTTCTCCGGGAGCAATAACCCGCAATATTCCTGTTCAGAATTTACCTCTTTGTACGGTTTCACCGGAAGTTTCACAAATCCTCTCACTTACCAGCAAGGAAGACTGGAGCAGGTGGATTCGTCAACTTTCAGGGAGCGAAGCAGTTCAAATTCGTGGAGAGTATTACCGCATCACCACACGTTATTCTTCCGCACTGTTTTCGGGCAACATTCACGCCCAAGCGTATGAGTATATCCGCCAGTGGCTACTGCTGTGGTACCCCAAAGAGTGGATTGCAGAACAATCTTTCCAGTTCAGCGGCGAGACATGGAAGAACCTCATCTTAACCATTCCGGGGTCTACTCACCCCGAAGAATTTCTTCTGGCTACCGCTCACCTGGACAGTATCTCCCCTGATCCCCTCCGCCTTGCTCCCGGAGCAGAGGACAATGCCAGTGGTGTGGCAACTCTGCTGGAAATGGCACGCATTTTTCGGCATTATCGCTTTGACCGAACCATTCGGCTCATCTGGTTCACAGGCGAAGAACAGGGCTTGATCGGAAGCAAAGCATATGTAAGAGATTACGGTACCTCTGGCGTGGCTGGGGTTTTGAACTTTGACATGTTCGGGTATGATCAGGATGGCGATGGCTGTTTTGAAATTCACACGGGCACCCTTCCACAATCCAAGCTACTGGGGAAGTGCATGGTATCGCTCATCTCTGCCTACAATTTGAATCTCAAAACCGATCTGATAGACGGTTACAACATGACCTTCTCAGACCATGCATCCTTCTGGGAGACAGGCATTCCTGCAATCGAAGTCCTGGAGAACCATTTTTACAACGCTCCCACTTCAGGCTGTGCAGGGAAGCGGGATCAAAATCCCAATTACCACACCATTCACGATACCATAGAAGAGATCAACCTCCCCGTTGGTTTTGCGATTGCGCAGGCGGGGATAGCCACGATGTCCAGTTTAGCGGGAGTGGAAAGTCCATGCTTTCAACAAATCCCACAGCTTCAGGTGCGGGTTCTGCAAGGGCTTCCTCATCTTGAATGGACAGAAGTTGAGCATGCCAGTCACTATCGCTTGCTACATGCCCATCCTGGCTGTTATTCAACCGGCAATTTGATTACCGAAACCCCTCTGCTTCACTGGGAAGGTTCTGAAGAGGTGTTTCCACTTGCCGGTTACATGGTAGAAGCCATTTCACCAGAAGGATGCACATCTTTTCCCTCGCACTGTGTCTGGGCTTCTTCAGCCTTCCAGCAAAAGAATCCGGTTCCGACAAAGAGATAAATTGTTAAGGTGCTTACAATCCTGAAAAGACGAGGAACTCTTTCCTCACCTCAGGAGGCTCTTCCATGAACAGGCAGCGCTGAGGAAGCCACTATTCTCTGTGGTTCAGGGTCACGATCGGGCCAGGCAGCAATCAATGTTCCCAAAATCAACACAAAAGAACCAAACCACATCCAGTTGACCAGCGGGTTGTGGAATACCTTGAAAGTGGCGCCCTGCGAAGAAATGGGTTGCCAGTCCACAAGCAAAACATACAGGTCATCCTCCATCGTACTCCGTGTCCCTGGAATGGTCATCGGCTGATTGGCATCCCAGTAATAATCCCGTCGGGGGTGCAACTCGCCAAGATACCGACCACCGCGATAAACATCAACTGTAGCGCGGGCAACGTTTCTTCCATCGGGCAAATCAAACTCATCCAGTTGTCTGAAGGTCACCGTGTAACCTGCCAGTTGAACCGACTCCCCCGCTCGCAGGGTTGCCTGAGTCTCGGACTGGAACATTTCAATTCCAATCACCCCTAACGCCATAAGGACAATTCCCAGATGAATGGTATATCCTCCGTATCGGCGGCGATTCTTCTGGGCTAACCGCCACAACGAAGTCCACAAGGATTCGCCAGTGCGTTTTGCGCGGGCAAGCACTGCCCGCCCATACTCGTAGAGGGTCACGCTGGAGGTGAAAACCACCAACCAGAACCCCAGGATTGCCCAGCCATTTCTGACCCCTAAAAAGAGTACCAGAGGAATGGCTAGCAGGGAAACCAAGGCAGGCTTCCAGAGGGCTTTTCCTAGCGTCTTGACGGTAGAATGTCCCCATGCGGATAAAGGTGCAATTCCCATCAGAAGCAATAACCCTGCAAATAGGGGCCCGGTTGCCCGTTCATAGAAGGGAGGTCCTACCGTAACTTTCTGACCAGTTAACAATTCTGAGACCAGAGGAAAAATGACTCCAGAGAAACACACAATCAGAATGCCAATAAACAGTAAGTTATTTAACAGGAAAAGCGACTCTCTGGAGAGTAGCGAATATAACACACCTTCATCAGCCAGATCTGCCCATCGGTATAGAAGAAGGGACAAAGAAATGACAAAGGTCACGCCAATAAAAGCGAAGAACATTGGGCCAATGGCACTTTGGGCAAATGCATGAACAGAGGAAAGAACTCCCGAGCGCGTCAGGAATGTGCCAAAAATAACCAGTGCATAGGTGACAATGATTAAAATCATATTCCAGCGCTTAAACATGCCGCGCTTTTCCTGTATCATTACCGAATGGAGAAATGCTGTGCCTGTCAGCCAGGGCATAAAGGCAGCAATTTCTACCGGATCCCATCCCCAGTATCCTCCCCAGCCCAGAACATCATATGCCCAGCGCCCGCCTAAAACCAATCCCAAAGAAAGGAATAACCACGCTACCAGCGTCCATCGGCGGGTAATGCGAATCCAGCGGTCATCTGTACGCCCTGTGACCAGTGCAGCAATTGCAAAGGCATACGGTACCACAAAAGAGACGAATCCCAAATACAACATGGGAGGATGAATGATCATTCCGGGATGACGCAAAAGCGGGTTAAGCCCACGACCATCCTGTGGAATCAGGGGGATGGCACCCTGCGGTTGAAAGACGGCTTCCACCTCTCCTGTAGCGGTCCCCCAAAAGCGATTAAAGGGGTTCTCAAAGAAAATGGAGAGGCTCAGGAAAAACGCCAGAGTCACCAATCCTGTCAAAATCACCCAGGGGAGAAACTCTCGATCCCGATCCCATTGGCGCAAGGTAACCGCAGTGGTAAATGCCGCAAGCAACCAGGACCAGAAGATTAATGAACCCGCTTGCCCTCCCCATAACGCAGTCACTTTCAGATACAGGGGCATTGAACGACTGGTTACACCATACACGAAACTGTATTCATACCGGTTGGTCAATAACA
>FQKF010006537.1_pt1 | contig 15880 bp, 14 predicted proteins | sample 1504521 | NCBI WGS metagenome assembly FQKF01 (sample SAMEA4475357, study PRJEB15587) | soil metagenome | biome: Soil; feature: Field | place: India | collected 2015-03-11 | depth 0 m
GGGTTTCAGGGGCGTAGCCCCTGACCCAAAGAGGGAAAGAAAATACCCGTGCAGGGGTTTCATTTTGTTTTTTCATTCTCAGCAAAATACAACACTCCATTTCTCACACTTATGGAACCCCAAACTCTTGACTTTTTCCCTTCCTGTGGTATAATGATAAAACCAAAAATCAAGGAAACCACATGGCGAAAAATCCGTCACTTCTTCTTGATGAGACACTGCTCTCTCTTCTCTCCAATCTTTCAGATCCGGCCCTTCTCATTGAGTGCCATACCTATCGGATCCTGAAAGCAAACGATGCGGCTCTTTCTATCTATGGCTACATTCATCACAAAGATCTCACCCACCGATGTTTTTTCGACCTTTTTGCCGAACCCTCCCTCCAAAAAAAATCCTGTCAGGGGGCCACAGTTCTCATGGAAGGAGTCAGTTTCCTCCGCCAAAACGGGGAAATCTTCTACGGGGATATCCATGGTTACCTCATTCCCGGTCAAGCAAACCCCACCCCCCTCTATCTCGTCCTCATCAAAAACATCAATCCCACAGAAGAATCTGTTTACCAGAGCGCCATCTGGCAATCTGTGCTGCACAATATACCGCTTCTCCTGTGGGTCAAAGACATCCACGGCCACTACTGCGAGGTCAATGAAAACTTCCTGCGGCTGCACGGTCTCCAGCGAGAAGAAGTAATTGGAAGAACAGATTTCGATCTCTTTTCTCAGGAGTATGCTCAGGCCTCTCAAAACGAAGATCAATGTGTCATCTACTCCCGTGCCAAAATCCACAAAGAAGACCGTTTCGTCAAAAACAATAGTGAACTCTGGTACGAAACCTACAAAATCCCTATCATCAATACACGCGACGAAATCATTGGGATAGCAGGATTTTCCATTAACATTAACGAAAGAAAAGAACTCGACCGTCAGATCAAATCCAAACAGGAATGGCTTGAAACCACCCTCAGAAGTATTGGAGAGGCCGTTATCACCATCGATATGAAGGGGGTTATCACCTCCCTGAACCCGATCGCAGAAACCTACATTGGTATCCGTCAGTCAGAGGCCATCGGCCGACCCCTTCATGAGATTGTTTTCATCCGCAACCCCCTTGACAATCAGGTAGAAAATCCCTTTGCCCTTGTGGAAAGCCGTGGTATCACCTCCCTTTATCAGAAAGATCGACTTCTCATCAATACCCAGGGGATAGAAATTCCCATTGAATACAAAATATCTCCCATTCTCACCCGGGATGGCTTCCTCAGCAATAACGGTTTTGTGCTCATTATCACCAATGTCAGCCATTACAAAACGAGAGAACAAAGCCTCCTCGCTGAAAACGAACTCATGAAAGAATTTCTTGAGGCCTCCCCCAACCCTATCTTTTTCACCAACAGAGAAGGCAAAATAACCCGTACCAACGAAGAGTTTCTTCGCCTCACAGGTTATGACACCAAACAGGTGAAAAATAAACCTTTCTGGAGTCTTTTCCGTGCCGACGATGAAACCCATCTCAAGAAAGAATTTGAGGGTCTCACCCAGCACATCAAAATCAAAAATCATATTTTCGTTATCATTGACCATTTGGGAAATCCTCATAGTGTCGAGCTCAGTGCCAACCTTGTCAAAACCTCACGAGATGAACAGTACCTCTTTATCCTCAACGATATCACCGAACGAATGAATCACATGCACCTTCTCTATAAACAACAGACCAGCCTCCAGTTGATGGAAGAGATTCTTCAGATCTTGGGAGAAAACCATCAGGCCCTTCCTCTTGTGTGCCAGAAGATTGCCGCTTTCATGGACATTCAGCGGCTTTTTGTCTATCGCTGGCTTGATCATGACCAGAAGCTTGACCCCATCTACCTCTGGAGCCACTCCCCTGATGCCCCTCCTGTTCCTCCCTTAGAGAGTCATCTTTTTTCTCAGGACTGGATGGGTATTCTTCTCAAACAACATTACCTTGTGTTCACCGAAAACACCCCCTTCAATGCCTACGAAAAAAAGCTCTTTGAAAAAACAGGGCTCGGTTCCATCCTTTTTCTCCCCTTGTGGTTTCATAACAGCCTCTGGGGAGTCCTCGGGGTTCATGACACCCACAATGCCGAAAGACAATGGGATGAGACCCAGCTTTTCTTCTTCAAGGCGGTGGCCCCTCTCTTTATTCCCTCTCTCTCTTTTCATAGCAAATAGCTCTTGAACACAAAACCGGCTATCACCCTGTTTCAGCAAAACAGCCCTTTTGCTGAAACATCGACATAGCTATCACTCAAAACCACTCCATCGCCCCCTTCCATTCAACCCTTGGCTATTTCTGCCGATACTTGTTAATGTATGCACAAAAGAAGCCTCTTCTTTTTCTTTGCGATCGGGCTCCTCCTCGGCTGTCAAAAAACTACCCGTACTGAACCCCTTTCTCTTCCCCCTTCCCCACTTCCTTCACTTTTTGGTCCTATTGTTACCCCCGTAGATGGTTTTTTCCGCACCTTGGCCATCACCTACCAGACACCATCACCAGAAAAAACCTCCCTCACCTTTACGATGACAGGAAACATCGACTGGTATTTAGAAAGATCAGCTATCTCCAGGACCCATCAGGTTCTTTTTGAGGATGTGGAAGAAGAAGCGACCTACACCTTTCTTCCTCAAAGCTTTCCTTCCAACCACATGACAACAATTATCACTTCGCCAATCACCAAAACAAAATCTATCTCTTTTGCAGTGATACAACTCCAATCTCAATGGAAAGAAACCTCATATCCTGATTTCACCATCCTCGTTTCTCATTCATCTCCTTCTGAAGATGAATTCCGGCAGTTTTATCAAGCGAACACCCCTCTTGTACACAATTCTATCCTCTGTCCGACCTTTCGTACCACGATAGAACACACCCCACTTGGAGAAGAGAAAAACTGGTACTGGTTTGCCTATGGAAAGGTCCTCGTCATCGTTCTCAAACACCATTTACCAGCCGAAGCCCTCTACCTTTATCTTCTTCCAAAACCAGACAACGAAAACTTCATCATCGCGGTGGATTTTGATGAGAAAGAATGGCAAAAGCTTCTCATCTATCAGGAGGTGGCTCATCTTATCCCCTTCTCTTCTCACACTGAAAGTCTCACCATAACCGTATCAAGCAATATCACCACATTCTATTCCTATAAAAAGTGAGGTAGTCATGAAGACCATACTTCTCATCAATGGCCCAAATCTCAACATGCTCGGCTCTCGTGAACCAGACAAGTACGGAACAACTACCCTTCAGACCATTGTGGACCGCATCACAGAAAAAGCCAAAGCCGAAGGCTATAAACTTCTTGCCTTCCAGTCAAATAGTGAAGGAGAGATTATCTCTTTCATCCACCACGAAGGGCAGAAAGCCAGTGGTATCCTCATCAATGCAGGTGCCTATACCCATACCTCCATCGCTATAAGGGACGCTTTACTCGCTGTCGGAACCCCTTTTGTGGAAATCCATCTCTCCAATATCTATGCCAGAGAATCGTTTCGTCACCACTCCTATCTTGCCGACAAAGCCATCGGTGTTATCACCGGCTTTGGTGATTTTTCGTATGATCTGGGGCTTCAGGCCATAGTCAACTATCTCAGGAGAACCTCCCATGAAAAATAAAAAAATCCTCTTTCTCTTCTTCTTTCCCTGTTTTCTTCTGTGGGCTGAGGAACCGTCCAAAACCTACCTTCAGGCCATGGACGCCATCGCCAGACAAAACTACACCGAAGCCCAGGGTTTGCTTCAGAAAGTTATCCAGGACCCCACAACACCACGAGAATACCAGGCCAAAGCCTACAATTACTTAGGAGACATCGCTCTTGTTTCCCAATCCTACCAGACTGCTCAGAGCTACTACAGAAAGGTGCTGGAATCATACAGTGATACCCCTGTGTATTCCCGTGCTCTTTACAACATAGCCCGTCTCTCTATTCTCTCAGGGGATAACGACGCGGGCATAGCCCTTCTCTCAGATTATATCAACCGCTATGCCTCCCATGATGCCAATGAGGATGGCGCTCTCTACTGGTTAGGACGGGCCTTTGCCGCCAAGGGAGAGTATTACCGGGCCATGGGACTCTACCGGGAGCTTCTGAGTCGATTCCCTTCTTCTGTATATGCCTATCACACCCGCCAGTCCCTCCAGACGATAGAAAATTCCCTCAAAACCACCAGCGGAAGCTCTGATATCAACACTATACGGGCAGACCAGGCTAAATACCTTCGACTTTTAGCGAAACTCCTGGATCTCCAGAACCAGCTTTTAGACCTCAAGAAGCAAAAAATTGACGAACTCAAAACACTTCTCGCCAAGGAGGGCTTATGAAACACCTTTGGCTTTTTGCCCTTCTCCCCTCTTCCTTCTGGGGGCTTCTTGTGCTCTCCAACTCCTTCATTGCTATCTATCATGATGAAAACCAGGCTGCTTTCTATATCAAAACTCTTGAAGGTGATCCCGACAACCCCTATGATAACAATGCCTACCTCCTGTATAATAAACTTCCCCCTACTACCATCGCAACCATCAGGATCAACAACGAAAACATTCTCTTTGGTTCAGAAAAAGGCAATTATGAAGAACGTCCCACAATAACGTCCAATGGAATTACCACCACGTGGTCAGTCCGGGGTATCACTATCGAACAGATTCTTTCCCTTGCCCCAAATCCTGTAAGCGGTCTTTCAAATCATGTACGTATTTCCTACAAACTGGTCAACACCACGAAAAAAAATGCTTCGGTAGGACTCAGGCTCCTTCTCGATATCTACCTCAAGGAAAGCGGTGTGGCTTCTTTTGACATTCCCGGCAGAGGACGTATCACCAAAGAAACCAGCTTCTACCAGGAAAGCATTCCTGAATACTGGTATACCTCCTCGAGGGACGGCTCTCTCAAGGTGAGAGGAAGCCTCAAAGGGCTGGAGATCACCACCCCATCAAGGGTCATTTTTGCCAGCTGGAATAAACTCTACGACAATCTCTGGGATGTGCCACTCAATACCTCCCAATCCCTCCAGCCGTCCTCTCAATACAGCGGAGCGGTGGCTCTCTACTATGACCCTATCACGTTAGCTCCTGAGCAGAGTCTTCTCATCACCTCTCTGTACGGCATCCATAGCGAAGAAAGTTTTTCTACCAACGATCTCTCTCTTTCCCTTATCCTCCCTGAAGAAGTCAAAGCCCCCCCTATCCCCATCTCCTCTGAAATCACCTACACAGGGAAAATACCCTTGGACAGTCTCTCCCTCACCCTCACTCCCCCCAAGGGGTTTACCCTCGCGGAGGGGGATTCCAATACCATCACCTACCTCAAGGTAACCCCCGAAGAAAAACGCAAGGCCTTCTGGAACCTCCAGCGGACAGGCTCCATTGCAGGAAACTACCCCGTCAAAATCACCATCACCGCTGTAGCCGGCAACTTCACCAATACCTTTTCCGCTACCAAGAACTTTTTCATCAACTATCGGGAGGCCGAATCCCTCATTGTAAAAACCAACATTGCCATTCCCGAAACATCACCCTCCAATGAAATAACCAATGCCCCCATTATACCTACTCCCGCTCAGCCGTCTCCAATTGTCATCACCAATACTCTCGTGATGACAAACACCATCACCCTCACCAACATTACCCTCCAGACCTATCCTCCCCATATCACGGCTAAGATCAGAGAAATACAGACCATCTCAAAACTGATCGATGACCTCACAAGAGAATACACCCTGTGGCTTGCCATTTACCGGAATAGCGAACGCCTCTCTCAAAAAGACATAGAAGAACTTTCCCGCCGAATTCTCTATTATGAAGAACAGATCCGTCTTCTGAAAGGTACCAACAGGATCACCAACTAAACCCATGGGGACGTACCCCCATGGGTTTTCTCCAGGGTAACGCCCGATAGCCTCCTCTCATCTTCAAAATTCACCGTTTTTTCACATTATTTTCATCAAATTTTCATTTTTCTCTTGTACACTATAGTAGCAACACAAGGAGGCAGATATGGCAAAGGTAGACCTTCATGTTCACTCACGATATTCGGAACACCCTTCTATATGGTTTCTCAATAAAATCGGGGCAAAAGAATCCTATACCGATCCTTTTGTCCTCTACGAAGCGATGAAAAGACAGGGGATGGATTTTGTCACCATCACCGACCATAACCGAATCGATGGGGCTGAACTTCTCGTCGAACGCTACCCCAATGATTGTTTTATCAGTGTGGAATCCACGGTGTACTTTCCCGAAGACGGTTGCAAGGCACATCTTTTGATCTATGGTATCACACGCCCTCAGTTTGAGAGAATCCAGTCCCTTCGTACCAATATCTATCACCTTCGGGATTATCTCCTTCAGGAGAATATTCCCCACTCCCTTGCTCACGCCACCTATGCCGTGAATGGCAAACTCACAGCCGAACATTTAGAGAAGTTTATCCTGCTTTTCAATGTTTTTGAAGGCATCAATGGGGCACGACTCAAGCACTTCAACACCCAGTGGATGGAGATTCTCCGAAGGCTCACCCCAGAACACATTGAAAAACTCGAGAAGAAACACGGCATCAAGGCCGCTGGAAAAGAACCATGGCTCAAGGGTTTCACCGGTGGTTCTGATGATCACGGTGGACTTTTCCTGGGAAAAACCTATACAGAAGCCGATGCTTCCACTATCTCTGAATTTCTCCTTGCTCTCAGAAACCGCCAAACCTCCGCCCATGGAAGACAGAATGACTACAAGGGACTGGTTTATTCCATCTACAAAATTGCCTATGACTATTTGGGAGAAATGAAACTCTCCTCGCAGAAATCCAAAAGCTTTCTCATGACCCTTTCAGACCAGATCTTTCGCCCTCGAAAACATACCCTGAAAGAACGGCTCATGATCCTCTTCAATCGTCGAAAAAAGACCGATACCATTCGTACCCTTCTTGACAGGACCATCGTTGGCCTCAAAGAGATGGAAAATGAAGATATAGAGAAAAAACTTGACTTTCTCTACGATAAAATCACCGAGATAAGCGATGAGTTCTTCGGTCGTCTTGCCCGATCCCTTGAAAAAAATCTCCAGCAAGGGGATATCACAGGGCTTCTCAAAAACATCACCTCTTCTATGACCGGCCTTTTTCTCACCGCTCCCTTTCTCTCCAGTGCCAAACACCTCTATAGCAATCGCCAGATTTTGGTCAACCTTCGTCAAAACCTTGGGATTCAACTCCCAGAAAAACCAAAGAAAATCCTCTGGTTCACTGACACGCTCAATGATCTCAACGGTGTTTCGGCAACCCTCAAGGAACTCGGCTGGATAGCCTCCCGTCAGCAGATGCCTCTCAAACTCGTGACCTCCCTTTTGGACCATGAATGGGATGAATCCATTCCCCCCAATACTATCTTTCTTGATGCTTTTCATGCCTTTCCTCTTCCCTTTTATGATCATTATACCCTGAAGCTCCCCTCTCTTCTCCGGGCTATCGAACGACTCACCGCGGAAAATCCCGATGAGATATTTATTTCCACACCAGGACCTATAGGGCTTTTGGGCATTCTCATAGCAAAACTCATGGATCTCCCCATTACTTCCATTTATCACACGGATTTTGTGCGGGAAGCCGAAAAAATCATCGAAGATGAAGGGATTATCTCGCTTCTCAAACAATATGAACTCTGGTTTTATAACAGCGCCAATGAAGTGCGGTTTCAGAGCGATGAATACTATCGCATCCTTGTCGATCGAGGTATCGCCCCTGAAAAGCTTCGCTTCCTTCCCAAAGGAATCAACACAGGAATCTTTCGGTACATGCCTGATGTGAGAGATATCTTCCATGCCTCTTTTGGCATTCCAGAAGGCATCAATCTCCTCTATGCAGGCCGTATCTCCAAGGACAAAAACGTCGATTTTCTTGTCGATCTCTATGATCATCTTGCCGACAAATATGAAAACCTCAACCTCATCTTTGCCGGTGATGGTCCCTACCTCAAAGAACTCCGCCAGAGAACAAAACACCACAGGCGTATCTATTTCCTCGGCAAAATCAGAAGGGAAAGCCTCCCCCATATCTACTCAGCGGCTGATATCTTTGTTTTCCCCAGTACCACCGATACCTTTGGGATGGTGGTGCTGGAGGCCCAGGCCTGTGGAGTACCAGCCTTAGTCACGACTGAAGGTGGTCCCCAGCAGATTATCCTCCCAGGAGAAACCGGCTTTGCTCTCTCTATCCACGAACCAGAAAAATGGATAGAAAAGATCGAACACCTCATCCATTCCAGAAAAAGCCCTCAGTGGAAATTTATCCGACAAAAGGCCGCCGACCATGTGGAGAAAAACTTCCGCTGGGAGATTGTTCTCTCCAGCATCTTCAAAACCGCCTGAAAACTCTTTAAGAAAACTTCCCCACCTCACCCCGAGAAAGAAGGCTCTTCTTTCTCGGGGTTTCTCTTGAAAACAGGGAGTATTTTCTCCCCTTTTCCCTCTGGACATTTTTGTCTTTTTGCCCTACAATACAGAGAAGGAGACTTTTATGATACGAGTGAAAATCTGCGGTCTTCGGGATCCTCTTTCGGTGGCTACGGCTATCGAGGAGGGCGTCCATGCCGTAGGATTTGTCTTTTATGCCCCAAGCCCTCGGTGGATCTCGCCTGATGAAGCCCGCCGCCTCTGTGCGGATATCCCCCCTTTTGTCTCAAAGGTAGGGGTTTTTGTGGATCAGGAACCATCTGAGATAGTGGATATCGCCCACTCCGTGGGGCTGGACACCATTCAACTCCACAGTGAAAAATACACCGAAGAGAGTATTCTTTTTCTCAAAAGCCTCTGGTCCTTCAGGCTGATCAAAGCCGTGCGGACCCCCTTTCTCGACGATCACCTCATTGAAAAGGTCCGCCTCACTCAGGCCCATGCCCTGCTTTTTGACAGCTGGCACCCCTCCGAGTTCGGCGGTACAGGACAGAGGATCTCTCTTCAACTCTCAGAGAGATCTCACCAATGGTTGCAACACAAAGCCATCATCGCCGGTGGGATTACCATCGACAATCTTGCCGATGTCCTTGCCATTCGCCCCTATGGGATAGATGTTTCCAGCGGAGTAGAAAAAACAAAAGGGGTCAAAGACCCCTCTCTCATTCGTGCTTTTCTTCGCCGCTTCTATGAGATTGTCTCTCATGCCTGAGCAGGTTCCGTAGCCACACGAACAAAGGTACGACAGGCCCGCACACACCTTCCGCAATCAATACACTTTTTCTGATCCACGACAGGAGCCGCAAACATGGTAGGCTGAGAAATAGCTCCCACAGGACAAAGCCTGATCACAGGACAGATGTGATTTTTCGGACAATATTGATCCTGAACAAGTATCATGGTTTTCTCCTTTGGATAATCATATAATAATATTATAATATGAAAATATGAAAAAGTCAAGAAAACCCTCCTCCCACACGATTCTGCTCCAAAAGCTCAGATATCCTCTGAGTGAGAGAGAAAACATAAGCCACAGCTTATAACAAACATAAAAAAAGCTCTCCCCTTGCATCAAAGGAGAGAGCCAGGACTTTATTATCCTTCTCAAAAACCCCAAGCGGCAAAACACCTTTGCCTTTTTACATCTCTGCACACTTTTCCCAGTGATGACAGGCAACAAAGTGTCCAGGGGTTTTCTCCTCCAGAGGAGGAAGAACTTCATCACAAATTGCCGTCTTCATATAACAGCGATCTTTGAAAGGACATCCCTTGACTTCCCCAATAGGTGAGGGCACATCCCCCTTGAGAAGAATTCGCTTGCGTTGTCTCTCAAGCCTTGGATCAGGGATTGGCACATCCGAAAGAAGCGCCCGCGTATAGGGATGCGACGGCCTTTCATAAAGCTCCTGGCTTTTGGCAAGTTCTACCACCCTGCCAAGATACATCACCGCCACCCGACTTGAGATATGCTTCACCACCGCTAAATCATGGGAGATAAAAAGATAGGTGAGTTTCAACTCCTGCTGAAGTTCCTCCAGCAGATTGAGAATCTGAGACTGTATCGACACATCAAGCGCTGAGACGGGCTCATCACAGAGAATAAGCCTCGGGTTCAAAGCAAGCGCCCTGGCAATCCCAATACGCTGCCTCTGTCCACCAGAAAACTCATGGGGATACCGGTTAATAAACGAAGGAGACAACCCCACCCGTCTCAAAAGCTCACTCACCCTCTCACGAATCTCCCCCTGCGAGAGGGAAAGCACCCCATAGCGGCAAAAAATCTCCATCGGTTCAGCAATAATCGCTCCGATGGTCATCCTGGGATTGAGAGAAGCATACGGATCCTGAAAGATCATCTGGAAATTCCTTCTCTCTCTCCGAAGGGAGCGATAGTCTAAATTCATAAGATTTTTGTCTTCGAACCACAATTCTCCCTCTGTTGGCTCATGAAGACGGATCATCGTACGAGCGAGGGTGGACTTTCCACAACCAGACTCCCCCACCACCGCCAATGTCTCCCCCTCATACAGATCAAAGGATACCCCATCGACGGCCCGCAAAACCTGAGGTTTTTCCCACAGGCTCCCCTTGAGGGTAAAATATTTCTTGAGGTTTTTCACACGAAAAAGCGTCTGCATCATCGTCTCCTAATACGGAAAGTAACAGGCATATCGCCCACTGCCATTTTCCACCAGTGGTGGCATCTTCTGCTTACAAATATCCTTGTGTCTCTCACACCGGGGATAAAAGGGACAGGCATCAGGAAGATTCAAAAGATTGGGTGGTGTCCCTGGAATAGAATAGAACTTCCCTTCCCGTTTTTCATGAATCTTGGGAATAGAACGAATGAGGCCTACCGTATATGGATGACGGGGATGTTCAAAGAGTTCTTGCGTGGTATTTTCCTCCACAATATAACCAGCATACATCACTAAAATCCTATCCGTCATCCCTGCGACCACCCCAAGATTATGCGTAATCAAGATGAGACTCATCCCCTCCTCACGGCGAAGGGTATTGATAAGCTCAAGAATCTGGGCCTGAATGGTCACATCAAGGGCCGTCGTCGGTTCGTCAGCAATGAGAAGCTTTGGCCGGGTCATGAGAGCCATGGCAATCATCACCCTTTGCCTCATCCCCCCCGACATCTGGTGAGGATAACCAGAGAGCCTCTTTTCCGGTTCAGAAATCCCCACCCGGCGAAAAAGTTCTATTGCCCTTTCTTTCGCTTCCTGCTTAGAAACCTTTTTGTGAAGCATGATCCCTTCGACCATCTGAGTCTCAATCTTCAAAAAGGGATTGAGCGAGGTCATAGGATCCTGAAAAATAAAAGAGATATCTCTTCCCCGAATAGTACGAAGCTCTTCGGCAGACATGGCCAGAAGATTCTGCTTCTCAAACCACACCTCCCCCCCGATAATCTTTCCCGGTGGTTGAGGAATAAGCCTGAGCATGCTGAGATGAGAAACGGATTTCCCTGAACCAGATTCCCCCACAACCCCTATAGCCTCATGATACCCAAGTTTATAGGAAATGCCATTCACCGCATGCACCAGCCCATCATCCGTCTTGAAAACCGTTCTCAGGTTATTGACCTGCAAAAGCGTCGTTTCAGCCATACCATCATCCTACAGTTTGTTTTTCTGAGAGGGATCAAGAGCATCCCGAAGCCCTTCACCCAAAAAGTTGAGAGAAAAAAGCATAAGGGTCAGCGCAAGCCCGGGAAAGATGATTCGCCACGGATAGGTGGTGATCACATCCTTTCCCTCTGAAGCAAGAAGTCCCCAGGATGTCATTGGGGCCTGAACACCAAGACCAAGAAAAGAGAGGAAAGCCTCCTCAAGCATAATACTGGGGATCGTAAGGGTGAGATACACAATGATAGGACCAATCGCATTGGGGATAAGATGGCGAAAGATAATCCTTCGACGAGAAGCCCCAATCGACTTCGCCGCCTCTACAAACTCATTATTCTTGAGAGACATGATTTGCCCACGCGTGATACGAGCAATGGTCATCCAGGAAACCGAAGCAATACCAATAAAAAGCATGATAAAATTTCTCCCAAAAATCACCATGAGAAGAATCACAAAAAACATATAGGGCAAACTATAGAGAATGTCCGCAAAACGCATCATCCATTCATCGAGTTTCCCGCCAACAAAACCAGCAATAGCCCCATAACTTACCCCGATGACGAGAGCCACCAGCCCCGTCACAAACCCGATGGCAATCGACACCCGACTCCCATAAATCACACGAGAAAAGAGATCCCGGCCCAAACTATCCGTTCCAAAGGGATGTTCCCACGAGGGGGGTTTATTGATCTGCGGATTCTCAAAGTCGATATACTCATACGAATAAGGGGCAATGACCGGCGCAAAAATAGCCATGAGGATAAAAAGGATCACAATAATCCCTCCCACCACGGCCATTTTGTTCTTGAGAAGACGGCGCCAGGCATCCTTCCAGAGAGAAACCCCCTTTACCTCCTCCAGCTGTAACTCACGATTCTCCATTGCCATGAGCGTCTCCTATTTATAGCGAATTCTTGGATCAAGAAGGGCATACACCATATCCACCACGAAGTTCATGAAAACCAGCAGGGTCGCATAGACAATCGTAATCCCTGTGATCACCGTATAATCACGGTTGAAAGCCGATTGAACAAACTCCACCCCTATCCCGGGGATATTGCATATACTTTCGACCACCATGGACCCCGTCACAATACCCGCAAAAGCAGGACCCAAAAACGAAGCCACCGGAATAAGGGACCCCTTCAAAACATGCTTGACCAGAATAGTGGATTCAGGAAGCCCCTTGGCACGGGCTGTGGTCACATAATCCTTGTGCATATTTTCCACAATCCCCACCTTGGTGAGTCGAGTGATATACGCCATATACGGCCAGGCTAACGAAAGCACAGGAATCAAATGATAGCGGTAGTCTCCCCAGCCAGCCACCGGCACCAACCGTAGCCACCTCGCTAAAACAAGGATAAAAATCGAAGCAATCACAAACATCGGGATAGAAATCCCAAGCACACTGATACCGGTAAAAAGATAATCCGGCCACTTATTTCTATAGAGGGCGGAAATAATCCCAAAGGCAAGCCCGAAAACAAGCGCCACAAGAAGAGCCTCCACACCCACCTGAAAAGACACAGGAAATTTCCTCTTGATAATATCATTCACCGTAAACACCCGACTCCGAAAAGAAGGCCCAAAATCCAATCGGAAGAGAATATCCCCCATATAACGAAAATACTGTTTCCAGAGAGGTTCATCTAAGTGGTATTTTGCCTCAAGATTTTTGAGCACCTGTTCTGGGAGCTGTTTTTCTCGTGAAAAAGGCCCACCCGGCACAAGCCGTATGATAAAAAAAGTGACCGTCATGATCACAAAAAGTGTAGGTATCATCGCCAAAAAACGCTTCACCACATACCGTAGCATACACTCTACTCCCTTTTCTTTTCAAAAAATAAAAACAGCACGGCCCTGAGACTCAGGACCGTGCAAAAGGATTATCTTTCCAGATAGGCTTCTTTCAAAGGATGAAGGTCAAGAGCATTCATATACACACCCTTGACATAAGGTTTCCACATCAAGATATTCACATAGAAGTAGATGGGCATCACAGGAAGATCCGTCATCAAGATCTCTTCCACCTGGCGGAAAATAGCCATACGCTTCTTGGGATCCTTTTCAGAAGCAGCCTTTTTGATGAGTTCATCATACTTGGGATTACTGTACCCTGTCTGGTTATTTCCACCACCGGTGACAAACATATCAAGGAAGGTGTTGGGATCAGGATAGTCCCCAATCCATCCTGCACGAGCAATCTGATACTGAAGCTTTCCAACCCTGTCAAGATAGACCTTCCATTCCTGGTTTTCAAGGGTCACATCAATACCAAGGTTTTTCTTCCACATCTGCTGGATGGCTTCAGCGATCTTCTTGTGTCCTTCAGAGGTATTGTAGAGAATAGTGAGAGTGGGGAAGCCTTTGCCATCAGGATAACCAGCTTCAGCAAGAAGTTTTTTGGCCTTTTCAACATTTTCCTTTTCCCCAATAAAAGGAGTATAGCCGGCCAAAGAAGGCACAAAGTTGTAAGCTGGTTGCTGACCTGCTTTCAAGATATTGTCAATAATATACTTGCGATCAATAGAAAGATAGAGTGCCCGACGTACACGGGGATCCTTGAGCACTGGATCAGTGACATTGAAACGATAGAAATACACAGCAAGCTGAGGAGCCACTCTGGTATCAGGATGCTTCAGCATCTCATCCACTCTATCCGTGGGAACCGTAGGAAGCCAGTCAAGTTCATTGTTGAGGTATTTTTCAAGAGCGGTATTATTGTCTTCGATGGCATAGAACTCAATCTGGTTGAGTTTCACCTTGTCCTTATCCCAGTAGGTATCGTTCTTGACAAAGACAATTCTCTGGTTTGGTGTCCATTCCTTGATCTTGAAAGGACCATTCACCACTAAGTTTTCAGGAAGGATCCACTTGTCACCCACTTTCTTGATCACATGGAGAGGTACAGGCATATAGGTAGGGAAAGCGGTGAGTTGCAAGAAATAGGGGGTTGGATTCTCAAGGGTAACCTCAAGGGTACGATCATCAATAACCTTGATACCAACTTCCTCAGCCTTGGCCTTGCCTGCATTGTAGGCTTCGCCGTTTTTGATCACATAGAGCTGATAGGCATATTCTGCAGCTGTTTCAGGAGCCAGGGCACGAAGCCAGGAATCCTTAAAGGTCTGAGCGGTGATAGGAGTACCATCAGACCATACCGCATTGGAACGAAGCTTGAATGTCCAGACCTTGCCATCTGCAGAGACTGTCCAGCTCTCAGCCACACCAGGGAGAGGCTCAAGCGTCTTGGCATCATACGCCGTCAAACCCTCAAAAATCTGTACCGCAATGGTGAATTCAGGGTGCCCAGTCATAATAGCGGGGTCAATAGTCTGGGGCTCTGTCCCGTTGTTATACCTGAGAACATCCGTTTGTGCCTTTGGCCCACACCCGGCCAAAAACATAAGTCCCACAAGACCTGCCATCAAAAACCGTTTCATATATTCTCCTCCTTACGGGTTATGTTCACGTCGGACCGCACCCCTCTTTTCTCTTTTTCACCTCATATATTTTAACGTAAAAATCCCTGCTGTCAAGCCACAGGCTTGGCTTTTTCTTTCTTTTTTCACATAAAAAACCGATGAAGGAATATTCTGATGAGAAAGTCTCTTCCAAGACATTTGCTTCTCAAAAATCACCTCTTCTTTTGAAAATCAACACTTCTCTTTCGAATACTTTCATGTGATAAACTAAAAAAAAGGAGTCACCTGTTGGTGACTCCTCCTCACGCCTCTTACTCATCAGAAGCAAACGGCTTCTGACGTTTCTGATTGGGCATGAACTTCACATCCTGAGCCAAAATCACCACCCGACTCTTGGTGTGGCCAGCCTCATCCTTCCATCGACTCTGACGGAGTTTTCCCGAGACGATAACCTTTCTCCCCTTCTTGAGATAAGAGGCACAGACTTCGGCAATCCTTCCCCATGCCGTCACCTCAAAGTAACTCGTCTCCTCATGATCAGGTTCCTGCTTGGAAAAACCCGTATGAGCAATAGCAAAACGGGTATAAGCCGCACCAGCAGGCGTATACCGAAGTTCAGGTTCTCTCACCACACCACCTTCCACAATCACCACATTCACCGACTTGGACATATCTTCCTCCTTGTTTGAGTTTTCATATATATTATCGAAATTTTTTTGTTAAATTTGTCCATTTTTGTCAAAATAATGTCAAAAACGGGCGTTTTTGAAAAAAATTTTTTTAGTCTCTCCGTAAAGTAAAAAACCAGACAAAAATATGTCGTTCCACACATGAAACTGAATAGCTATTTCCACATTTCT
>FQKF010107834.1_pt1 | contig 15861 bp, 12 predicted proteins | sample 1504521 | NCBI WGS metagenome assembly FQKF01 (sample SAMEA4475357, study PRJEB15587) | soil metagenome | biome: Soil; feature: Field | place: India | collected 2015-03-11 | depth 0 m
TATGGATAAATGCTCTTCAAAATGAGAAAGACACAGAAGTTTTAAGAAAGATAGCATATGGTATTTCTGAGTTGAAAATTTCAAATGCAGGACCAGTTCTTTTTAATCAACTTACTAACAGGATAGAAAATCAAAAGGAAACTCTACTTGTAGCAACGATTATAAGGGCAATTGGTGAAATAGGCTATAAACAATCTTCTCAATATCTATCTGGTATTTTATCTAATGTAATGTATCCTAATGAGATAAGAAGTGCGGCGGCTATAGCAATAGGTAGTTTTAATGATGAAGCTAATATTCCATTACTTCAACAGATTCTTGATAATCCGGGAGAGGCAAAAGAAGTAAGAATGTATGCTGCCTATGGTATAGGTAGAACAGGTTCGCAAAAGGCTTTTGATATACTTTCTCCATATATAGAGAATGAAAAGGAAGATTTAAATATAAGACTGTGGTCAATAAGTGGACTTTCTTTTGTAAAGGGAGAAAAATCTATCCAGAAACTTATAGATTTTTCAAAAGTTGATAATGTAAGAATAAGACTTGAGGCCATAAAATCTCTTGGAAAATATGAGAAAAATGAGCAAGTTATTGAAATATTAAGATATAAAGCAGAGTTTGATCCAGAATTTGCGGTAAAAAAAGAGGCAAAAAAGGCTTTACAGAATCTTGGTATAGACCTTGACAAAGAAAAATCTGAGAATAAGTCAGATTCTAAAACAAAAAAAGATGAACCAAAAAACGCTCAAACCACAGAAACAAAAAAACAAACTCAAGAGACAAACAAAAATCAACTGAAGTAATAAACACCACTTTCAAAAATAGGCTGCCATTTGTTTCCCGGAATGTTTTTAGCTATAAAGTTGCCTCTTCTTTCAGAATGACCCATTTTCCCTAAAATTCTACCGTCGGGACTTGTTATGCCTTCGATTGCAAGGTAAGAACCATTGGGATTATATGGCATATTCATAGTAGGATTTCCATTTTCATCAACATACTGTGTGGCAATTTGCCCATTTTGTTTGAGTTTGTTTAACATTTCTTCTGTAGCAATAAATCTTCCCTCTCCGTGAGAAACTGGAATTGTATATATTTCTTCCATACTACACTTTGAAAACCATGGAGAAAGATTTGATACAATCTTTGTGTTAACCATTTGTGAAACATGCCTACCTATTTTGTTAAAAGTGAGAGTTGGAGAATCATCTGTTAAATCTCTTATTTCACCATATGGAACAAGCCCAAGTTTTATTAATGCTTGAAATCCATTGCATATACCAAGTATAAGCCCATCTTTTTTATTTAAAAAATTCATTAGCGTTTCTTTGATTTTTGGATTTCTGAATACAGAAGCTATAAATTTACCTGAACCATCAGGCTCATCGCCTGCACTGAAACCACCGGGGAAATATATGATTTGTGAATGTTCTATTTCTTTAACAAATATATCTATTGAATTTTCAATGTCTTCTGGAGTCATATTTACAAAAACCTTTATGCTTGGTTTTGCTCCTGCTACTCTGAAAGCCTCTGCAGATTCATATTCTGTGTTTGTTCCAAAAAATACTGGAATGAAAACTCTTGGCTTTGCTATCTTGATTTTTGATTTAATTTTATTTGTTGTGTAATATTTTATATTTTCTATTCTTACATTCTCATCCTGTGTTTTATGTGGGAATACATTTGAAAGGGTTGAAAGGCTTTCTTCTATTAATTTGTCAAGATTTATATTGATATCATTGATTGAAATGATTTTTTCTGAGATAGTTTTTCCTATCTTATATATTTCTATTTCACTATCTTGAATTTCAACATCTGTTTCTATTACAAAAGATCCATACAGAGGATTAAATAGCCACCCTTCTTTAAAATTTTCAAATTTAAAGCCTATTTTATTACCCATACACATTTTGGTTATTGTTTCTGATAGCCCATAGAATTTTACACTTGAGGCTGATAGAATCTTTTCTTCTTCAATAAGTTTATAGATAAAATCAAAAACTTTTTTAAGATAGATAAAGTCAAAAGTGTTGTCATTTTTAAGCCTTGCTGGAATATAGTAGACATTACTTTTATCTTTCTTGAATTCAGGAGAAACAATCTTTCTTGCATCTCCAGTTGTGACTGCAAAACTTACTAAAGTGGGAGGAACATCAAGGTTTTTGAATGTACCAGACATACTGTCTTTACCACCTATTGCTGGTATGCCAAGTTCAAGTTGTGTTGTAAAGGCTCCAAGCAATGCTGAAAAAGGCTTTGACCATCTTAAAGGATCTTTGAATGGTTTTTCAAAGTATTCCTGTAAACTTAATCTGACTTTTTTATAATTTCCACCAGTAGCTACTATTTTAGCAACAGATTCTACAATTGCAAACATAGCTCCATGAAATGGAGAATAGCTTGATATTTCTGGATTAAATCCATAGCTCATTATGCTTACTGTAGTTGTTTCTCCTTCATAAACTGGAATTTTAGCAACCATTGCTTCGATAGGAGTTAGCTGATATTTTCCACCAAAAGGCATAAGAACAGTTCTACCGCCTACAGTGCTATCAAACATTTCTACAAGCCCTTTTTGTAATGATGAGTTGAGATTTGATATATTCTTAATCCAGTTTTCCAGTGTTAATCTTTTGGATCTATTGAATGGTGATTTTGATTCATCTTGAGGTGGACAGACCACTTTCGTATGTTTTTTTGCTCCATTTGAGTTAAGGAAATCTCTGCTTAAGTTTACTATTTCTTTACCTCTCCAGAACATTTTCATTCTTGGTTCATTTTTTATTTCTGCAATTATTGTGGCATTTAAATTTTCTTTTTTTGCTTCTTCTATAAATTTTAAGGCATCTTTTTTAGCTACAACGACAGCCATTCTTTCCTGTGATTCTGATATTGCTAATTCTGTACCATCAAGGCCTTCATATTTTTTCGGAACAAGATCCAGATTTATAATAAGTCCATCAGCGAGTTCTCCAACAGCAACAGAAACTCCACCAGCTCCAAAGTCATTACATTTTTTTATGAGTTTTATGACGTCTTTTTTTCTGAATAGTCTTTGTATCTTTCTTTCTTCAGGGGCATTTCCCTTCTGAACTTCTGCTCCTGCTTTGACTATTGATTCTTCTGTGTGAGCTTTAGAAGAACCTGTTGCACCACCACAACCATCTCTTCCAGTGCCACCACCAAGAAGAATAACAACATCACCGCTTGAAGGCTTTTCTCTTACAACATAATTTTTTGGGACTGCTCCTATGACAGCACCTATCTCCATTCTTTTTGCTACATAACCTTCGTTGTAAATTTCAGAGACAAGGCCTGTTGGGACGCCTATCTGGTTGCCGTAAGAACTATAACCATGTGCTGCTTCTATCGTTATTTTTCTCTGTGGGAGTTTGCCTGCTAAAGTTTTTTCTATAGGAGTTCTGGGATCTCCACTACCTGTTACCCTCATTGCCTGATAGACGTAAGCTCTACCAGAAAGTGGGTCTCTTATAGCACCACCAATGCAGGTTGCTGCTCCACCAAATGGTTCAATTTCAGTCGGGTGGTTGTGAGTTTCATTCTTGAATTGAAGTAACCATTTTTCATTTTTGCCATTCACATTTACATCAATTACGATACTACAGGCATTAATTTCATCAGATTCATCAAGGTCTTTAAGTTTTCCAATTTTTTTGAGTTTTTTCATTGCCAGTGTTGCTATGTCCATAAGGCATATAGGCTTATTTTTGTTTTTATAAATTTCTTCTCTTGTTTCAATATATTTATTGTAGGCGTTAGATAACAATTTTTCGTATTTGCCATTTTCTATACAGACACTATCTATTTCAGTTAAAAATGTAGTGTGTCTGCAATGGTCTGACCAGTATGTGTCTATTACTCTTAATTCTGTAATAGTAGGGTCTCTATTTTCTTTTTTGAAATAATCCTGACAGAATATTAAGTCATCTTCATCCATTGCAAGTTCAAGTTCTGATTTTAATTTTAATAGTTCACTTTGATCCATGTTTATGAAGTTATGTATTGTTTTTATATCTTCTGGAATTGATGTTTTCTCATGTAAGGTTTCTGGTTTTTCAAGAGAGGCTAATCTGGAATCTACGGGATTTATTATGTAAGACTTGATTTTTTCTAACTCAGCTTCTGAAATATTTCCTTCTATTACAATTACTTTTGCTGTTTTTACGATAGGTCTATCTTTATGGGTAATCAACTGAATTGCCTGTGAAGCAGAGTCTGCTCTTTGGTCATATTGACCTGGAAGATACTCTACCGCAAAAATTTTCAAATTTTCTTTAAAATAAGGAATTGTTTCCTCATAAACTATATCTACAGGGGGTTCTGAAAATATTGTGTTTTTTGCTTTACTAAAAGTTTCGTTGTCTATTCCTTCTATGTCATATCTATTGAGTATTTTCAATTTGTTTATGTTTTTTATATGAAGATATTCCCTTATTTCATTGAGTAGTTTTTTTGCTTCAATATCAAAGCCTTCTTTTTTCTCGACATATATTCTTTTTATATCTGGCATAATCACTCCTGTTTTTATTATAACATATTTTCTTAAAATATGCTTTATTTTTACTTGAAACTATGTTGAATTGAGAGTATAATATTTTTAAGGAATTTTTTATAAGGATTGAAAATGAAGTTTTTTTTGTTGTTTTTTTTATTGTTTTTTGAAACTAAAGCTTTTGCGACAAATTATTCAAAATTTGAGCCTCTTCAGGCAAAGGTTACTGTTATTGAACAAAAAAGTTCGATGTTAGATACGATTTTAAATTTTTTTATTGTTTTTGTTTTTTTCTTTTCTATTTTTTTTTCTTTTTTCTTGTTAAATAAATTAAAAAATATAAACCTTTCTGATTTTGACAAGAAACTTTTTCTCAAGATTAAAAAAATGTTTTATCCTTTGAGAATAAGTATAATTCTTATGATATTAACAGGATTTATTTCTTTTTTGATAAATTTTTTTATCTTATTTCTTGATTTAAAATTACCTTTAAATTTGATTTTTACTTTAAATTCTAATTCTATAACAGGAGTTTTGAGAAACTCTTTACAATTGACAATAGTGGTTGTAGTTATTTATTTTATTTTTGAAATCTGGGTGGAAAAAAAATTACAAATTGAGGGTTAACTATGTTTGGAGCAAAGAATATTTTTGAGTTTTTTCAAATTGGTGGTTTTGCAATGTATTTTCTTGCGGCTTGTTCTGTTATCGCACTTGGAGTTTTTATAGAGAGAAGTATAACCTATTACAGAAAATCAAGGATAAAAAGAGAATTAATAATGCATGAATTAAAAAAATCAATTAAGAACAAAAGAATAGAAAGTTTTAAGGAAAAATATCGTTCAAATACTTCTCCTTTCTTGGCACTTATTATTACATATCTTGAAAATAGAGAGCTTAAGAAGGAAAAGTTAAAAAATCTTATGGAGAGAACAATTTTAGAAAAAGAAGCAGAACTTGATAAATATAATTCTATACTTGGCACTATAAGTAATGTTTCTATATATTTTGGTCTGCTCGGAACTGTTCTTGGTATTATTAAAGCATTTGAAAGTATTGCAATAAGTGGGGCAGGAAGTGTTTCTTCTGTTATAAAGGGGGTGGCTGAAGCGTTGTCCACAACAGCAGTGGGTCTTATAATAGCTATACCATCGAGTATAGCTTACAATTATTTTACAGAGAGAGTGAATTCATTTACCACTGAAATGGAATTAATTGCAATGGAATTAAGTGAACTGGATGATTAAAATGAGAAGAAAGAAAAAGATAAAGAGTGAAATAAATATAACTCCTCTAACTGACGTTTCATTGATGTTGCTTTCTATTTTTCTTATTACGACTCCTTTGATGGTTCAGTCTGGATTAAACATTGAGCTTCCAAAGTTGAAAAATGTTGAAAAAAATTTTAACACTCAACATATTGAAGTTTCTATTGATAATAGTGGTAACATTTTTCTGGACGATAAAAAATTAAATATAACCGATTTTGAAATAGAGTTGAAAAATAAAGTTAAAGACAAAGATGAGAGTACTGTTTTTATTAAAGCTGATAAGAACATAAAATATGAACTATTGATGAAAGTAATAGAGATATCAAAAAAGGCTGAAGTTAAAAAGATTGCTTTAGGTGTTGAAACTGAAAATTAAGGGGAGAAATGTGTATAAAATAGGTCTTAAACTATGGTCTATCAATGAAAATTACATAAATGAAGCTATAAGACTTTATGAGGATGGATACTATGATTATGTTGAACTTTATGCTGTGCCTGATAGTTATGATAGATTTGCAAATTTATGGAAAAAGTTAAAAGCTCCTTTTGTAATTCATGCTCCACATTTCGGAAGCGGCTTAAATTTTTCTATTAAAGAACAATTGGAAACAAATAGAAAATATGCTTTTGAAAGTTTTAAATTTGCGGATTTGCTTAAAGCTGATAAAATAATTTTTCATCCTGGAGTGAATGGAGATATAGAAGAATCTATAAAGCAAATAAATTCTATGAGAGACGATAGAATGGTTATAGAGAATAAACCATATCTTGGTAATGGAGAGAATCTATTCTCTATTGGTTCTACCCCAGAAGAAATTAAATTCATTCTCGATTCTACAAATATATCTTTTTGTCTGGATTTTGGTCATGCTATATGTTCTGCTAATGCTCATAAGAGAGAGGTTTTTGGTTTTATAAAGGAGTTTTTAAGTTTATCTCCAGTTATGTTTCATCTTACAGATGGAGATTTTAATGGCGTTTATGATAGTCATCTCCATTATGGAGATGGGAGTTTTCCTATTGATAAGTTGACTTCTTTTGTTCCAGAAGGAGCGATGATAACGAATGAATCGGTTAAAAACTATACTGATAAACTTGATGATTTTGTAAATGATGTTTTATTTTTGAGAAAATTGTTTATTAAAAAAAGAAGTGAAGTTGTATATTCTGAGAATTAAAATTTAGGAAATTTTTATGGAAGTAATTAAAAAGTTTTTTAAAATAATTCTTGTTGTGCTGGGTATTATAAGCTACTATCCAGACGTAGAAGTGAAAAATGTTTTTGTTTACAAAGATTTCAAAGATAGTGAATTGATAAGAGCTCAGATAAAGTTTGAAAATCTTTTAAATTCTTCTCTACTTGAAGTCATAAAAAGTGGTAATAGACTTGATATATCCTGTATTATAAAAAGCTATTATGCTAACAAAATTGTATTTTTAGATAAGATAACAAAAACTATTTCGTATGAAAGTAATATTTATTTACTTGATAATAAAAAATTTGAAAAGGAAGAAGATTTAATAGACTGGATTTCTGTATTTGATTTTGTAATTTTAAGCAATAAATCAAAATATGTTTCAAAGACTATAGATACCCATATAGAAATATATTGTGGTTCTGATTTAAATGTTGATGTGATGTCCCTCTGGGGAAATAAACCAAAAATTATTATTTCTTATGAGATAGAGAAATGAAAGTAAAATTTTATTTGGTTTTAATAATTTCTTCAATTTTTATTCTTACTATGTCAATTTATACAAGCTATATTTCAATATATGAACACCAAAAACTTCTTGAGAAAGAGTTATGGAAAATAGGTAAGATTGCAGAGAACAATATTGAGATTCAGAAAAGGTTGTCTCTATTTAAAGTATTTTCTGAAAAAATGGTTGTGGAAACGACAAGAAAAGTCTGGTTTGTATTTTTAATTAATATTGCATTGCTATTAATTATTTTTGGAATTTATATATGGGGTGTTGTAAGACCAATTCATCTATTGTCAAAAAAAGTAAATTCGATTTATTTTGAACAGGGTATAAAGGAAATAAAGATTAAAGAAAATGGAACTGAAGAGGTGAGATTACTAATCAGGGCTTTTAATGAAATGTTTGAAAAGTTGAGAAATTATGAAAGTGTGATTGGCAATATTCAAAAATACAGAGGATGGAAGGAAATCTCAAGAGTTTTGGTTCATGAAATAAACAATATTCTTTCACCTGTTCAAACTTATTTAGAATATCTTTTGGAAGAAGTTCAGGATACAAAAAAAATAAATATGATTCTCAGTAAAATAAATGAAATAAAAGAAATACTTAATAGACTGAGGGAATTTTCTCACTTTCCTGAGCCTGTGCTTCAGGAATGTAATATTAATATGCTTTTGAAAGAAATTTCTTCTGAATTTAAAAGGGTGACAGTTCTGACCACGAAAGATTATATTGTCAAAGTTGATCCACTTTTAACGAAAGAGATATTCAGAAATATTATAAAGAATGCACTTGAGAGTAAAGAGGAAGTATCTGTAAATATCTACCTTGAAGAAGAAAAAAAATATCTTAAAATAAAAGTAGAAGATAATGGAAGTGGGATATCAAAAGAAAATTTAGAAAAGATTTTTTTGCCTGGTTTTTCTACAAAAAAAACGTCGGGAAATATTGGCATAGGGCTATCAATAGTTCAAAGTCTTATTCAGGAACAACATGGGTTTGTTTCAGTTGAGAGTGAGGTGGGAAAAGGCACTATTTTTAATATATATTTTCCTTTGAATGGAGGAAAAAAATGAAAATACTGGTGGTTGATGACAATGTTGATGTAATAAAGAGTCTTTCTGACGTTCTTTCAGAATATGAAGTTATAGGTTCTTCAAGCATTGATGAGGCAAAAAAAGTTTTATCAAGTGAGGTTGATATTGACATTGCAATAATAGATATAATGCTTGGGGAAGAGAATGGGCTTGACCTTTTATCTTATATTAAATCAAATTATAACAATATTGAATGTATAATGATTTCGGGTTATTCAAACATAGAGAAAGCAGTTCAATCAATCAAAATGGGGGCATATGATTTTATAGAAAAGCCAATTTCATATCAGAAGATCAAAGTTGTTTTAAATAATGCTATTGAACACAAGAAGTATAAAGAATTATTTTCAAAAGAGCTTCAAAAGTATGAGATAATAGGAGTTTCAAAAGAAATAAGAAAGATTAATGAGCTTATTGAAAAAGCTGCAAAACTTGATTTTCCAGTTCTTATTTATGGAGAAAGTGGAGTAGGTAAAGAGCATATCGCCAACCTCATACATCTTAAGTCAAAAAGAGGTAAGAACGAAATGGTTAAACTCAACTGTGCCGCTATCCCAGAAACTTTATTTGAGAGTGAGTTTTTTGGTTATGAAAAAGGGGCTTTTACTGGTGCAGTTTCTCAGAAGAAGGGAAAAATAGAGCTTGCACATGGTAGCACAATCTTTCTTGACGAGATTGGAGAGTTGCCTCTTTCTCAACAGGCAAAGCTACTCAGAGTGCTTGAGGATAAAAATATCATAAGAGTTGGAGGAAATAAACCTATTCCAGTAGATTTCAGACTTATTTCAGCAACCAACAAGAATCTTGAGATAGAGGTAAAGGAAGGTAAATTCAGAGAAGACCTTTTTTATAGAATAGGCGTTATTATTATTGAAGTTCCACCATTGAGGGAAAGAAGGGAAGATATACCAATACTTGCGAAGCATTTTCTCAAGCAGGTTTCAATTGAGAATAATATTGAAAAGTCAATTGATGAAGATGCATTGAGTTATATCTCTCAAATGGATTTCAAAGGAAATATAAGAGAGCTAAAAAATTTTGTTTTGAGACTGTTTGGGCTTTCTGAGGGTAGTTTAATTACAAAAAAGGATATAGAAAATATAATAAATCCTCTCAAACAAACTGGGTGTGATTCTATTTTTGAAAAAACAATGCCACTCACAGAAGCTAAGAAACTTCTTGAAAAAACCTATATCCTTACACAGCTTAAACTCAACAACAACAATATTTCAAAAACAGCAATCAGTCTCAATGTCTTGCCGAATAATCTTGTAAGAAGAATGAAAGAACTTGATATAAAGGTTAATCAATAAAATCCATCAGTTCTTTTACTCTCTTTGGATTTCTCAGTTTTCTTAAAGCCTTTGCTTCTATCTGTCTTATTCTCTCTCTTGTCACCTGAAATAGATATCCAACCTCTTCGAGTGTGTGAGCATATCCATCATCAAGCCCGAATCTCATTCTTAAAACCTTTTGTTCTCTTAATGGGAGTTCGTTTATAACCTCTGCAAGTTTTTCTTTTAACATGCTGTTCATTGTAGTATGCATAGGACTTGAGGCTTTAATATCTTCAATGAAATCTCCAAGTGATGAGTCTTCATCTCTTCCAACGGGTGTTTCAAGTGATACAGGATCGTTTGCAACATTTTTGATGTTTTTGACTTTGTTAACTCCCCATCCCACCTTGCTTGAGATTTCTTCTACAGAGGGGGCTCTACCTAAATCCTGTGTAAGATCAAGCTCTGCTTTTTTGATTTTGTTTATTTGTTCAATCATATGAATTGGAACTCTTATTGTTCTTGATTGTTCTGATATTGATCTTGTGATTGCCTGTCTTATCCACCATGTTGCATATGTTGAAAATTTATAACCTTTTTTGTATTCAAATTTTTCAACAGCTCTTATTAAGCCAATATTTCCTTCCTGTATAAGGTCAAAAAGGTGGACACCTCTATTTATATATCTCTTGCCAATGGAAACTACAAGCCTTAAGTTTGCCTGTATTAATTCTTTCTTTCTTTCTTCTACTACCTGTCTACCTTCTCTTATTTCATGTGTCCAGTGTAAAAGTTGTTCTTTTGTGGCTTTGTAGATGTTTTCTATCATATCGATCTTCTGTAATTTTTCTTTTATTGTATTTGCTAAAGATTGTAATTCAGTGTTTTCTGTATGTTCTTTTGCGAGATTGAGTATTTGTTCTATGGAATGTCCATTCGTTATTTCTACTTTTCTGAAGTATTCAAGTATCTTTTCTATTTCTTCTCCTACCTGAAGTAGTCTTTCTGCGGCATTGACTAAAATTTTTGGGTTTAAATCAATAGTTTTTATTGACTCAATGAATGACCATCTGATTTTCTTTATTTGTGCAAGTAAATTTTCTCTTTCTTTTTCTGAAATATCTTTTTTATCCCATTGTTCATCTATTAAGGCAAGTTCCTCTCGTATTTTCGCAAGAGTCTGTGCAACATTTCCCACAATTTTCATTCTTTCTTTTCTTTCTTTGGCGGAGATATTGTATATCTTTGGCAGATTGAAGAAATTGTAAAGTTTGCCTTTACCCTGCAGTATTTCTTTAACAATATCTTCAATCTCATGAATTAAGAAACCTGAGTCAAATATTGATGTATTTATCTTGAGTTGACCTTCTTCTATCTTTTTTGCTATCTCTATTTCCTGTTCCTGTGTGAGTAGGGGGATTTTACCTATTTTTTTGAGATAGATTCTTAATGGATTGTCTGTCTGATCATCTTCACTTTCAATTATTATAGAATCAAGGTCTTCAAAATCATCAGTTAAAAATCCATCAAAATCTTCAAGAAAAGGATCTTCAACTGTTATTTCATTTTCTTCAAGCAATTTTATTACATTTTCGAGAATTTCAGGTGAGGCTGCCATATCTTCTGGCAAAAATTCCATAATTTCTTCATAACTTAAAATGCCTTTTTCTTTACCATGTTTGATCAAATTGTTGATTTCTTCACTTTCAAGTAAATCGTAATACATATATATTTAATCCTCCTATTATATTAATAATTTACAGCGTGGCTGAAACTTTTTATTATTTCTTCAAGTTCAAAGAGTTCTTTTTTGATGTTCTTTTTTTCTTCAATATTTTTTGCCGTGCTAAGTTTTCTTTTTGTGTAAAGATATCTTATCTTATAGGCTTTTTCTAAAATCATTTCATAAGAAATGTTTTCATCCATTACTATCTTTGAAATAGAATTAATCAATTCATTATTTAATCCAAAAGTGAGTGTTTTTATGTTTCGTTCTCCTGCTTCTATTCTTGATAATATTTCTTTTACTTCTGTGTTTGTAAACATTTCAGATGATATAAGGTGTAAAATATCATCAATGTTTTCTATGTATTTTATCATTCCTCCGAGAAACTCCACTTCTGTATTTTCACTTTTTTTAGTATTTTTATTATCAATTAATCGACCAAAACTATTCTCTTTCTTTAAGAAATTTTGATATTCTATTAATATTGTTTCAAGTTTTTCATTTATGAAGTTTGCTGTTTTTTTCAAAGCTGCTTCTCTTTCAATAGCCGTCCTGATATTTTTTATATATGAAAAAATATTTCTTACAAACGAAATTTTATCTCTACTTATAGATATTTTCTTACTAAAAAATATTAATTTAAAGTCTATAGGGTCAAGTAATTTTTTTTCAAAATATTCGAGAGTTTTAACTTTACCATACTTCATAACAAAGTCATATGGATCCATTTTGCCTGGTAGAATTACAACTTTAACATTGACTTCAAGAGTGGAACTGATGTCTATAGCTCTATTTGCTGCATTTATCCCAGCGTCATCACCATCAAAAACAAAAACAAGGTTTTGAGTATATCTTTTAAGCTGTAGAATCTGATTTTCAGTAATTGATGTCCCAAGTGGAGCTACGCCGTTTTTTATGTTGTTTTGAAATAATGCAATAACATCCATATAACCTTCAACAATGTAAGCGACTTTTTGTTTTATTATTTCATCTTTTGCATAATTCAATCCAAAAAGTAGATATCCTTTATGGAAAACTGCATTTTCAGGGGAGTTGACATATTTTGCTATATCTTTTCTGTCTTGAAGTATTCTTCCTCCAAAACCTACAGGATTACCGTCTTTATCATAGATTGGAAATATAACCCTATCTCTGAATCTGTCATAAATCCCATCGTTGCTTTTTAAGCATAGACCAGATTTAAAAATGCTGTCTTCAGTATAACCTTTTGATTTAAGAAACTGAAATAGATTGTGAGAAAGTCCACCATAACCTATCTTGAAAAATTTTATTGTGTCGAGAGTAAGTTTTCTATTCGCAAGATATTTTCTTGCATTTTCGGCTTCTCTGGAATTTAATAAGTTGTTGTGGTAGTATTCTAAAACCTCAGAAGTTATTTTGTGAACCATCTTTTTTTCAATAGTGAGGGATTTATTTTCACTATTTTCATACTGACTTAAATCAACACCTGCCATATCTGCTAATTTATCTAGTGCTTCTCTGAATGTTATTCTATAATAATCCATTAGAAATTTAATCGTATTTCCTGATGCACCGCAGCCAAAGCAATGGTATAAACCTTTTTCATCACTTATTGACATAGATGGAGTTTTTTCGTTATGAAAAGGGCACTTTGCCATATAGTTTTTGCCACTTTTCTTTACATCAGTTACTTTTCCAATTATATCAACAATAGAAACTCTATCTATAAGCATCTGTATTACACTATCAGGTATCACAATAACCTCGCTAATAGCAAATATGATTTTTTATAGAATGATTGATTAGTATAATATTATATACAAAAAAAAATTGATTTTTCCTGAATTTTAAAAAAAAATTTTTTTATTAATTCTTCCTCATAAGTTCATAAGTATAAAATCAGAAATCAGAGAGTATTTTGTCCAGACATCTATATTTCAATGCTTCTGTAATGTGAAGGTCTTCAATCAAATCCTGTGAATTTAAGTCTGCTATAGTTCTTGAAATTTTTAAGATTTTTTCATAGCTTCTTATGCTTAAGGAATATTTTTGCATTATAGCTTCAAGCAGGTCTTTTGCACCCTTCTTAAGCACACAATATTTTGAAACAAGTTTGTGTGACATCTGGGAATTTGTGAATAGATTGTATTTTTTAAGCCTTTCTCTTTGAATATTTCTTGCTCTTATTATCCTTTCTCTTATGGTTTTTGAACTTTCTCCCTTTTGTTCATATTGTATATTTTTTACGTCAACCTTTGAGACGGAAATGTGCATATCTATTCTATCGAGAAGAGGGCTTGAAATTTTTCTTAAAATGCTTCTCATTTCACTGGCATCCCACTTGTCTATGTCTGTATTTTTATAAGATGGGTTCATCGAGGCTACAAGCATAAAACGAGCAGGAAATTCTACCATACCTTCTGCTCTTGAAATTGAAACTTTACCATCTTCAAGAGGTTGTCTTAAAACTTGTAGAACATTACTTCTGAATAGTTGAAATTCATCAAGGTATAAAACTCCATTGTGTGATAGACTTACTTCACCTGGCTTTGGAAATTTGCCTCCACCGATTATTGAAACGTCGGATGCAGTGTGATGTGGGCTTCTGAAAGGTCTTTTAAGTATAAGAGGATTATCTGGTTCTATCATTCCAGAAATACTGTATAACATAGTTGTTTCAAGTGATTCTTCTATCGAAAGAGGAGGAAGAATTGAAGGAATTCTTTTTGCAAGCATTGTTTTGCCTGTGCCGGGTGGTCCTATTAAAAGTAAATTATGCCCACCAGCACACGCCACTTCAATGCCTTTCTTGGCTATAAATTGCCCGCAAACTTCGTTTATATCACATTCTTCTATTTCCTGAATTTTTGTGCTTATTTCATTGAAATTAAGGTTTTTTAATGGAGATTTTTTTCTTATATTACATAGATGTTCTATAGCTTCTCTTAAATTTTTTATAGGAATAACATTGATCCCTTCTACAATTGACATTTCTTTGCCATTTTCTTCGGGGCACATTATAGTGTCAAAGCCCATTTTTTTTGCATAAATTGCTATAAGTAAGCCACCGGGAATCTTTCTTAATTCTCCATTGAGTGATAATTCCCCCACAAGAGCTATACTATTTAGTTTCTCCATATCATACTTTTCAGATAAAATGCCTATTGCTATCGGGAAATCAAAAAATGTTCCATTCTTTTTGACTCCAGCAGGGGCAAGATTTACAATTATCCTTTTTCCGGGAAAATGAAAGCCAGAGTTTTGAATGGCTGTTTCAATTCTTCTACAGGATTCTTTGACTGATTGTCCGGCAAGTCCAACAATTTCAAATTCTGGAACTTTAGTTTGAATGTCAATCTCTATATCTACTTTTATGACCTGCATTCCAAAAAAGGTAAAAGAATTTAACTTCACCACCATTTTTACCTCCATAATCCTTATTCAAAAATAATTGTCAAAATTTGTTAAAAAAATTAATTGATAAAATAATTTTTTTGGTTTAAAATAATTATGGAGTAAGTTTTGATTTTTTATGGATAAAATTACAGAGTCTTTTTTTAAAAAGCAGATAGATTTTAGTTGCAGGCATTTCAATTTTAAAGATTGTCCTTATTATCCATGCCACAAAACTGAAGGTGAACTTGACTGTTTTTTTTGTTTTTGTCCATTTTATCCCTGTGATAATAAAATAGGAAATGGTAGATGGATTGATACTAAAAAGGGGAAAATTTTTGATTGTAGTGATTGTGATTTCATTCATAAAGATGAAGTAGTAAAGAGAATTATTGAATTATTCTATGAAGGAAAGAATATAAAACAAATCGAGAGGATTATTAAGAAGGAATTCAAAAAATGAAGAAATATGTGGTAGGTGTTTTTGGTAAAACAGGGAGTGGTAAATCTACAGTTTCAAAAATATTGAGTGAGAAGTATGGCTTTCATCATATAGATGTTGATAAAATTGGGCATATTGTTCTTGAAAAAATGAAAGACAAGGTAATCAGCGGTTTTGGTGAAAAGATAGTTACTGATGGAAAGATAGATAGAAAGAAACTTGGGGATATAGTTTTTAAGGATAGAAATGAGCTTTATAAATTGAATAGAATAGTTCATCCTGAGATAAAAAGAGAAACTCTTGAAGAAATAAGGAAAACAAACAAGAAGTATATCGTTATTGATGCGGCTTTACTTTTTGAAATTGGACTTGATGAATACTGTGATTTTTTGATTATGGTTGAAAGCAAAGAAGATTTGATATATGATAGAAATTATAAAGATAGAAACTGGA
>FQKF010042512.1_pt1 | contig 15734 bp, 13 predicted proteins | sample 1504521 | NCBI WGS metagenome assembly FQKF01 (sample SAMEA4475357, study PRJEB15587) | soil metagenome | biome: Soil; feature: Field | place: India | collected 2015-03-11 | depth 0 m
AACTGAAAGAGAAAAGATGGTTGAACAAGTGTTCAGTTTTTGTGTGAAGACAACCATTCTGTATGAATATGGAACGACACTCAGTGTCGTTCCATAGAGAAAACTAAATACCTGTTTTCGCAGCAGGATATGGCTATTACCCTGTTTCAGCTAAACACGTGGTTTTTGCTGAAACATAGTCATAGCCTGTTGCGAATTTCCAGAAAACCCCTCCACGAAATGGAAGACGGCTTCTCCGGGTGAAAAGAAAAAAGCCTTTTCTCTTTACTACAGGAGAGGAGAAGCCCCTCCCCTGTGAGAGGATCCTCTATTTTCTTTCCCTTGCTATCTCTACCCTGACGGTTTTCCCCTTGTACTTCTGACGATCCAGCCGGGAAAGAAAGTCATCAAGCTTCTCCCGAGGAACATCCACAAAAGAAAATCCCTCCCGCATGGTAATTCGCCCAAGTTCCTGACTCCTGATACCGGTGAGATCAGAAATCCAGGCCAGAAGTCCCCTGATATCAACTGTCTCACGGCCAATGGTGAGAAAAAGCCGTACTGTGGGGCTATTCTCTTCTACAGGAGCAATCTCTTCCTCAGGTTGTTCCCCCATCACCATTTTCAGGAGAGCGGCTGCAATATCGACCGAATCGTAGGTAGAGAGCCCTTCCGTGAGGATGTCGATATATTTTTCAAGTCCCCCTTCTTCGATGACGGAAGCAATCTCATCCAGAATAGCCTGGGTCTGGATCTTTTCAATATCCTGAAGGGTAGGGAGTCGCCGTCTTTCGATCCTGGTTTTGATGTAGCGTTCAATCTCCTTGAGCCGTTTGATCTCCCGCAGGGTGACAAAGGTTACCGCTGTCCCTTCACGACCAGCACGGGCTGTTCTCCCAATACGATGGACATAATACTCCTCATCCTGAGGGAGATCATAGTTCACGACCAGATCGATGTTTTCAATATCAAGCCCACGAGCCGCTACGTCTGTTGCCAAAAGAATATCAAAATGCTGTGCCCGGAATCGCTTCATCACAAATTCTCGCTGGGTTTGTTTCATATCCCCATGGAGAGCCTCTACCTCATAACCTGCCGCATGAAGTTTTTCCTTGAGCTCTTCTACACGCACCTTGGTGTTCACAAAAACCACCGTCTGATTGGGGTTATAATAGTCAATGATGCGGGTGAGAGCCTGGGGTTTTTCTGACTCCCTGACCTCGTAGTAGAACTGAGAGATATGAGGAACGGTAAGTTCCTTGTGAGGGATGGTGATGAAGCGGGGGTTTTCGACAAAATCCTGGACAAGTTTTTTAATCTCGGGGGAGAGAGTAGCGGAAAAGAGGGCTTTCTGAGCCTTCTCTGGAACGCGGGAAAGAATAGCCCTCACATCATCAATAAATCCCATGTCAAGCATCACATCGGCCTCGTCAAGGGTGCAGAAAATAACGTGATCAAGATGGAGTGTTCTTCTTTCAAGGTGATCTAAGATTCTCCCCGGGGTTCCCACCACGATATGGACACCACGACTTAAACTTCGTATCTGTCTCTCGATGGACTGTCCCCCATAGATAGGGAGAATCACCAGCCCCTTTTTGTGTGAGGCGATTTTCTGGAGTTCTCCTGCGACCTGAATGGCCAACTCCCGTGTAGGAACAAGAATCAGCCCCTGAGTAAACCTCTGGTTTTCTGTCTTCTCCACCATGGGAATACCAAAAGCGGCTGTTTTTCCTGTACCTGTTTGAGCCTGACCTACGACGTTTTCTCCCTGTAGCAGGTAGGGAATAGCCTCTCGCTGGATAGGCGATGGTTCCACAAAACCCATCTCGTCAATGGCCTTGAGAATGGGTTCTGAAATTTTGAGTTCATGAAATGTCATGTGTACCTTCCTTATGTACGTATAGCCTATAACGTATTCACGTTAAAAAGACACCTGATAATCCAGAGAAGGGTCGTAAACACCTTCCCACAACCAACGATTGTTTTCTTCTCGAAATACAAAAAGCCCATAGGTGCTTCTGGTATTACTTCCTTTTTTATACGCGTAGAGATAGAGAATATTGTCTTTTCTTTCATGGCGGTGATACACAACCTCGAGGGAAGGCATCACCACAAGGGAAAGAAACCTATCTTCCCGGGGGAGACGAAGTTTTTTATCCTGGCTACTTTCCGAAAGAAGAAAGGCTACATTGGTCTCTCCCCTATAGTACAGGGTAAGATTGGAGAGAATGATCTTCCAGCTGTCCGAAAGAATATCATCTCCGATGGTTTCATCGGCCCACTGAATATCACTCATCAAAGAGAGAGTTGTCGTTCGCTTCCAGGGGAGAGGGACAAAAAGAGAGCCACTAACCTCAATGGAGAGGTTGGTAGAAAAGCTCGGGGTTTCCACCACAAGGGTCATGGGATGAGGAGGCGCAGAGGAAAAAACCACCACCCCCCCATTGGTAAGAGAGAGTCCCATCTGCCACCGTGGAGGGGTATTCCAGAGGGAAACCAATGAAGAGAGGGTATTGGTTTCTCCCTGATCGGCAAGGGTCTGAAGAAGGGAATTTTCATCTATCAGGGTATAGAGGTAACGTCCTCGAAGACCCCGAAGAAGGCGTAGATACTGTCGGGGAGTAAGGGTTGATGAAAGAAGAAGATTTCTATACAGGTAGGTTTTCAACCGACTTTCTCCAAAAAGAGAAACCACCTGCCAGTCATACTGCAACCTGTTGATAGCCAAGCGATAAGCCTCGGGGCTGAGCCATTCAAGAAGTTTGAGACCTGTCACCTCAGTAAGGCTTTCAAGCGACAACAAGTCCTCTTTCTCCCAGCGAAGCCCATAACCGATGTAAGCATGACTCATTTCATGGAGTATAACCTTCAGGACATAGAGCCAGTTATCCTCACCTAAAAGAACTCCATCTAAGAGAAACCGCTTTTGATTGGTCAAAGCGGAAACCAAGGATTCCTCCAGCAAAAGCATGTTGGCAGAAAAAAGCCCATCTGTCCATTCTTCAAGTGAGGCTACCTCTCTTGGCACAAAGACAATTCTCACGTCTCGAAAGGGATAAGAACCAACATACCGCTGAAGAATATCCTTTCCGTCTCGAAGAAGAGAAAAGAGAGTAGAAAGTCTTTTTTCCGGAATCGCCTCATAACGTTCCGGAAGGTAGAAAGCCACCCCTCCCTCTTCTATCTTCTGAAAACGCCCGATGACAAGCCTCCCTGTAAAAAGCAGATTGGTGGACTCTGATTCCCAGCGAGAAAGAACTGTTTGAGAAGAGGTTTTTTCCTCTACAAGACTGGCCCCAAGGATGGCCTGATAACCAAGCGGCACCTCAACACTCAGCGAATAGGAAAAAGCCGGTATCTCATCAAAACTCACCGGTATCCAGACCCGACTACTCTCTAAGAAAACCCCCTCTCTTGAAAGAAAAAACCCAGAGCTTTTTTCCTGACCGGTGATACGGGCTTCCATACGGAAAAGTCGACGGGTGCCGGGAAGCCAATCAGCCACACGCACCCTATATACCTTGATGGACATACCAATCCCCACCCCCTGTTCCATACGAAGGGGGGTATTGCCATCATAGATGGCATCAATAGTCACCGCTTCATGACAATAGAAATACACCTCTCTCAGAGTCTTCTCCCTATAATTCATCATATCGTACACCAGAGAAAGAAAAAGCTGAGGAGAAGAAGGGTCAAAGCGAATAGTCCCTGAAACCTTTCGAATGGTAGCGGTTTTCTTAAGAGCAAACTCATCGCACCCTGCGAGAAGAAGAATGAAGAGAAAAAGCAGGTTTCGTCTCAAGCGGTTTTTGTCTCCTTGCCAAAAAGTTTTTTCCAGAGGCTTTTGAGCCAGTTCCAGAAACGAACAAAGGGGTTTTTCTCAAGGAGCATCTGCTTTTTCTCGATGGCTTTCATCACCTCTTCGGGAGTAAAATCCTTTCGAGTCATGTTTTCTTCAATCTCTATCTCCAGTTCATCCACCTTGTCTCGCGGTGAATAGACAATGGCCTCTATCTCCTGCCAACCAAGCATCTTGGCTACTGTAAGACGACGATACCCGGCAAGAAGTTCGTTTTTTGGCGTCACAATAATAGGGGAAAGAAGCCCATGCTTCTGAATACTATGTTTGAGGGACTCAATGTCCCCAAGATCTTTTCGTATTCTCTCCTTGACCACAATCTCGTTTATCTTCACCTTCATTTCTCACACCCTCCGCTGGATCTTACCTATTAGTATAACGTTAGCCACCAAAAAAGTCAATTAAACCTCCGGGGTAGAAAACCTCAGGGATTCACCATAGAAACAGGTTGGCCTGTGGTTTCCAGAACAGAGGTCCAGAGAGAGGAGTTGGTATCAATTTTCTTTCTCCGTCGGGTAGCAATGTCGATGGGAATATACGTGAAATTGCCTTGATAATACCCTACTAACACGTTCGTACGGCCACTCATCCCAGCATGCACCGCTGCCTGAGCAAGTTGAGAACAGAAAATCGAATCATTTGGTGTGGGGGGACGGCTACGAATGGTATAACTGGGATCGATATACTTGATAGAATGGGGGATATGGTGTTTGGTGAGGTGTTCACTGATCTTTTGCTTGAGGAAAAGCCCGATATCCCGAAGTTTTTTATTTCCGGAGGCATCATACTCCTCTTTCTCTCCCGCAAAGAATTTCTGCCCTGCCCCTTCCGCCACAATAATCACGGCATGACGACGTTTGAGAAGCCGTCGGGTGAGATGAGAGAGAAATCCATTGGGTCCATCAAGGTCAAAATCCACCTCAGGGATAAGACAAAAGTTGGGTTCATTGGTGGCAATGGTGGCATGAGCCGCGATAAATCCCGAATCCCTCCCCATCACCTTCACAATGCCTATCCCGTTGTCATGGGCCTTGGCCTCTGTATGAGCCGCATAGATGGCATCACAGGCCTCAGAAAAGGCCGTCTCAAATCCAAAGGAACGGTCAATATAACTGATATCGTTATCAATGGTTTTGGGGATCCCAACCACCGCAATCTGGAGCCCTCTTCTGGCAATCTCCTCAGCAATTTGTTTGGCCCCACGAAGAGTGCCATCCCCCCCAATCGCATAGAGAATATTGATGCCCAACTCCTGGAGTCTATCCACCATTTTGACGGGATCCTGATTCCCTCTTGATGTTCCAAGGATGGTACCACCAGCGGTATGGATAGTTTCCACGATCTCCGGGGTGAGGAGTTGCACGTCATAGCCGTTTTCTTTCACAAGACCTGCATAACCGTAGCGAAAACCATAGGTGCGTTTATTGTTATAACGATAATAGTTCATCATCACAATAGAGCGAATCACCGAATTGAGCCCAGGGCATATCCCCCCACAGGTCACAATGCCTGAAACCGTTTCTCCTGGTTCAAAAAAGACCTTTCGACGTGGACCCGCCTTTTCAAAAGAAGGAAGGGGAATCTTGTGTTCAATGAACTTCTCCACCAATCCCCTATCAGTGATGGCTATCACCCTCTCATCATCAGGAATAAAACCAGAATCCTGTATCATACTTTCAAAGGGGGAGGTATAACGACAGGGACCAAGTCTGTCAATGGAAAGATCTTCCTCCATAAGTTCCTGTACCCATTGAGGAGCATCAAAAGGGAGTGGCATGTTTTTCCTCCTGATTTTTTTCGTTTTTATTGTATCTCATCTTTTTCACTCTTGCAAATTTATGGAGCGAGGAGAAGAAATCATGGTATTTTTTTGATGAAGATGTACAGTTTGAGCTTTTTATTCATGAAAATTTTTCTTCGAGCGATTTTTCTTGCAAAATTTCCCGAGATGGCTTATAATACTGTATAAATATATTTGGATATATTGATATAATGATTGACCTCAAATGGCTCAAGGCTCTCTCGGATGAGACCCGTCTTCGGATTGTCAAACTTCTCTCTCTCCATGAGTGGAGTGTGAATGATATTGTCCATATTCTTCAGATGGGGCAATCTCGAATCTCCCGGCATTTAGGCATCCTGTACGAGGCTGATCTTGTTTCTGTACGACGACAGGGGCTCTGGGCGTATTATCGTCTCTCTGATATCTGGAAGAAGGAAAAGTGGCTTTCTCTCATCAAAGATGAACTCACAGGCCCCCTCTACGAAGAAGACCTCAAGAGAGCCAGAGAATGGGAAGAGAAAAAGAAAAGGTCCACCCAGAGATTTTTTGATGATATTGCCTCTCGCTGGAACACCCTACGAGAAGAGCTGTTGGGCAACGTAGATCCCATGAAGCCCCTTCTGGAGGGACTTTCGGGTATTCGCCGCTGTGCAGATTTGGGCTGTGGAAGTGGTGAGGGGCTCTCAACGCTTCTCTCTCTAGCCGAGAGGGTTATTGGCGTGGATCATTCTTTAGAGATGCTTTCCTTGGCAAGACAGCGGTTTCTCGAAGAACCCAGAGTGGAATTCCGGCAGGGGGATATTGAAGACCTCCCCCTCAAAGATGGAGAAATGGACCTTGTGACCCTGAACCTCACCCTCCACCATTTGCCAAATCTTACTCTCTGGGCAAACGAGATGGCGCGTGTACTCAAAGAGGGGGGATATGTGGCTATTGTGGATTTTCTCCCTCATCAGGAGGAAAAGCTTCGAGAGGTGTATCATGATTACTGGATGGGTTTTGCGGTAGAAGAGATCATTTCTCTTCTTGGAGCAGCTGGTTTCTCAGTGGTAAAAGAAGCCTATTATCCATTAGCCAAGTCGAATCTGAGGTTATTTGCTCTTCTGATGAAAAAAGGAAAAGGAGGATGCGATGCCGATTTCTCTTGAACTTGTTCCACGAGAAAGAGAAAGCTTTGTCTCAGAGGTGCGCTGGGCAAAAGAGCATATCTCGGCTATTACCCATATCAATATCCCTGATCTCACGAGACTTGAAACGAGAAGCTGGGAAGCCTCCCGGTGGGTAGAGGGGCATTATCCCGTGATTATCCATGTTCGGGCCTGTGATGTAGAACCACAAAAGATAGAGACATTTTATCGGACACTCAAAAGCTATGGTATTTCAGAGATTCTGGTTATCCAGGGAGATCAGGAAAAGGAAAACACAAAGAAGGGGATGTCCTCTGTGGAAATGCTTTCAGCTTTGAGGCAGATAGACCCTTCCTTACAACTGTATGGCGCCATTGATCCCTATCGTCAGTCTCTCCGTGAAGAGATGAATTACGTAGAACAGAAAATAAAAGCCGGAGCCAAAGCCTTTCTCACCCAGCCCTTTTTTGAGAAGGGTATTCTTGAGGAGTACATGGTACACTGCCAGGGGCTTTCGGTATGGTGGGGGGTGAGTCCCATTCTCACCGAGAAAAGCCTTGCCTATTGGCGAGAGAAAAATCGCGTTCCCATTGGAGACGGGTATGATCTCTCTTTAGAGGGAAACATTGCCTGGGCTCGTTTTGTTCTGGAACGAGTCATGGAATACCCGGAGTATGCCCTCTATCTCATGCCAATCCGAGTGGATATCAGTTCGTACTTGTCCCCTCTTTTTGAAAAATTATCCTGAAGGAGGATACTATGGAATACAAGGTAAAAGACATTGGTCTTGCTGATTGGGGCCGTATGGAAATTGAGGTGGCCGAGCAGGAGATGCCCGGGCTTATGGCTATTCGCGAAAAATACGCCCCCTCCCAGCCCTTAAAAGGGGTGAGAATCACTGGCTCCCTGCACATGACGATACAGACAGCCGTTCTCATTGAAACCTTGGCAAAACTCGGGGCTGACGTGAGATGGGCAAGCTGCAATATCTTTTCGACTCAGGATCACGCAGCAGCTGCCATTGCCAAGGCCGGTATTCCCGTCTTTGCGTGGAAGGGGGAAACCCTTGAGGAATACTGGTGGTGTACGCTGCAGGCCCTTTCTTTCCCCGGTGGAAAGGGACCAAATCAGGTTGTGGATGACGGAGGAGATGCCACCCTTCTCATTCACAAAGGGTATTATGCTGAGAAGGACCCCAAGCTCCTTGACAAAAAACCGGAAAGCAAGGAAGAGGCTATTATCCTGAGCCTTCTCAAAGAGGTTCAAAAAGAGCGTCCTGGCTTCTGGCATGAGGTGGTGAAGGACTGGCATGGTATTTCTGAAGAGACCACCACCGGTGTTCATCGTCTCTATCAGATGCAGGCAAAGGGAGAACTGCTTGTTCCTGCGATCAATGTGAATGATTCCGTCACCAAGTCCAAGTTTGATAACCTCTATGGATGCCGCGAGTCTCTCATTGATGGTATCAAACGGGCTACCGATGTGATGATTGCTGGAAAGGTGGCTGTAGTGTGTGGCTATGGAGACGTGGGAAAGGGATGTGCTCAGGCCCTTCGTGGGATGGGAGCAAGGGTCATTGTCACCGAAATAGACCCTATCAATGCCCTTCAGGCAGCCATGGAGGGGTATCAGGTCACCACCGTGGAAGACACCCTCGGTATAGCGGATATCTATATTACCGCCACGGGTAACTGCGATGTGATTCGTATTGAACACATGGAGAAGATGAAGTCCGAAGCGATTGTCTGTAACATCGGGCATTTTGACGATGAAATCCAGGTGGACGCGCTCAACAATTATCCCGGCATCAAACGCATCACCATCAAGCCCCAGTATGACAAGTACATCTTCCCCGATGGGCATGTGATCTATCTTCTGGCTGAGGGAAGGCTTGTCAACCTTGGGTGTGCCACAGGCCATCCCTCTTTTGTCATGTCCAACTCCTTCTCCAACCAGACCCTTGCCCAGATAGACCTTGCCAAAAACTGGAAGACCTATGAGAAAAAGGTCTATCGACTTCCCAAACACCTTGATGAAGAGGTAGCACGCCTCCACCTTGAAAAGATAGGGGTAAAACTCACCAAACTCACTCCCAAACAGGCCGCCTATATTGGTGTGCCGATAGAAGGCCCATACAAACCAGAGCATTACCGGTATTAAGAGACCAGCATATTCTGGAAAAACAGCGTGTGAGCCCATGATATACCATCATGGGCTCACTTTTGATAAACGCCTCATGGAGACTTTTTTGAAGAGAGGCTTTTTTGCTTTTTCTCTTCTTTTGCTGTATATTTTTAGCATGAAAATGGAGTAGATATGAAGGAGTTTTCTCTCGGGTCTCTTGCTTTCTGGATCTTGTTTGCTCTCGGTATTCTGTATTCGATTATTCTTCATGAGATAGCCCATGGAGTCGTGGCTCTCTGGTGGGGAGACGATACTGCCAAGCAAAACAAGAGGCTTTCTCTTTCACCACTTGCCCATATCGATCCTGTAGGCACAGTAATTGTTCCTCTGTTGATGTACCTCACAAGTGGGAGTATCTTTGGATGGGCAAAACCTGTACCCATAAACCCCTCCAAGTTCCGAAGCTGGCGATGGGGAAACCTCACCGTTTCGCTTGCCGGGATAACGATGAATATTCTTGTGGCCGCCATTCTTGTAGGAATTACCCTCGTTTTTCCCTTAAATCTTTTTTTTCATCTCATTACCGTCAATCTTTTTTTGGCTTTTTTCAATCTGCTCCCCCTCCCGCCTTTAGATGGTTTTCGTGTGGTACTAAGCCTTCTGCCCGCTACGTGGCAGCAGAAAATAGAACCGTATCTTTTTCCGTTGGGAATTATTCTGATCATTTTGTTTGTCAATTCCCCGTTTTTCTCTTTTCTTGTGGACACGGTTCTTGGTGGTGTATTGAATGCCCTTTCTCTTCTGTATAGTTCATCATCGTAAGGAGTGTATATGAGAAAAAAAATATGGTTATGGGTCTTTTTTCTGGCAAATGTAGGATATTCACAGGCAACGGGTATAGTCCAGAATCTTCTATCAAGTCAGATTGAGGCTCAGTATGCGTATGGAGTTTCTTTGGCCTATGAAGGAAAAAGAGAGGAGGCTCTTCTTGTCTTAGGACAACTGGCTGAAAATGGGTATCATAACCCCTATAGTTTTCAGATGATTCTCTCTATCAGTGCCAGCCTTTTGCAACAGAAACAATATACCCTGATGCCCGCGGAAAAACTCTATTCGTTAGTGGATTATCTTGCTGATCTTGCCTATACCAACTATGCCACCAACCGCGAGGTTTTGTATGGCTATCTTGATGTGAAAAAAGCCCTTGGGCAGTGGGCAGATTTTGAGAGAGGGCTCTCACAACTTCTGGTTATTGACCCGGAGAATGTGCTGGGCAACTTCTATCGTGGGTTTCTTCTCTATAATCAGCAACGTTTTGAACAGGCCAAGGGATTTTTCTGGCGGGTAATCACCAACGGACAGGACGAGGAATCTTCTCGCCAGCCTGTGTATCAGAGCTACTTTCTTCTTGGACTTATTGAGCTTCGAAAAGAGAACTACAGAGAAGGGGTAACGCTCCTTGAAAAGGCAAAAAACCTCTTTGATCAGGATTATAACCTTGATAGGTATTTAGCTTTTGGATATCAGCAACTTCTTGAGGTACAAAAAGCCTATGATATGGTGAAAAACATTCCTGAACTCTTTTATAGCTCGGATGTGGCCCTCATTCGTATTCAAACCTCGTTTTTTTTAGGCCTGAAGGATTGGGAACGGTTAGCCACAGCCTATGAGAAGGACGCCCCTTTGGCCAGAGCCTACCGTCTTTACGGCCAAAAAAAGTACAGGGAGGTGATCACCCTCATCAATGATCTCATCAAGGAATACGAGGCAAATCCCACCCGTATTTTTTACGCAAACTACCTGAAGCTCAAGGCCGCAGAGGCTATAGGAGACACCAAAACAAAGAGGGAAATGCTGTTTCTCCTTGGATATTATGCTTATCAGGTGGGCAAAACGGATCTCGCCATCCAGTATATCACCCCCCTTGAAAAAGAGAAGGATCTCCGGCTTGAGGCTCTTTTGACATTAGCCTCTCTCTATGAAGAAGCAGGAAACTACGGGGAAGCCATCAAACGCTATGAGCAGTACCTGAGAGAAGCCCCAGAAGAAAAGATAAAAGAAAAGGGCTTTGATCTGCATTTAGCCCTTGCCTTCCTCTACACGAAGAATACCAATACCTACCGTGCCCAGCTTTCCTATGCCCAGGCAGAAAAACTCGCCAAAACGCCGGAACAGAACTACCGCTTCTGGTACTATAGCGGGCTTATAGCTCAGCAGAAAAATCTTCACCTTCAGGCCATTGAGGCCTTCCAGAAGGCCAAACAGTATTCCAACACGGCTTCAGTCAACTATTCCCTTGGGAATTCTCTTTTTCTCCTGCAGCGACTTGATGAGGCAAGCAAGGCCCTGGAAACCTCTCTTGCTATTGAGCCGTCTGCTTCGAGTTATAATCTCCTGGCCTATATCTATGCTCTCAAGAGGGTTTCCCTTGACAAGGCTCTTCTCTATGTTCAGAAAGCCCTTGAAGAAGAACCGGAAAACATTGCGTACAAAGACACGCTTGGATGGATTTACTACCAGAAGGGAGAGTATGAAAAGGCCCTTGAGGTTTTTGCCTGGATTCTCTTGAAGTTAGATGGGATAGAGACCTTTGAAGGGCTTGATGAGGTCTATTACCATATCGGGATGGTGTATGAGGCCCTGAAACGACCGGCTGATGCCCGTCTCATGTGGGAAAAGGGTCTCTCCATCAATCCTAATAATGGGTATATTCGAGAGAGACTTACCCCACGATGAAAAAGGGATGTCTTTTTAACCTTCCCGCTATTCGGGAAAGCCTTTTGGAGGTTTACTACCACTTTGACGAGATCAATGCCAAACTCGAAACAAAACGTGAACCGATGACATTGGAAATTATAGAGCATATTCTTTTAGCGTATGAGTATCTCAATACCCTTCTTGCCCAGGACATAGACCTCTTTAATCCTGCGGGGGTATATGCTATGCTGGAACTCAACCACATTGTGCTTTGTGGAAAAGACCCGGCAAAACGGTTCGAGTTTCATCAGCATATCCTCAGTACAAGGGAAAGGTTTCAGAAAAGGATAGGAAGAATTCTCAAGTGGTACAAAGAAAAGGGCAAAAAACTCCCCTCCCTTCGCAAGGCTGCCCAGTTTTATACCCTTGCTCTCAGTCAGCCCCAGCTCTTCATCGAGGGGAATCACCGCACGGGAAATATTGTGCTGAATTACCTTCTCGTAGGGGACGGTTTTCCTCCCTTTATCCTCACGGTGGAAAATGCCATAGCCTACTTCAATCCATCCAGCCGAATCAAATATAGCGACAAGGACAAATGGCTTGACCAGATCACCCAGATAGGCGTTTCAGAGGGAAGCATCTACTCCCTTCTTGAAAAATATGGGGATACCCGTTATCTTATCTCAAAATATTGTCAGGAGAATCCATGAAAATAGTATTGTGTAGTCTTTTTCTTTTGGTGGGGTTTGGGTATGCCCAAACAAATACCTATACGAAGTGGACAAATCTTGCCTTTCAGGCAAATGGAAAAACCAATGCAACGGAAATCTTAGGTGACTATCTTCACTTTTATCATCTCTCGTGGGAAGGAGTCCGGATCCAGAGTTTTGTGGTGTCATGGCAGCGGACAAATACCGTGTTTGTGCTCAAGTTTCTGCCTCAAAAGTCTCAGAAAACCATTGTCTTTGTGCATGGATATCTTGATCATGTGGGAAACTATGGGGCTTTTTATGAGTTTTTTCTTGCTCAAGGGTACACCATTGTGGCGATGGATTTGCCCGGACATGGACTTTCCAGTGGGCTTCGAACAGGGATAGAGGATTTTTCTGAGTATGCTGAGGCTCTCGAGAGTGTCCTTCAAAGGGTGGATGTTCCCCACCGCTTTGTGGCCATGGGTTTTAGTACAGGGTGTTCGGTATGGATTGAGTACCTTCACAACCATAGAAGAGAAAAACGGATAGAAAAATTGGTGCTTGTTTCTCCCCTTGTGCGACTTGTCAACTGGAACATGGCTCTCATGGGCTACAATATCCTTGGGGGGATTTTGACAGAGGTTCCCCGTTCTCAGAACAAAACCACCTCAGACAGGGATTTTCTGGATTTTATCTACAACAAAGACCCCCTGCAGGAGAAAAAGGTCCATCTCTCCTGGCTTCGAGCGGCAAGAAACTGGCATGAAAGGGTTATCCTGTATCCTTCCTTTGGAACATTTCCCGTCCTGATGGTGCAGGGAAAAGAGGATAGCGTCGTGGACTGGAAGTACAACCTTCCTGTTCTTCAGAGGCTCTTTCCGTCCTTAGAGGTGAAACTCTATCCTGGCAACCATCATCTTTTGATGGAAAGAAATAGGATAGAGATATATCAGGATATTCTCTCGTTTTTGGAGGGTATATGACATGGCAGGAGTTTCTTGAAAAGGCCAAACATGGGGTGGCCTATAGCGATGGTTCCATGGGGGTTTTTCTCCAACAATATGGTCTGAAGGGAGAAGACTGTCCAGAACTCTGGAATGTGACCAAACCTGAGATTGTTCAAAGTGTTCATCGGGCCTACATTGAAGCTGGAAGTGATCTTGTGATCACCAATACCTTAGGCGGCAATAGAATCAAACTCGAAAGCTATGGGCTTGCCCACCGGTTAGAAGAACTCAATGCGGCCGGGGTACGAAATGCCAAAGAAGCCTCACGAGGACGGGCTATTGTGGCAGCTGATATTGGACCAACAGGGCATTTTGTGAAGCCCCTGGGGGATATCTCTTTTGAAGAGATGATGGATATCTACAAAGAACAGATTGTGGCTTTGGCCAATGCGGGAGCGGATGCCCTCTTTTTTGAAACGCATATTGATATCTTAGAACTCAAGGCGGGCATTCTTGCCGCAAGAGAGGTGTGTGATCTTCCGATCATTGCCAGTGTGACTTTTGAAGCTGATGGCCGCATGGTCACAGGAACAAGCCCGGAAGCCGCCTTTACCACCCTTGAGGCTCTTGGTGTCGATATCATGGGAATGAACTGTGGGACAGGACCAAAAGAGATGCTCTCCATCATGGAACGGGTGGGGCATCTGTTTGAGACACCGATCATCGTTCAGGCCAATGCTGGTCTTCCCCATCTCGTCGATGGCCATACCCACTACAGTGAAACCCCACAGAGTTATGTGGAAACGGCTCTGCATATGCTTGAGCATGGCGCCTGTGTGATAGGAGGATGCTGTGGAACCACACCGGAATACATCAGGCTTCTCATTGAACGAAGCCAAAAAGAAAAACCATACCTTCGTTATCAGAAACGAGCGGTAACCTTTCTCAAACTTTCGAGTCGTTTTGAGTTTCACAGAATAGGGCATGATCTTCCCTTTACCGTAATTGGTGAGCGCATCAATCCCACTGCACGCAAGGCCCTTGTGGAAGATATTCTCTCGGGTGGATTTGCCCTTGTGCGTGAGGAGGCCCTCAAACAACAACAGGCCGGGGCCCATGTGCTCGATGTGAATATGGGTATCCCCCAGGCCAATGAGGCTACCTTGATGGAAAATGCCATCAATCTCCTTTCTACCGTCGTGAGAGTACCGTTAGCCATTGATACCTCGTCCCCTTCCGCCGCTATCCAGGGAATGCAAATCTACCCAGGCAAACCCCTTTTGAATTCTCTCACCGCAGAGCCAGAGAGACTTGCTCTCCTCCCTCATGTGAAACGATATGGAGCCGCTTTTGTGGCTCTTCCCATTGATGAGCATGGTATTCCAGACAAAGCGGAAAAACGCGTGGCTCTCATGAGACGTATTCTTGAAGCCACGGAGAAAGCAGGGATAGACAAAAAGAATATTTTAGCGGATCCGTTGGTTATGACGGTATCCTCTGATCAACGTTCGGCGAAGGAAACGCTGAAAACCCTCAGGATGTTTCGAGAGGAACTGGGACTTTTCACCACCATGGGGCTGTCCAATGTTTCCTTTGGCCTCCCTGCAAGGGCCTTTATCAATCAGGCCTTTCTCACCATGGCTATGGAGGCCGGACTTACCTCGGCGATTGTGAATCCCTTAGACGAACAACAGATGGGGCTTGTTCGGGCATCAGATGTCCTTCTTGAGCGAGATCCCTCGGCTATGGAGTATATTCGTCTCTACTCCGGCCAAAAAGGGACAACCCCTCCCTCTCTTTCTTCCTCCCAGACAAAAGATATGCCACTTGAGGAGAGAATCCGGCAGGCGGTTATCAAGGGACAAAAGGATGCCATTGAGGGTCTTCTGGCTGAAGCACTCTCCCACTCCCTGGCTCCCAAGGATATTCTTGACAGGCTGCTCATCCCTGCGATCACAGAGGTTGGGCAGTTGTACGAGAAACGGCAGTACTTTTTGCCCCAGCTTCTCCTTTCGGCCGAAACCATGCAAAAGGCCTTTGCCAGGCTTGAGCCTCTCCTTCGCTCAGAGGGTCAGAAGTCGCAGGGGAAGCTCGTCTTTGCCACTGTGCAGGGGGATGTGCATGATATTGGCAAAAATATTGTCATCCTCATGCTCCGCAATCAGGGCTTTGAGGTGATAGACCTTGGCAAGGATGTCCCGGCCCAGCGGATCTATGAGGTGGCAAGGGAACATCAGGCAGATATTATTGGCTTATCAGCGTTGATGACCACCACCATGCCCAGAATGGCTGAATTTATGGAGCTTCTTGAAAAGGAAAATATGAAAACCCCTGTGATGGTAGGGGGAGCCGCTGTAACCCGACAGTTTGCCTCAAGTATCGGGGCATACTATGCCGTGGATGCGGTGGATGCGGTTCGGGTGGCTCAGGAGATTCTCAGAAAAGGCTAAAAAAAACAAAAATGATACCCTTGCAGGTTTTTTCTTGTCCTACTTAGGTCAGGGGCTACGCCCCTGAAACCCC
>FQKF010024816.1_pt1 | contig 15719 bp, 11 predicted proteins | sample 1504521 | NCBI WGS metagenome assembly FQKF01 (sample SAMEA4475357, study PRJEB15587) | soil metagenome | biome: Soil; feature: Field | place: India | collected 2015-03-11 | depth 0 m
AGCCCTGGCCCTGCTCGACGACCCCCGGCGCCAGGCCGCCCTGCGCGAACACCTGCAACCCTTTGCCCGGCCCAATGCCGCCGAAGCTATCGCCCTCGAGGCGTTGCGTCTATGCGAACGGACTACAAACGCCTCGCCAACCTCATGAACCACCCGCAAGCGCTATGAAACTACAGGACGTCAAGACAACTTATTTCATCGGTATCGGCGGCATCGGCATGTCAGCCCTGGCGCGCTATTTCCGCCATCTGGGCGCCGAGGTACACGGCTACGACCGCACCGAAACCGACCTGACACGCGCGTTGGCGGCAGAGGGCATGCACATCCATTATCACGAAGACATCAGCCGCATCCCGGAACACGTGGACTTGGTCGTCTGGACGCCCGCCGTGCCCACCGACCACGCCGAACTCGTCTGGCTGCGCCAACGCGGGTATCCCATCCTAAAGCGCGCCGAAGCACTGGGCCTCATCAGCCGCGGTAAGCGATGCATCGCCATCGCTGGCACACACGGCAAAACCACCACCTCCACGCTCGCCCTGTGGTTTCTGGTGAACGGAGATATCTCGCCCACGGCCTTCCTCGGCGGCATCGCCGTCAACTTCGACAGCAACTTCATCCTGGGCCATAGCGACTGGGTCGTGGTGGAAGCCGACGAATACGACCGCTCGTTCCTGCACTTGGAACCGGAAATCGCCGTCATCAATTCGCTCGACCCCGACCACTTAGACATCTACGGCTCGCCCGAAGCCGTAATAGCCGCGTACAAACAGTTCGCTCTCCAAATAAAACCGGGTGGAACGCTCTTCTACAAACATGGCCTGCCCTTGGAAGACATAGCCAACACGTTGCGCCAAAGCGGACGCCACGCCTTTACCTTCGGCATCGAAACCGGCGATATTCAGGCAAAAGATATCCATATCAAAGACGGCTACGTCGTCTTCGATATTCAAGCCTCGGGCGCTACCTATCCAAACCTGCAACTGGCGCTGCCGGGCCGCCACAACGTGGAAAATACCTTAGCCGCCTGGGGCGCCGCCCACGCTGCCGGGGCCAACGAAGACGGGATGCGCTACTACCTGTCCGAATTCCGGGGCGTCAAACGCCGCTTCGAGTTCATCCTGCGCCAGCCCGACATCATCCTCGTGGACGACTACGCACACCATCCGGCCGAAATCCGCGCCACCATCCAAGCCGCGCGTATGTTCTTCCCCGACCGCGAAGTGGTCGGGGTCTTTCAACCACACCTCTACTCGCGAACGCGCGACTTCGCCGAAGACTTCGCTGCTGCGCTCGACTTGCTGGACACCTGCTTCCTGCTGCCCATCTATCCGGCACGCGAACAACCCATACCGGGCGTGAGCTCACAACTGATTTTGGATAAAATGAAACTCAAAGACAAACATCTCGTCCGCAAAGAAGACCTCGTCTGGCAAGTGGGCCGGCGAATGCCTGATATGGTGCTCACCATGGGGGCGGGGGATATTGATACTCTGGTACGGCCGCTGGCAGAGCGGTTGAATATTTGAAAATTTAGGCCAAACAAGTTTGGTGGTTACTATAACAAGATATGCGTTTATCCGATTTGTTAAATTACCGTTTGCCGCCCATTCGATACGAGCGGATTGCCCTGTGGCTTTTTTTGGTCGCAGTAGGCATTATTCTATTGTCGTCGGTGTCGCGTCGGCAGCACGATTTCACGACGGAAATACAGATAGACATCCGTCCATTGGAGAGTGGCGCCAGTTTGCTGAGCGAGCGCGAGGTGCGTCAGCGATTAGTGCTGGCTTTTGGCAATACCCTGCGGAGCACCGAGATTGGCCAGCTCGATTTGCACCGCATAGAAACGGTGGTAGAAGAAGACCCGTTTGTGGTTGAAGCCGATGCGTATGTATCGCAAAACAATGTGCTGCACCTCCGCGTCAAGCAGCGCGAGCCAGTGCTGCGCGTGTTAGACAACAATGGCAGCAACTATTATCTAGACAAAACCGGCGCCATGATGCCTTTCTCACCGCTGCATACGCCGCGCGTGCTGGTGGCTACGGGCAATATAGCCCCTTATGCGCCGGATTTTTTAATGAAAAAGAAAAACACGCTCAAAGAGGTTTTGCAGTTAGCCCTGTTGTTGCAGGACGACCCTGTGTGGTCGGTATTCATTCAGCAAATACACCTTAATCAGGCGGGCGAATTCACGCTCATACCCCTCATTGGCGACCATAAAATTCTGCTGGGCAACCTGCGGAATGTGGAAGACAAATTGAAGCGCCTGAAAGTATTCTATCAGGAAGGCATACCCTATGCGGGCTGGCGCAAGTACCAAACCCTCTCGCTCAAATACGACGGCCAGGTGGTCTGTCGGCGATAAGACAAAACAGTTGGCCTATGCAATTTCTCGTAAAAAACTGTATATCAACAATAACAGCACATTACCTTTGTACCCGGGAATACAGGAAGGGTGCAAAGGACAACAACGGCAGGAACCTTATTTTTTCACGTAACCTTTGCACACCATGACCGAATTAGCACCACAAACAACAGATGTGGTTGTTGCGCTCGACATCGGCACCACAAAAGTGTGCTGTTTGGCTGCTCGACGCGACGCGCATGGAAAGCTCGAAATCCTTGGCGTAGGAAAAGTCGAAAGCACCGGCGTACTGCGCGGTGTTGTTAGCAACATTGAAAAGACCGTCAATGCCATCCGCGAAGCCGTGGACATCTGCGAGCGGCAGGCCGGCATGAAGTTTCACACCGTCTATGTTGGCATTGCAGGCCAGCACATCAAAAGCCTGCAACATCGCGGCATTCTGACGCGCGAAAACGACCACACTGAAATCTCGCGGCGCGACATTGATCGCTTAGTCAACGACATGTTCAAACTCGTGCTGCCGCCGGGCGACAAGATTATTCACGTCTTCCCGCAGGAATTCACGGTGGACAACGAGCAGGGCATCTCCGACCCCATCGGCATGTGTGGCGTGCGGCTGGAAGCCAATTTCCACATCATTACCGGCCAGATGACAGCCATAAACAACCTCTACCGCTGCATCGAAAAGGCGGGGCTGAGGGTGGCCGACCTGACGCTGGAGCCCATTGCCAGCGCCGAGGCCGTGCTCTATGAAGAGGAGCGCCAGGCCGGTGTAGCACTGGTAGATATCGGCGGCGGCACCACCGACATCACGGTTTTCCACGAAAACATCATCCGCCACACGGCGGTCATCCCCTTCGGAGGCAACGTGGTTACGTCCGACATCAAAGAGGGCTGCACAGTGTTACAGCCGCAGGCCGAAAAGCTCAAAGTGCGCTTTGGCTCGGCCTTAGCCTCGGAGGTCTATGACAATCGCATCATCACCATTCCGGGGCTGCGTGGGCGCGACCATAAGGAAATCAGCGAAAAAAACCTAGCGCGTATCATCCAAGCGCGCATGGAAGAAATCTTCGATTATGTCCTGTGGGAGATCCGACGCAGTGGCCACGAACGCAAACTCATCGGCGGTATCGTCCTCACCGGCGGCGGCGCCCTGCTGCAACACGTCGACAAGCTGGCTGAACTGCACACCGGCATGAGCTGCCGCATTGGCCTGCCCGTCGAGCACCTGGCCCACGGCTACCATGAAAGCGTCAATAGCCCTATCTTCAGCACCGGTATCGGCCTGTTGATCAGGGGGTTAGACGACGTCCGCCGCCAGGAAAAACTCGCCGAAGCACAGGCCGCCACCGGCCCGAAAGAGCCTTCCAACGTGGCGGAGGAAAAGCCGGCCAGCTGGTTAGACAATGTCTTGCGCAAAACTAAAGAGTGGTTCGAGGCCGAACCCGACATTGATTTCAAGAAATAGAGTCGCTGCCCTCGGGCCGGGGGCTACGTCGTTTATTCACCTTCTAAAATTTTCGACGCTATGTTGTTCGATTTAAACCGCAAGGAAGAGCCTTCCATCATAAAAATCATCGGCGTAGGTGGCGGCGGCTCGAATGCCGTCACGTACATGTACAAGCAAGGCATTGTTGGTGTGGACTACGCCATTTGCAACACCGATGCGCAGGCCATGAGCCTCAGCCCAGTGCCGGTAAAAATCCCGCTAGGTGCCAGCCTCACGGAGGGCCGCGGCGCGGGCAGCAAACCCGAAATTGGCAAGCGCGCCTGCATGGAAAGCATCGAAGAAATCAAGCGTTTCTTAGACGACGGTGCCAAAATGGTCTTCATCACCGCCGGCATGGGCGGTGGTACCGGCACCGGGGCGGCACCCATCATCGCCAAAACGGCGCAGGAAATGGGTATCCTAACGGTGGGCATCGTTACCCTGCCCTTCTCCTTCGAGGGTCGCATCCGCGTCAATAACGGCCATGAGGGGCTGGAAGAACTCCGCAAAAACGTGGACTGCTTAGTCGTTATCAGCAATGACAAGCTACGCCTCATCTACGGCAACATGGGCGTCTCGGCGGCCTTTTCGCAGGCGGACAGCATCCTGTGCACCGCCGCCAAGGGCATTGCCGAAATCATCACCGTGCCCGGCTACGTCAACGTGGACTTCGAGGACGTCAACACCGTCATGCGCGGCTCCGGCGTGGCCGTTATGGGCACCGCCGCCGTCGAAGGCGACGGACGCGCCCGCCGCGCCGTAGACGAGGCCCTCAACTCGCCCTTGCTCGAAGATAACAACATCTTCGGTGCCAAAAACATCTTAGTCAACATCACCTCCGGCACCAAAGAGGCCACCATGGATGAAATCTTCGAGATAACGGAATTCGTCCAGCAGGAAGCCGGCGAAAACGCCAACCTCATCTGGGGCAATTGCTTCGATGAGCGGCTGGGCGAAAAAATCAGCGTAACCATCATTGCGACTGGCTTCGAGGCTTCGAGCAAAATGTCCCAGGTGCCCACCGCAACGCGTGCGCAAACGCCAGCTCTCGCTGGCAGCAAGCAAGTGCTGCATTTGGACGAGGATGCGCCCAAACCTTCATTGGCTACCATCACTGCTCAGGCCAATGAAGAACCGGAAACGCCCAAAAAGGCACCTATTATCGAGTTCGACTTCGATAGCGTGCGCTCTACTGTAGATAGCGCCCGGTCCAAATCCGACGAGCCTTTTCTGAAGCCTGGCAGCGCATCCGCGCCCGACCTAACGCCCGAAGAACGCCGCCGGCGCCTCATCGAAGCGCAGCGCCGCCGCCAAGAAGCCCAAAGCCGACCGCTTAACGTGGTCAAACTCAACTCGCCGCAAACCATCATCGAATTGGAAAGCCAGCCCGCCTACCTGCGCCAGGGCCTCAAGCTCGATGACGTGCCCGAGTCCAATGCGCGCGAAATGTCGGAATGGACGCTCTCCATCGAAGACGACGACATCGAAATACGTCCTAACGGCAACAGCTACCTGCACGATAACGTGGACTGAGCCGCGCCGCTTCGACGAGTACACAGCCCCGTTAATGGGGGGCTAAAAACGCGCGCAATAGCGCCAGCAGCTCCTGCGGCTTGTCGGCATGCACCCAGTGTCCGGCACCCTCGATGGTCTCCACGCGCGCCTGCGGAAACAGTGCGTGAATGAGCGGCAGGTCGTCGTCCTGAATGTATTTCGAGCGGCTGCCGCGCACAAAGAGAGTTGGTTTGTCAAATGGCTCGCCCTGTACCGGCGCCAGAATATCGGCGTAATGTGTCCACAGCACCGGCAGGTTCATCTTCCAGACAAATGATCCGTCGGGGTTTCGCGTCAAGTTTTTGAGTAAAAACTGCCGGATGTTCGCCTCCGGGATGCGTTGCCGAAGAATAGCGTCAGCCTCTTCTCGCGTCTTCAGCTCATTGATATTCAGGGATAAAAGTGCCTCAAAGATATCCTCGTGATTGCTTTCGGCGGCGCCGGGGGCGATATCCACCACGACCAAGCGCTCTACGCGGTCGGGGTGTTCGAGCGCGAACTGCATGGCCACCTTGCCACCCATCGAATGGCCGATGAGGGCGGTAGCGTAGATGCCGTGGCCGTCCAGAAAAGTGCGCAGGTCCTCGGCCATTTCGGAATACGAATGCGTGGATGTGTGCGGCGAGCGACCGTGGTTGCGCAGGTCGGGCGTAATAACGAGGTGGTCTTCAGAAAGGGCTTTGGCCAGCGTCTGCCAGTTGTCCGAAAAGCCAAAGAGGCCGTGCAGGATGACCACTGGCGTGCCCTGCCCGAATTCGCGGTAATAGAGTTCCATGTTTCGGCTTAAAATAGCACTAAAACGGCGCTGTGCGTTTGTTGTTTACCTTTGCCGGGACGTGTTTTTACTATAAAAGACCGAAGAATTCTCTCTGGGCTGTTTTATCACTAAGGCACGAAGGAACAAAGAGACATGAAAAAAATAGCAATGCAGTATTTGACAGCATCAACATGGCATCTGTCAGTGGGTGTCGGGGTTTATAAGTTAGCCGGCTTTCTCACGCTGTTAGGAGGATTGCTCTTTGTGGCCTGTAAGAGCGACTCCAAAAAGGTCCCGGAGGCCGATTTGTACCTGACCACCGACCCGGAGATAGGGCGTCTGACGCGCCTCATTGAGCAAGAGCCCAAAAACGACTCGCTCTATTACTTGCGCGCTGAGGCTTATTACCAGCTGGATGGCTTCGACGAAGCTTTAGCCGACCTGAAAACGGCCATGAGCATAGACTCAATGAAGCCGGAGTATTACCACCTGCTGGCCGACGTGCTGATTGACTATGCGCGCCCTAACGACTCCAAACGCGCCATCGACGTCCTGAAATTAGCCGCCGAGCGCTTCCCGGAGCGCATCCCTACGCTGCTCAAACTGAGCGAATTCCAGCTCATTGTGCGCCAGCACGGCGACGCCTTGGCCACCCTTGGCCGTATCTTCCGCCTGCAGCCGCAACACCCCGAAGCCTTCTTCATGGCTGGGCGTGTGGCCTTAGACATGGGCGATACCACCAAAGCACTCGCCTCCTTCAAAAAATCCGTCCGGTACGACGCCGAAAATGCTGACGCCTGGATGTTCATGGGCCGCATCTACTTGAACCAGGACAATCCTCTGGCCCTGCAGTGCTTCGACAACGTCCTGCGCGTGGACTCGACCAACTTAGAGGCCCGCGAGTTCAAGGCCGTTTTTTACAAAGTACGCGGTGAGTTTGACCAGGCCTTCAACATCTACCGTGACATCGTGCGGCACAACCCCGACTACTCTAATGCCTACTTCGACATGGGCATGATTTATCTGGAATTAGACTCCATTAGCAAGGCCTACGACCACTTCAACCTTGCCGCGAAGACCGACCCGCTCTTTGTCATGGCCTACTACTACCGCGGCTTGGCCAGCGAACTTATGGGCAACCCTGAGGCTGCCCGCGCCGACTATATGCAGGCCAGCAAAATGTCGCCTAACTACGCCGAACCCAAAGAAGCGTTAGAGCGACTCAACAAGCAGAAATCCAGGTAACGCCTTGCCTATGCCTACCTACTTCATCGGCGATGTGCACGGATGCCGCCGCACCCTGGAAGCCCTGTTGGAGCGTCTGAGGCCGAGAGCGGGTGACTCTGTGATTTTTATGGGCGACCTAGTGGACCGCGGCCCCGACAGTAAGGGGGTCGTAGATACTGCATGGCAATTGCAGGCATCAGGTATCCAGACCATTTGCCTGCGCGGCAACCACGAGCAAATGATCTTGGATGCCCTCGAAGACCGCTACTGCAGGGAAAACTGGCTCAAACTCAACGGCGGACCACAAACCTTAAAAAGCTTTGGCGTGAGCAAACCCGAAGATATTCTTGAAGAGTACATGGAATTCTTTCGAGCCATGCCCCTGTGGTACGAAACAGAAGGCTATCTGTGCGTTCACGGCGGGATGAATTTCTGCTTTCCCGATCCTTTGGAGGATACCACCGCACTGCTGTGGGCGCGCCGATGGTACGACGATATTAACTACGAATGGCTGGGCAAGCGCATCCTCCTGCACGGGCACACACCCATGCCGTTGCAGACCATTGAACAACAACTCCAACATTTAACCCAACAGCAATACCTCAACTTAGACAACGGCTGCGTTTATGCGCCCACACACAGTGATAAAGGTCTGGGCCATTTGTTGGCCTTTCAAGCCGATACGCGCCAGCTGCACGTGCAGCCTTTCGTCGGTTAGCCGTCGGTTTTTTTCACAAAAAAATAACCGTATTCTGATGAAAAACTCGTCTGTTTGGGGCGCTTTTTCTATCGGCGAAAAGGCCCGCGACGGCAAAACCACAGAGGCTCATAACAGCAGATAACTGTGCATTCCTCACCCTTTCCTTTTCACGGTTTATTCTTTCATTCTTCATTCTAACATGCAGCACACACTATGAGCACGACGGGAAATTCTCGCATTTATGCCATCATCGTTACCCTACTCCTGCTGGCCTCGGCGGCCATCGGCTGGGTATTCTGGAATAAAAGCCAGGAGTACCAGAAAAGCCTTCGCCAACAAGAAGCACTGGTAGACTCCCTGACCCAGGTGAAAGTACAACTGGAACAGGAATTAGACAACCTTTCGCAGGACTATGCCGCACTGCGCACTGAAAACGAAAGCCTGCAAGGGCAGATCGCCCAATCTGCTACAATTATTGAACAGAAGGAAATCGTCATTAAGCAGATAAAATCTGATGCCAGTCGCGAGGTGAAAGCCCTGGAGAAGCAAATAGAGGATTTGAAAAAAATCCGCGCCGAGTATGAGACCATCATCACTCTGCTGCGCGAGGAGAACCGCCAATTGCGCGAAGAAAACCAGCGCCTGACAGAGGAAAACACCCAGTTGCAGGGCCGTGTGGAGGATATTGCCAAGCAGCTTGAAGAGCAAATCCGCAAAACCCAGTCGGCGCAATTTCGCGCTACGTCGTTCCGCGTCGAGGTGGTGCGTCGGGCGGATAAATTAGTTACCAAAGCCCGTCAAGCGCGCGAGCTGCTCATCAGCTTCGACCTGGTGGACGTGCCGCCAGTATATCAGGGCCCACAGAAACTCTACCTGGTCGTTACCGACGATAAGGGCAAGCCTATCCCTGCTGCTAATCCCATCCAAGCGACCGTGTATGCGCCTACTGGCCCGGTCGAGATACAGGCACAACAAGCCAAGCAGGTCGTGCTGGAAACCACGCAACGCATGTCGTTCTCCTATCAGTTAGAGGACCGCCTCAGAGCGGGTAGCTACGTCGTCGCCATTTACTGCGATAAAGGCCTTTTAGGCGCCTCCAGCTTCCGCCTCCGCTAACTCATAACCGCCAAACTTGTTGGGCAAAGTGCCGACCAAACAAGTTTGGCCACCCAACCACCCATCATCGCACCGCACCACCATGCCCGAACACACGCCCCTCCCTCCGCCCGAAGAAACCCCGCACCCCGAGCTGCCCCAAGCGCGCTCGTGGGGGCAGCGTGTGTGGTCCATCGCGGAGAAGGTGCTCTTTTGGGCTATCAGCCTCCTCATAGTCATTGGCTTCGTTCTTCAGTTTCCGCCTGTGCAGAGCTGGTTAGCAGACCGGGTGACCTCGGCGCTTTCCAGGGCCTGGGGCGCGGAGGTTTCGGTCGGCTACGTTTATCTGTCGTTGGTAGATGGCGTGGAACTCAGCCGGCTATACGTATCTGATCAGCAAGGCGATACGCTTTTGTATGCCGGTGCGCTCAAGGCCGGGCTGAGCAGAGGTGTTTGGTCGGCGCTGCGTGGGCGATTGGAGTTCGACCGGATTGACCTGGAGCAGGCCCGCTTTTTTCTGCGCCGTGGTGAAGGTAAGGAAGCGCTCAACCTGCAGTTTATTTTGGACTACTTCGCCTCCTCAGAGCCACCTCGGCCCGATGAGAAGCCGTCAGCATTTGGCCTGAGCGTGCGCCATTTGTATTTGCGCGATGTGCATTTCCTGTTGGACGACCGCGCCGATGGCAAGCGCATGGAAGCTTATCTACGCGAGGGCATTCTGCAGGTGGGCGACTTTAGCCCTGGTGCCCAGCGCCTGCACGTGCAGCGGCTGGCACTGGATGGAGCTAGCTTTACCATCGCGGAGTTTGAGGGGGACCCAGCAGTTCCGAAAAGCCCGCCAGCCGTTATCGAAGTACCCGATACTTCGGTTAGCAAGCCCTTGCAGATTTTTGTGGAACAGCTGTCGCTCCAAAACAGCCGCTTTGCCCTTGACCGCTTCGACGCCTCACCCCAGCGCCATGCGCTGGAGGACGCCATTGACTTTGAACACCTGCTTGTCAGCGATATTACTGTGAAGGCCGACAGCGTAACGGCCAGCACAGACTTAGTCTTCGGCGGTCAGCTGAGGCAACTGCAAGCGCGCGAGCAGAGCGGCTTCGTCATCGAGCACCTGTCGGCCCGCCAGGTGCACGTCTCCGATACCCTCACGGCCCTTTACGGCATGCACCTGCAGACCAATGGAAGTCTGCTAAGCGATACCATAAGCCTGCGCTACCGTACCTACCGCGACTTCGAGCGCTTCACCGACCGCGTTTATATGGACGGAAGATTGGCTGAAGGCGCGCGCGTCCGACTGGGGGACATCGCCTTCTTCAGCCCTGATTTGAAAACCAATGCGTTCTTCGAGCACAACCGCGACCTGGTAGCCGATATCTCTGGCTGGGTCTATGGACGCGTCAACAGCCTCAACGGCCGCAACCTTTCCATCCGTGCAGGTAGGGACCTGATGCTCCGCGGCAAATTCGACGGCGACGACCTGGCCGAAGGCAGCGACCGCATGCGCCTGCTCTTTGACCTCGAACGCGCTGAAACCAACCTGCTCGCCCTGCGCCGTATCCTGCCGAACTTTGACCCGCCAGCCTACTTCAATACGCTGGGCAATGTCCGCTTCCACGGGTACTACCACTTTCTGTTCGGCACCAACCATATTCTGGCCGGAGACCTCACCTCTGATGTCGGTTACGGCCGCTTAGACATGAAATTGGACCTGGAAGGTGGCCAGGAACGCGCCCGCTATTCCGGCTTCTTAGAAATGCATGACTTCGACCTGGCCACCTGGACGGGCGACAGCCAGTTCGGGCTGGCTTCCTTTAATTTCAAGATCGCCGAAGGAACAGGCCTGACGCTCAACACCATCCGCACGCGCGCTACGGGAACCATTGACTCGCTCTATTTCCGAGGCTATAACTACCACAACATCGAACTCGACGGGCGCTTCGAACAGGCCGTTTTTAAGGGCCGCGCCGAGATGGACGACCGACATATCGCCTTCTCTTTCGACGGTACCATCAGTCTCAAAGATTCCACGCCAGAGTTCGATTTTAAGGCTGACATTCGGCATATAGACCTGTGCGAACTTCACCTGGTCGAACGCGACTGGACTCTATCGGGCAAGGTGCAACATCTGAAACTCTACGCGCCCGACTGGGACAATCTCTACGGCGCCGTTGTGCTGCGGCATTTCCGGCTGCAGGAGCACGGACAGGTGTATCGCTTAGACTCGCTCACCTTTGGCGCCTCCACCAGCGCCCGAGGCCAACGACGCTTTATCCTGTTCTCCGATGTGCTGGACGGCAGCCTCACCGGACGCTTCACGGTCAACCGCCTGTGGACCAACCTGCTAACCGTACTCCAGCGGTATTACCCTTCCCTTGTACATCAAGCCCTAGGTCAGTCGCTAACCGATACGACAACCATAGATGACAACTACCAGGTCAAACTACGCATCAAGGACACGCGCAACCTATTGCAACTGTTCGTACCCGAGCTGGCTCCGCTCCAACAGGTGCAATTCGATGCCCGCGTCAACGCACCCACCGGCCAGATTGACCTGCGCGCCTCAGCACCTGCGCTGCGCTATGGTGAAGCCGAAGTCTATCAGCCCGAAGTCGTCTGGCGCATCAACCGCGACAATGGACGCCTCAAGGTGGACTTGCCATGGGCCAACCTGTCGCCCAAACAAACACTTGGCCATTTTAGCCTCGAGGGCGACCTCTCCGCCCAACGCATCGACTTCCTCTTTTTAGCCGAAGACACCACCTCCGTCGTCGAGCGACTCTTCCTCAAAGGCGAACTCTCGACGGTGGACTCCATGTGGAACGTGCACTTCAACACTGCAACCCTCACGTTCTTTGGCGAACGCTGGGAAATGGAGGAGGATAACTACGTGCGCTTCCGCCCGGGCTACTGGGAGTCCCAAAACATTTACCTGATGCACGACCTCAAGCGCGTCATGGTGGAAAGCCACAACGACGGCCGCGGCCTGCGCTTTGCTTTAGCCAACTTCGACCTCAACTTCCTCGAGCGCTTCTTCCCCTTAGACAACATCACCTATCGCGGTAATATCTTCAATTTAGACGGTGAGGTCGAGGATATTTTTGACGTAAAAAACCTGCAGGCCTACATCACTACCGATACCATTTTTGCCAACGAAAAGCCGCTAGGCGCGCTCATGGGCTTCGCCGAAATGGCGCACTGGAAAGCCCCTCTGCTGACTCTGCTCTATCTGCGAGACCGCGACAAACACGACCTGCGTATCTCGGCGGGCTTTTTACCCAATCCCGACGCGCGCCCGCACGTCAACAGCGAACTGGGCGAAATTCGCCCAGGCGAGTTCCAGGCCTCCGTTCACGCGCACGCCTTTCCGCTGAGCGTGCTCGAACTCATTGTGCCCGACATCTCCAAAACCTCCGGCACGCTCGATGCCCGCATTGACCTGGGCGGCCCCTTCGACCGCATCCGCGTCAACGGCGAAGCCTGGGCCGACGGGCAATTCCAGCTGGATTACCTCAAAGCCCTCTTCTACCTACCGCGCGAACACATCATCCTGACCCATGAGCGCATCTGGGCCGACGGCGACACCATCCTTGACGCCACCCGCCGCAATGCCGCCATCATCACGGGTGGCCTGCGACACCACCACTTCCAGGACTGGCAAGTGGATTGCCGAGTCCGAAGCATTAGCCCTAACTTCCACATCCTCAACACCCGACAGGGCGATAACGACCTCTTCTTCGGCCAGGCCATGGGTAGCTTCGACGCCACCTTTAAGGGCAGCTTTGATAAAGTGGATATTCGTATCAGCGCTACTACGGGGCGCGATACCCGCCTGTACATCCCGGTAGGCTCCTCCGGTACCGACGTGCAGGAAATCAATTTCATCACTTTCCGAAATGCCTCTCCGGCCACCCCGGATACCGCTGAAACACCTTCTGAACGCCGACGCCCGCGCCCTGCCGCCTTAGGTCTGTCGCTGGAGATGAACCTGAGCATCACCGAAGAGGCCGAAGTGCAACTCATTTTCGACGCGCAGGCCGGCGACATCATCAAAGGCCGCGGTTCGGGCGACATCCGCATGGTCATTACCCGCGAAGGTAACTTCAACATGTACGGCACCTACCGCATTCTGCGCGGCGAATACCTCTTTACCCTGCTCAACTGGGTCAATAAGCCCTTCACCGTCGAAGAAGGCGGTACCATCACCTGGTACGGCGACCCTTTCGGTGCTCAAATCAACCTTAAGGCCGTTTACACCGAAAACACATCGCTGACTAACCTCATCCGAGACGAACTGGTAGCGGCCCCGAACTTGACCTCCGAGGCCAACCGTCCTACCCGCGCAGTGGTTACCATGCACTTGCGCGGAGACCTTTTCAAACCCACCATCAGCTTCGACTTAGCCTTTCCCAATATCGCCGGCCAGCTCAAGTCCATGACCGACAGTAAGCTGACCCTTCTGCGGCAAGACCAGAACGAACTGACGCGTCAGGTCTTTGGCTTAGTGGTGGTTGGCTCGTTCCTACCGCCTTCCACCGCTGCCGGCTTCATCCAGGGAGGCGACTACGTGGCCTCGGCGTTCAACACGCTTACCCAAATGCTTGGTAGCCAGCTGTCCAATTATCTCAACGAACTGGCATCCGAATGGGTGGGCGGCCCGTTGTCGAGCATCGAATTCGACATCATATACAACGAATACCGCAGCCAGATTAACCCCGAGCAGCCGGCGCTCAACGGCGTTGGCCGCGACTTTCAGGTGCGCCTGACTGGTGGCTTCAAAGATGACCGCATTACCGTGCAGGTAGGCTCCCAGGTACTTGGCGTACCGCGCCCGGGTACGTCTGCTAACGAAGCCTTTTTGGGAGGTGATGTAACTATAGAAATTCAGTTCACTCAAAACCGCCACTGGCGTCTGCGCGTCTATCACCGCACCGAACCCGATATCGCCGGTGGCACCCAGCGCTCGCGCTCCGGCGGTGGGGTGGTCTTCCGTAAAGAGTTCGACACCTTTGGCGAAATGATGGAGGGCCTGACAGGCTGGATGCGTGGGCGCAAAAACGCCTCCTGAAGTATGCGCTGTGGCCAACCGCTTTCCGTTGCTGCGGCCTTGCAGGTCTTCCAGGTGCTGCGCCTCGGAGCCGTGGTGTTGGGCAGTGTGTTGCTGGCGCGCAGCCCGGTGGGCATGGAGGCCGTCGGCCAATTTGAAGCCATGCTCTTCGCCGGCTCGGTAGCGGCGTTCTTTTGGGCCAACGGCCTGCTGCAGGGCGTCATTCCGCAATACCATCGCTTGGCAGCGAAGGAACGGCCTGTTTTTCTGTTTCAGGTTTTTGCGCTGTTTGGCCTCCTATCGGCCCTTGTGTGCGGAGGCTTTTGGGCGACACGGGTGGTGCTGCTGCCTGTGCTGACAGGGCTGCCGCTCGTCGCCTGCTGGGGCTGGTTTCTGCTGCATCTGTGGGTGCAGCTGGCCACTCTCCCGCTCGAACATATCTATGCTCTGCGCGAGCGTTCGAGTGCGTTGTTGGGCTGGGGCGTGCTGTCGTTTGGCGGCTATGTGGCAGCGGTAGCGCTTCCGGCTTTTTGTGGCTGGGGGCTATTGGGCAGCCTGAAGGCGCTGGCAGTGCTGGGCCTTGTCCGGCTGTTGTGGTGTGTCGCAGCCCTTGGCGGCGTCGTTCGCACGTCGTGGCGACCGCTGCTTTGGCGGCGCTATGTGTGGTTTTCGGCGCCTTTGGTGCTCAACCTGGCGGTGGGCCAGGCTATTGTCCTGTTTGATAGCTGGCTGGTGGGCTGGTACTACGGCGATGAGGCCGTTTTTGCCCTGTATCGCTACGGCTCGCGCGAGCTGCCGCTGGCCCTGGCGCTGGCATCGGGACTGGGCACTGCGCTCACGGCTCGCATTGCCGCTAAGCCGGCTGCCGCGCTGGCCGAAATGCGGCGTGAGAGCGTGCGGCTATTTCACCGCGTGTTTCCCGTCAGCATGGTGCTGCTCGTTGTGTCGCCCTGGCTGTTTCGCACGCTGTTCGGCCCGGCCTTCGAGCCGGCGGCAGCGCTGTTCAACATTTACCTGTTGCTCACCATCAGCCGCGTATTGCTGCCCAATGCCATTGTGCTGGCTTACGGGCATGCCCATGTCTTGCTCCGCGTCGGCCTTTTAGAGCTGTTGCTAAAAGTCGCCACGGGCTCTCTATTCATTCACTTGTGGGGCTTACCGGGCGTGGCCTGGTCGGCCGTGTTGTCCTTCTTTTGGGAAAAAATGGCGCTTGCGTGGTACGTTCGGCGGCGGTTAAGCGTAGCGGTGGGCCAATGGCTCGACGTGCGCTGGTTTGCAGCGTATAGCGCAGCGCTGGCAGTGTTGTGGGCGTTGTTGGGGCGCTAAGGGTTCAAGACGGAGCCTTTGGAATAGGTTTCAGAGCAGATTCAACAGAGCGAGGGCGTCGCCGGAACTACCGACTGCCAGGGAGGTGTTTACCAGTGCCCGGGACGGGACTCGAACCCGTACGGCCTCAACAGCCACAGGATTTTAAGTCCTGCGTGTCTA
>FQKF010073115.1_pt1 | contig 15701 bp, 14 predicted proteins | sample 1504521 | NCBI WGS metagenome assembly FQKF01 (sample SAMEA4475357, study PRJEB15587) | soil metagenome | biome: Soil; feature: Field | place: India | collected 2015-03-11 | depth 0 m
CCGCTGCATTCCTCAAACGCAGCGGGAAAAACTCCCTCGATATATCCTCATTGCACAGGTTTGGGACGATACCAGCAACCCCTTGTCGTCGATAAAAATTTTATCAAAATGCCCGGTCAGGAGCAAGGCAAAAAGCCTACGGGCGATTAAAAAAATACTGATTTTTAAGTTTATAGTTCTTAAGAAATCTCATAAAAAAATTTTAAGCCAGCCTTCCCCAACTATCAGAAGAAACTCCAACATATGCAATTCTGAAAACACTTACAACACCATATATTGGGTTTTCTGTTCTATTTGCACAACCGCTCGCTATATATTGTTATATAAATCCACATAATCATTTGAAAGAAATAGGGATTTTTGGACTTCTTTCCAGGCATGTTGCGAGAGGTAAACTATACGCTATCCATCATCAATCGAGCAGCCTTTCGACAAATCTCAACCGCAAAGTTGGTGCCACGATCCCAGGGATAGACCTGACTCATACTGGCAAAGAATAACCCTTTCAAGGGGGTTTGAATGGAGGGAATATTCCGGGAATGATTCAGATATGGCACCGGCTGAGCATAAGAGGTACGCCAAAGCCACACTTTATTAATCCACTCCGGCTTGAAATCGGGGTTGAACTTTGGAAACACCCGAATGAAGCGGCTTAACAGTTCTTCCTCACTCAACCGGAAGTATTCATGGTCGGGGTCAAGATAATCCCCACAATAAACAATGTGATCTCCCCCAAAAAATTTAGGATCGAGGTAATTTGTGTGTTCGACCAAAGCCAGGAAAGGATAGCCGGCAGATTTTGGAATATTAAACCAGTAGTACCCCTGCCTGGACAATTGATGTTTGAGAGAGAGCACCAGGACTACTGCTCCCATACTTTTGAGGCGCAGAAGTCCCTTGAGGTAATCCTCCGGTAACTCCGGTGCCATACGAGCAAGTTGTGCTGGCGAAGAGGTGACCAAACATTGATCAAACTCTTCTTCTGAAGTTGTGGTTATTTTTAGAAGTCGCTCTCTACCTTTAGCGATTTGAGTTACAGGTGTATTAAGCCGAATTGATACCCCTAAGGAACGTAAATGATCCGCCAGACGATCTGCAAAAACCTGAAAACCGCCTCGAAAAGTCCCCAGTCGAGTTGTCCGCGCTTTCAATCGCGCCCACATCCACGCCATATTGACTTCAGTGTAATGGGGCCCGAATTTTCCTTCCAGTAAAGGCTGGAACAATGTCTGATATAACCTTTCTCCGTACCACTGCCTCATCCAGTCATGGGCCCTGAAATTCTCGAGACTCTGCCATTGAGCCAGATAACGAAGATAAAACGTTACCAGCCCAAAGCGGAGGATGCCCCAAGGAAACTGAAAACCAGGGAAACGAAGCGCAGCAAGAGGGCTGTCCAAAGGGTAAAACTCGCCTTGATGATAGGCAACCGTTTTGGGGCGCCTGAACATCACATCCTCTTGCCAACCTAATTCCTTAATCAGCCCTAAGATTGCCCGGTCACTTTGAAACCAGTGGTGATAAAAGCGCTCAACACTCCAGTCCCAATGAGGTTCTTTGAAGCCGGATGCCAATCCTCCAACAACCTCTGAGGCTTCAAAAATGACAACCTTATGTCCGGCTTTGACCAGGTCAAAAGCTGCCGCCATTCCACCAAGCCCAGCACCAATGACCGCAATTTTCATATTTCTTCTGCCTCTATCACTTTTTTGTTGGTATGTTGAATGTCTTTTCCCCACCGAAGTGGCTGTTTGAGGTAGTAATAAACTCCCAACAACGTAATTGGGAACCAGAGCGCACCGTGAAGAACCAGGGTGTAGCCGGCGGCCACTTCTGGTAAAACACCGTAGGCTACCAGCACAGCAATTCCAGGAGTATCAAATGTTCCAACGTAACCTGGCGCACTGGGCAAAGTTGTAGCAAGATTAACGATTCCATTCATGAGCATCAGGGCAAAGAATGATACCTCAAACGGAAAAGCATGCATGACAAACCAGTATTTTGCCGTTTCAAAAAGCCAAATAATAACTGTAGTGGCAAAAATCATTAAGGCTTCAAGCGGGGAACGCAAGGCTTCCAACCCTGAAAGGAACTTAAGTGCAACCGAAAGCACCTTGTCTCGAAATTTTTCCGGAAGCCATTTGCTGAGCAATCTCAAAAAACTTTCTGTTTGTTTCGGGAACATGGCACATAGCAGAAAAACAATCAAGGCGCTAAAAAATACAGCCGAACCACCAATTGCAATCGTACGGATATCTAAATTTGCCCCTAATCCGGCATTATGGGTCAGTCGGGTTAATTCGGCAAGGTTTAAGAATACAAAAGCCAACATTACCACCCCATCATAAATTCGCTCGATAAGAATGGTAGCCAGGGACGCAGAGATTGGAATACCCGACCGCTCTTTTAAGATAACCGCACGAAGGATTTCTCCTGCTCGGGCTGGATAGATGTTATTCCCCATGTATCCAATTGCAACAATTGGAAACATGGTGGTTGTTGGTATTTTTTTCAATGGGCGAAGCAGGTAATGCCAACGCCATGCCCTAACCCATACCCCTAGAAAATAAACCGTTATACCGGGAACAAGCCACCAGTATTTTGCGTATTTTATGGTTTCCCAGAGTTCCGTTAATTTTAAGTTTGCCAGCGCTAAATACAAAAAAAAGGCGCTGATTCCAACGCCAAGCCAAAACTGCCAGCGCTTCATTATACACTCACTAATGAAATGATCATGGAAAGAATAATAATCAAGGAGAGTCCAAGCAGAATAATCTGATTTCTCCTCCGAATGGATTGCTCATGTTGAACACGGTTTTTGCCTTGCTTTTGCTTCATCTGCAGACTCCTTTCCAGGGCAATTTTAAACCTTTCCCATTCAGAGGTCAAATTTAAGGTTGAGGCACAATTCATTCGAATAAAACTCAGCAAGAAATTCTAATCCGCTTTTTATTGCATAAATAGAATTTATGTTCTATAATAAATTGGGTGATCCATAATGATCAATGTAGCGGAGATTCAGGTTGGGACAAGATCTCTTGGACCCGGTTGGAGAACTGTCATTTGGGTTCAAGGGTGTCCTTTCCATTGCCCTGGATGTTATTCCCCAGATTGGATACCAGATAAGCCCGCACAATTCTACACTCCCGAAGATTTATTCTCGAAGGCAATTTCAGACCATCGGATTGAAGGGATAACTATTTCAGGCGGTGAGCCTTTCAACCAGAGTCAGGAATTGGAAAAATTCCTGCATATCGTCCGAGAGCGTACCTCATTAAATGTAATTTGTTTTAGCGGTTTTACTTTTCGACAACTAATCCAGCACCCTTCAAAGTCAGTCCATGCCATGCTCCATTTGATTGATGTTTTAATCGACGGGGCATACATTCGGGAGAAAAGCACAGATCTGGGGTTACGAGGATCAACAAATCAGAAAATTTATCACCTGACACCGGCTCTGATTCATCATGACTTCATCAGTGCTCCACGAGTGAATGAAATCCACATTTCAAATAACAAAATTCTGGCAGTGGGTATTCCAACCAGTGGCATCGAGTCTTTTATGATTGGGGAACCACCATGGCTTATTCAATCGGAGGTAAGAAATCATGAGCGGACATAAAAGGACGACCGTGACAATAAGCCAGGAAGAATATCGCCGGCTGTACGAGGCTGAGATGCTATTAAGAGGGATGGATACCAAGCCTTTTGAAACAAACCATCAGCCCTCTCCAGAAACCTTAGCCTTTTTATCTCAACAGGTAAATTCAACGATTCAAAGGCAGGAAAATTTTCTTCGACTGGGTCAGGAATTACAAACAGAATTCTCTCATCTGGAGACCCAAACAGCATTTTACCTGAGAGAGATACAGGGGCAAATCCTGGAAATGCTTAATCAAGACCGAGAAAATTTTATAAATTTGGTTGATCAAATTCAAAACAATTTAAACTACATTGAAGAAAAAACCATTCGTGAGCATGAAGCAACCCAACAAAGGCTTGCGGAGTTAGAATTTCAATCCCAACAAACCTTCCAAAGAGAAAAATATACTTCCGAATTAGCCCATGAATGGTTGAATGATTGTGTTCAAATATACAACTTTATTCTGGAAAATTATCCAGAGAGCATTCCACATCTGGAAGAGTTGAGAGACATCTCATCTCAATTAGGTATTGCCCTCCAAAATTTTGAATCAGGATTGTACGAAGCCGCACTAACTACCGGTCAGAACCTTTATATCTTTTTATCATCTCTACGAGTCCAATTAGAAAAAGAAGGGTTAGAAAAGAGAAAAATCCTTGCAGAAATTTTGGAGGAACTTCGCGCCATCAAGAAGGAAATTGTTGAAAACCGTGAAATTAAGCCCTTAGACCTTCAGGGAAACTTTCTTGACACGCTAATCTCTGTAGATGAATGGACGGATAATTCCCTATCTAATCTGGAGGAAACCATTTCCTCGATAATTATTCAGTTCGAGGAACAAGGACTGGAACACCCAATAGAATACCTTCGGAATTTTAAAGCGAACCAAATTCCCTTGATACAAAATGAATTCTTAGAAGCAATCCATCAGGCTAGACTTAGTGCCTTGAATGCTCACTTGAATTACCTGATTGCTCACGATGTTTTACTTGCCCTTATTGAGCAAGGATACAAACCCGTGGAAGGGCATTATAAGCCAGGAGAAAAGGATATTTACATCGCTAAAGCGGAAGACCCGTTAGGAAATGTCGTTGAAATACAAGTTCAAACCAGTTCTCCAGAAAAAATTGAGCATCATTTGCATATTATTTCCACTTATAACCAGACCCAATCCCTGCACGAATTACGTCAGCGTGCCAGAGAAATTCAAAGAAGTCTGAAACGGATTGGTTGGGTTGCTCACGAGTCCATTGAGATCCCTTCATCTGCTCAAAGAATTACCCAACAGCCCCAAAAAGTATCTCTTAATTCCAATGGAAATGCTCGATGATGGACAGAATTAGACTAAAGGTTTTGGAAAAACTGGAACATAAATTCCTGATTCTTTATGGTTTTGGGATTTCGGACTCCTTCCTAACCGAAGATTTAGAAGAAGTCCCTTTAGAATTTGCACTTCTTAAAACACTGAAAGGTTTAGGTTTTAGACGAGTCCTGTTTCTCAATCCTCAAAACCCACTGCAGTTTCTGGATGAAGAATCAAAACAACTCTCCAAGCATATCATTTGGGAGAAAAGGAGTGAGGTACTACAAAGCAAATGGATTTCTGAAATTCAGACAGGTCCTTTTGGGAATCTCCATTTTTACCAAAGGGTTAGTGGAAGTTCCCTGGAAAATGGTGAACCAATGGGGGATTTACATGGATTACGTCTGGTAGATTATATCCTGCAGGAACACTCGCCTTTCAGGACCGCAGTGATTATCGATCAGGCAGACGTGTTTCTCACCCATTTCGAAGACCAGCGTTCTATGGCAAGTATTATCGGACGATGGTTGAGATTGCCTTCTTATAATCAAAGCCAAATTTATTTTGTATTTGCTTCGCCAGACTTGCAAGACCTTGCAAACCGGATAGAACTATTACCCCTTCCCGAACTCTCTTTGTTCTTTGGGAATAACCCCCAAAAAAATTTGTCCACTCATCCATTTTTATTTATTGAAGGTCCTGAATTAGACGAATGTTACCGTTTACTCCAATTTGCTAGAACAAATTTGTCCGTAGAAATTCCTGAAGAAGAATTCGAAACTCTAGCCGAATGGATCATGCTGGAAAACCAACCATTAAAAACCTGGTTATTCCGATTTTCTCAAATTTCCAATTTCTCGGTAACAACGGGCAAACAAACAGGTTGGTTTCAAGCCTTCCATCAGGACTCCCGAAGTATTGAAGAAAAATTGAGTGAACTTGTAGGGCTGGTTGAAATCAAAACGCGGATAAAGGAACTTTCTGGTTGGGTAAAGGAAAAAAAGAAAAATGGGAGACCCATCGATCATAACTTCCATATGATTTTTATCGGAAACCCCGGTACAGGGAAGACAACCATCGCCCGCCTTATGGGAGAGATATTGAAAGATATTGGAGTTCTTCGGAAGGGGCATCTTGTTGAGGTCAAAGCCAGCGATTTAATTGCAGAATATGTTGGAGGGACTGCTATAAAGACAAACTCTGTCATTGATAAAGCAATGGGAGGAGTTCTCTTTATTGATGAAGCCTATTCTCTCAGTGCCAAAGATAGGGGTGGATTTGGACAGGAAGCATTAGAAACCTTATTGATTCGCATGGAGAATGAGCGGAATAACTTTATTGTCATTATGGCGGGGTACCCTCAGCAGATGAATGAACTACTGGAGTCCAATCCGGGATTAAGCAGGCGCTTTCCAACAGAAAACCGATTTTATTTTTCTGATTTTTCAGAAGAAGAATTATGGGATATCCTGAAAAATTTGTTCAACAGCAAAGGCCTTCAATATTCTGCAGAAATGGAAACTGTCTTGAAGGAAATCTTACACCAAATGGTAATTCAAAAAAATGAGCACTTTGGAAATGCCGGGGAAATTCGCAACATGGTGGAAGCAATGGAACGAAAATGTCTGGCAAGATATCATTATTCAAACTTAAGGGGAGATTACTATCTTACTTATGAAGATATTCCTCAAGAATATCTAAGTTTTCTTAATCCAGTCCGGGAAGGTGAATCTATCGATATTTTCAGAGAATTGGATCAATTGAAAGGGTTAGTACAGGTCAAGAATTACATCAGACAATTATTTTTCAGAATTGAATTTGAAAAACTCCAAGCATCAAATAAAGGGATTCCCAAACCCCAGATTAAGATACCACATCTTGTATTTATCGGTAATCCCGGGACGGGCAAAACCAGTGTGGCAAGATTAATTGCCAGATATTTTCACCAAATTGGTTTCCTAAGAAGAGGACAATTGGTTGAAGTCACCGCTGCCGATTTGATTGCCGGATATGTAGGGCAATCTACAGAAAAATCCATGAAAGTTATAAAATCATCCTTGGGAGGAGTTTTATTTATTGATGAAGCCTACAGCCTGATTCGGGGTTCAAATAAAGAGCATTATGGTCAGGAAGTCATTGATTTACTGGTTAAGGCAATGGATAAATACGAAGGGCAATGGTGTATTATCCTTGCAGGTTATCCTGAGGAAATGTTTCAATTTTTACACAGCAATCCGGGTCTCAAATCACGTTTTGAAGATCCCATTTTCTTTGAAGATCTTTCTCCAGAACAACTTGCAGAAGTGATAAGTGAACTGGCGGAGAGAGATGGGTTAACCATCACTGACGAAGTTATGACTTTAATATTGGAGGAACTTGAAAGAAGAAAAAAAGTTCATGGTAAGGCATTTGGAAATGCACGAGAAGCGAAAAAAATTTATGAACTGATGAAAAACCGCCTGGCAGAGAGGGTTATTTCGTCTAAACAAAGGTATGAAAATTGGAATGTATTTTTACCTGAAGATGTCCTGTTCAACGTGCCAGATGCAACCAGTTATGATAGCGAGATTTTTTACAATATTCCCCGAAAAATCAAATTAATATAATTCTGCAATGACGCGATGCATTTGCGTAATTTTTATCTGGTACCAGTCTCTTCTCTGAATCTCTCTTCTAAAGTCATATGTTCGAATTAATTCCTCGAAAATAGTGATGGCCTCCATCAAAAATTTCAAACCTTTTTCCCGCTCTTGCGGAATCCTGGCATATAATAATCCCATCATCCATTTTACAACCGCCCAGGGATGCGTGTATGGCGCAAACGCGGCACAGGCTTTTTCCAGGAAATTAATCGCTCTTCTTAATTCTCCCATTTGCTGGATTGCAACAGCAAGTTTAACCCAAATCTCCCCCGTTTCCTGCGGATCAAGATTAGACCTCCCAATAGACATCAACAATCTGGAAACCTCATAGGCTTCCGGGAATCTTCTCTGAATAATTTGTTCTCTTAGCCTGTCAACATAATGCTTGGCGACCTCATTTATCTTTGAAGGCTCGAATAGATTTAACCAATATTCAGCCTCTTCCACTGTACCCGCCATATCAATATTCATTTCTTCCAGGCAGTGTACATACCAGTTTACTCCATCAGCATCTCCCAATTGACTACGCTGAGCCTGACACTCTACAAATGTCCTTCTGGCAAGAAACCAATGAGAATATGCATTCGCGTTTTCCAGTAAACCCCACTCAATCATTCCCAATAACCACAACGCCACACCGTGCTGATGTGAACCTGGTCTAAACAGCTCAGTGGCTCTAACGGCTTCAGCATATGCATTTCTTAAATCCTGATCTGCGAAGAAATACCGGGCTATCCCAAGGCGAATTTCTGCCGAATGTAATGGTCTGGGTGTGTTGGCGGCCGCCCTTTTCAATTCCTCCAGAGCATCCATCTTGGCAGTATTCGACAATCGGTTATCACTTAATTGAAAAAAATTCAGGATGTCCCTGTTAGACAAATGGGTGGGAGTGAATCGATTCAACCATCCAAAAACTTCATCAAAAGTTAAGAGCATTTTTATTCTCCTAAAATATCCTCAAAAAAGGAGGTTTTTTGGTCCTGGTTATTTCCAGGCTTTTGCCTGGAATTCACCCAATTCTCAATGATTTCTGCAGTTTTCAAAACCAGCAATTTTCGAATTGTCTCTGCCGGTTCTTGACCCCAATTTACATCCTTTAATGCCTCAGTGAGAGCAATTACCATCTCAGCATGAGCCTCCGCCCTCCCCATTTCCAAAAACATTTGACGCTTTGCCTCGCCATAAGCCCGCTGAACCTGAGCATTTCCTAACCAATCTGCCGCCCAATAATCCGTTCTCTGTTCATCTACCGCGGGATCAATTTCAAAATGGCCTATATCCACCCAGACCAACTCTGCCCCATTATTTCTCAAAGAATTCTTAGTTGGACCATGCAGGAGTGAGTAACGAATCTCCCTGCGGGGATCAATACCCGCTTCCCTGGGTGCCGTCAGATAATCAATATCGTGTTCACTGATGAAATCGGTGATTCCGCCCACCACGGCTCGGCCCACCACTGTTTTCCAACTATCGGGTCCCGAATCCGTCACCGGCAGGTTATAGGCTGAATTCCATAACGCCCTCTCATCGAATGGGTAAGGATCGTCAATGGTACGTTTTTTTGGACGCCCATATTGAAGTTCCGGGAACAAGCGGTATCGAAATTGAATATCCCTGATCGTAAGCCGAATGCCGTCCCGCGAAATCGCAGGGATATCGGAACGGGAATCTTGCTGTTCATCCAGGTTGACTATTTGTCCAATGGTTTCGAATGGACGCAAATAATAACTTTCACGAATTGAAATCGTGGAGGGGCGCCTCAATTCCTTAAACATGACTGCATTACCCGGCTGAATAATGACATGCCCAGGTCCACCAATCACATCAATTAAGTTCACCTCATTTTTTTCAAGTTTCTTTTCCCCACCATCCACGATAATCCGCGGAACAAACAGGGCAAACAGGGAAGAAATCACATAACGAACACCCTGACGCAGTCGGGGAAGAGCGTAAATATCTCTCACATACGAACCAGCCGCTAATGTCACAAATACTAAAACTGAGAGTGCAGTAATCATGTAGCGCGCTGTATGCGGATTGAGGGCTATTCGGAAAAACTCAACCAGAGGGGCATTCCAGAAATTTTGAACCATTTCCTTCAACTCTGGTTCAAAAAACATTCCTGCAAAGAACAGAAACACAATTATCAACAGGAACAGGGCAAAAATCCTTAACAACCCCGATATGCGGTGCTGAACTTGATAACTCCGCTGTGGACGGGTTTGGTTCATCTGCTGCCCTCCCGATCCCTTTCTCCACCGATTTTCCCCTGTAAGAGCCGTAAAATCTCCAGCGTATGAGGAGGAAGCAATTGGCGGGTTTTGGGATCTGACGCTGAGGTTTCCAGAGAACGCAGTAAGCGCACAGCAATCACTTCATCGGGTAAATCCCCCGATTCAAAAATTTCCTTGAGGTGTGTGGCCAGATCTACCTGCGCTTTTGCGCGCGCTCTTCCCAGAATACGCATGGCTTCAAATTCCAGACTGGCAGTCCGAATAGCAGTATCTCTTTGCCAGGGAGCACGCCACGACTCCAGGCGATGATGGTAAATGGCTTCGTTGACCGGATTGATATCCCCAAAGTTACTGCTGATGACCTTAATTCCGCGATCCCTGAGCAGTTTGGGATTCATCAGGGGGAAAACCTCACTCACCACAATTTCCGAAACGTGATACACCCGCCTTTTTTGGAAGGGCTCTCCGTTCTTGAGAAAGACCATACGATAAGAAAGCAAACCATTGTTTCTGACCGTATTGCGAAGTCTGGTGCGGTAATTGGCTACTCCCGGGGTCCTACCCTGTAATTGATACAGTTCATCAAACCTCACCTGCGAAAGAATCTCGCGGAAAACACTTGCCGCAAAACGCGCCGGCAACTCCGTCCAGGGCAACACCCGATCCTCTGAACGGGCTTGGGCAAAAACCGCTGCGAAAACCCTCTCCCGGTCAAATTCTGGCTGGTTGGAAACCGGTGGCAGGGGAGTGTAGGGTTTATAATCTCTCTCACCTAATCCATGCGAGACATGATGGATTTCTCTGCGATCATTTCTTTCCAGTTCATCCTCAATGGAACCTACACGAAGATAATCGTGATTTACCCGCTCAAAACGAATCACCCGCAGATGATCGGCGTCGCGCTCTCTTCCTTCGTAAGTCACTTCTACAATATCAGGAGGTTGTCCTATCGTAAACAGACAATTGACATTCGCATAAACTTCAATACCATCCCGCGTATATGCAGTGACCCCACGAATCACCCGAAACTGCCGCCGAAGGTCCACTGTCCCGCGAATCCGTTCACGCTTTCGCATAAAAACGATTCCAGGGCCAAACACCCGAGGAGATTGAGGGCGATCTGCCAATCCCAAAAGGACCTGCACCCGATGGAAGAAATCTTCAAGCGCTCTTCCAATCCCCGGCGGTGGAACTGTTTCTTCTAACACCACAGCCGAATTAAAGTCCACCACAATGACTCCAGGTCCACTCCGAACATCCTCGCGGGTGCTAATTACCTTCCCATCTTTTACAAACACAGCCGGCCCATGTAATCGCACAATATATAACAACAAACGCCAAATAGTGCGCCACACTTCTTTGGCATTTTGGACAGGCAAGATGGCTTGCGAGGAAACCATCCACATGTAGAGCAAACCAATCAGGAAAAAGCCCAAGAAGTTATAAAGGATAATTCCAAAAGAATTCCGAACTCTAGCATCTTGTAATTTTTCCCAATCCCGCAGGACTTCAAAGAAGGTTTTCAACTCATTCTGAAAACTTAAGACAAAAACAAGGACCAAAAATCCCACCAAACCAATGGTGAACAAAACCCTGCTTTTCTTGTTTGGTTCGCCCAGATACATCGGGGGGTCCTTTTCGTGTGAGAAATAAAATCCCTCTTGGTTAAATCAGTATAGTCTTGATAAATTCTCTTTGTCAAGCAATGCTACCGTATAGAAAACGATTAAAAGAAAAAGGCACTCTTTGTAGAGTGCCTTGTAAAAACCTCCATCATAGCGTTGTTATTTTGTTCCCCTCCAGAACCCCTCAATCACTTCCACCGTATCAGCCAAACGTTCAAAATGAGGTAAACCTTTAGACGGTACCATCCGGACTGCCTGCCAGAAGGGATTTTTCAGCAACACATCGGGTAAACGTTCAAAGGAAGTATACAGATCGCGGTCATAGAGTACCAGAACTGGGGTTTTAAGCCGTTCGTATACCTGAGTGCGCACTTGAGGAGTAAATAACTTTCCCGTAATAAAGTAAAGCGGAGCATGTTCTGCCCCTGGCTGATGGGCACTGGCATAGGCATACTCAATAAATCCAGAAGGGACATGACCAACAAAAGATTTCTTAAGGAAAAATTCAATACTGGTACGAGTGGCTAACAAATCAAACAACGGTCGTGCCCACAAAGGGAGCGTTAATAACGCATGAGCAAAATGCCCAATTGGAAATCCCCCAAAAGCGAAATCCATGCCTGGAAGCAAATTTTTTCCCAATCCTGTTGGAGAAATCAAAGTTAAGGAGTTAAACCATTCGGGATAGGAAAGCGCTGCGCGGCTGACAAATTCACCGCTGAGTGAAAGCGCAATAACGTCTACGGGCTGTTTCACTTGGGATGAGAGGAAATCCACAATGGTATCCTCATACAACTGGGGCGTGTAAATCCGGTCAGAGCGCTCTGAAAAACCAAAACCGGGAAGATCTATGGCATATACAGGACGCTGTCCGCGAAAATACAAGAACAATGGGGAAACCTCATAAGCACTCGCTGCAGCATTAATACTGTGAATCAACACGACAGGACGCCCCGAGCCGGACAGATCAAAGTAATAATTCACCCTTCCCGCCAATTTGGTAAAGAAGGATTCTCTATTCGCGGGAATCGCCTCAGGTAAAGGTACACGGTGGTTAATGCCAAAATGGCTGTATAAAATCCACCCGCCAGCAGCAATGGCTGCCCAACCTGCAAAAGATAACCCCTTCCCTGCATCCCGCGGTTTCTGGTTCCGTAACACCATTCTCCACCTCTCTGGAAAACACTTTTATGAAATTATAACGTGAAACGATAAGGATTTTCCGGCTAAATCCTTCTAGAAAATTTTTGAAGTCTCTTAGTCGTGATGGTAAAAAAACAGGAAAAGGTTATAAACTACTCTACCACGCAAGTATTCAAATCAAGTCCCCACTGTTTTAATGTCTCAAATGCTGGAACTTTTCTAAATGCCCGCTCTGTAGCCCATGAAAGAATATCCGCATTTCTGGCAGCAGTAGTACACAAACGCTCAGGGGTAGGAAAAATGGAAACCCTTGCCAGATCAAGACGGTCTGCATCCCAACAGGTTTGAACAGTCACATCTTCATGAATAAGACCATCGGAATGATAACGAATGGCTCGAACAAGCAAATCCATTCCCTCCTCGTCAAGATGGAAGTACTTGCCATTTAATTTTTGAATCCACTTTGCGCTTTCCAAACCATGCTGACGATCGATTCCCTCATTCGTTCTACACACATCATGGGACAGGGCAAATAACGCAACAACATCCAGACGAGCCCCTGTGCTCTGGGCTAATCGCATCCCATTCTCATATACCCTTGCCCAATGACAGGGACCATGAATAGAGTACATTCCTAGGGAGAATCGTTTTAATGCCTGATCAATGAGGGCGGGAGAAATTACCCAATCAAATCGAAAGGAAGAATCACCAAATTGCGTCTGCATACAAATGAGTATACAGGAAAAACAAACCGATGTTACACTATATGCGCCTGAAACTTAAACTTTTTCCCTGTATTTGGAGTGCATTGGTGAACAAATTTTTCTACGTGATCTTTTCCTCTATGGTATGCCTTGTTCTCTTCTTTTTAATCACCACAAATATTCAGGCATCGTCTCTTTTACAGCAGGAAACTCCCTATTATCCTCCGGAACAGACCGGGCAAGCACCTACAGAATCCTACCCCTATCCTCCAAACGGTTCCCTTTCCCCTACCCCCTCAGGAGAAATCTCCCCCACACCAAGTCGCACGGTCATAACCTCCACTCCTGTTGCTTCATTAAAGACCCCTATTCCTTTTATTGAAACACCTCAAACGCAACCCACGTTCGTCAATCGTTATGCTACCGAAATGGCGGAACTGGCGCTATCGCGCATTCTCCCAAACGCCACGGAAGAGTTCCCCTCAAGGACACCTTGGATCCCTTCTTCTCCCCAAGCCAATGCAGTGGCTTCGGATTCTGCCAGAGAAAAGGCTTTCAACCTTTCAAGTTTTGGGTTAGGGGTGTCCATCTCTTTGATACTGGTTTTGGGGTTCTTTCTCGTTTTTCGATTACTCCAAAGTGGTGAATTCCGTAGCGAACGTTGAAGATTTGATTCATGGCTCTTGCTATCGAGTTAAGTGGGCTTTATAATCAGCGCAAACAGGATAAACACCTTGCGGAGGAAGATGGACTCTTTTCGCACTGAGCTATTACCCGAAGAACAACCGGCAGAGCCAAAGAAAAATCCGGTTCTGAATTTCCTGTGGGAAATTGTTCAAACTGTAGTCATGGCAATGATCCTGTACTTTTTGGTCGACATGATGATTGGAAGAGTACAGGTTGAGAATATCAGCATGGAACCTACACTGCAACCCGGAGAAAGGCTGATTGTTAACAAACTGGCATACCGTCTGGGTTCTATCAAGAGAGGGGATGTGATTGTTTTTCATTATCCCCGCAATCCTAACAGCGATTACATCAAACGAGTGATTGGTTTGCCCGGAGAAACAGTGCGAATTGCTGATGGCACGGTTTATATCAACAATGAACCTCTCCAGGAAGATTATATTGCCGCACCTGCCACCTACTTTGGGGAATGGACCGTGCCTGAAGGGCAGGTTTTTGTGCTGGGTGATAACCGTAATCAGTCTTTTGACTCACACTCGTGGGGCTTTGTTCCCAAAGAGATGATTGTAGGAAAAGCCATTCTGATTTACTGGCCTCCAAGCGCGATTCGTGTTTTGAATCAAACGCCATTAGTCAATGCAGCAGGACAACCATAGGAGAAAGAAAATGAAAGAAATCCTTACCCTCTTGGATGAATTCGAGCGAGTCCTCCCTCCTCTGGTACTCCCTGAGGAATTAAGCAGCAATAAACCCTTCTCATCATGGATTGATCACACGCTTTTAAAACCCGAAGCAACACCGCAACAAATCGAGCATCTGTGTGAGGAAGCCAAGCAATACCAGTTCGCTTCGGTTTGCGTCAATCCTGTTTATGTCTCCCAGGTAGCCCGGGCTCTCCAGGGGACCCCCGTGAAAGTGTGTACAGTGATTGGGTTCCCCTTAGGGGCTACCCCAACACGGGTAAAAGTTTTTGAAACCCGCACCTGTCTGGAAATGGGCGCTCAGGAAATTGACATGGTCTTACCCATCGGGCATCTACGGGCAGGAGAATTTGAGTACGTTCTGGAAGATATTTACAGTGTGGTAGAAGCCGCGCATGCTCAGGATGCACTGGTCAAGGTCATCCTTGAAACCGCTTTACTGGACCATCGACAGAAGATTGCCGGTTGTCTCCTCAGCCAGAAAGCCGGCGCAGATTTCGTCAAAACCAGCACAGGTTTTGGCCCCGGAGGTGCTACCGTTGAGGATATTGAACTGATGCGCAGAGTGGTTGGTCCGAATACCGGCGTTAAAGCCTCTGGTGGGGTACGTAATTTAGATATTGCCCGCGCTATGCTCCATGCCGGGGCAAATCGTTTAGGCACCAGTTCTGGAGTTATAATAATGAAAGAACTGGAAGAGGCAAAATCGAAAAAATGAGACGCTCTTTGGAACGCTATACCATACCCTGCACACAATGCCAGGCAGGACAAATGCACCAGCATTTCATCACCTACTTTACCTGGTTGGGCGATGAATTAATTACTGTGCCGGATTTTCCTGCATGGATTTGCGATGTGTGCGGGCATCGTGAGTATGACCCGGCGGCACTCAACCAGTTAAGCCTGATTCTCAGTCCCAATGCAGGGCGGCCGGTTTCTCGCTCGCGCGGCATTCCTCAGCGAAAAACAGATAAAAAAGGACAACGTCCAAGCCGCCCCTAGTTGAACACTTTTGAAGT
>FQKF010042527.1_pt1 | contig 15516 bp, 14 predicted proteins | sample 1504521 | NCBI WGS metagenome assembly FQKF01 (sample SAMEA4475357, study PRJEB15587) | soil metagenome | biome: Soil; feature: Field | place: India | collected 2015-03-11 | depth 0 m
GCCTCAAGACCCTCCTGGGCGCGCTTGGCAACACGAGCAGCGCGGGCTTTGGCTAAAATTTCGGCACGGCTCATCTTTGTTTCTTTTGTGGCTGTTTGTTGTTGTGCGGATTTGGGCTTCGCTGACGTTAATGCGTGCTTCTCTGCTTTATTTTCAGCGACACTTTGTGCTACTATGTTTAAATGGGCTAAATGGTGTTTGCAATGCCAGGCATAGAGTGCGATAGACTCCGGCAAGAAAACAATAGCATTGCGCTCTGGATGGAAATAGCCTTTTTCCAAATCATCCTCAGACAAAGACTCCAACAGGGATACCCAGCGCCGATGAAGCGCCATCAACAGTCGCAGGGACACTTTGACTGGCATTTCCGTTACATCGGCTGTTTTTGCCCATAGGTCTTGCTCATAGGGCTTAATAACAGGCGTCGGCTCTGTCAGCGCCATTTTCATGCGTATAAAAGCATTCATATGCGAGTCGGCCAGATGATGGACTACTTGGCGCACCGTCCATCCGCCCGGGCGGTAAGTCATGTCGAAATGGTTTCGACCAATTTTGCGGAGGACTTTTCTGAGCTCATTGGGTAAGCGCTCAATGGTGTGAATGTTTTCGCGTGTTTGCGCAAGCGAGTAGGTCTTTCCGTACTCAAAAGGGCCAATGGGATAGCGCAAATTATCTGTTTTTTTCATGTGTTCAGAATGCTTGGTGAAGATAGATGAAGCGTCGTTTGTCTAATGTAATGTTTGTCGGTGGCGGCTCTTGCGGCGAAGGCTCAAACGTTGTTGCCTCTGACCTCGGCGGCGGCTGAAAGAGTTTTTTTAGTAGTCTGATAATGTTCTTTACCGTTTATGTTTACGCGATTGCGACCAGGCGAAACGCCTTGCCTTTACTGCGTTGCGCTCTTATTGAGCACTGGTCGAAGTGGCTCAATCGCCTTTGTTCGGATATCCGGAATGCTCTTCTCAGGCGGCGCTGATCAACACTCAAGCGCGTTTCATTATTACTATTACTTAGTAAGCGCTACACCAAAACGATGTGTAGTCGTGCTTAAGTGTGTCTTCGCTTTGTAGAGGAGAGCATCGAACAAAGCGCCTGCTGTTTATTGCTTTGTCAGCTATCCTGTGGTAAAAACACAAGACAAATGTACAGGTGTTTATAATAATGGCATGGTCTTTCGATAGATTTTTTTAGAAAACACTGCACAGCCGCGCCACGTACAGCAAGTGCGACGCCGGCTGCACACCCTAAACGAAGGCTCTAATACTCTCGCAAAAAATTGATAATCAATTTTTTAAATAAATCGGTAAAGGCTCCATTTGTTGGGCACTCTATTTTTCTGACAGACCCCCTGTTCGGCAATGGGTACACATCCAGGATGTGCTATTTGCTAAAATGCTCGATATGAGGGCGTTGGCCTCATCCGTTGTAGCTGACGACTGATGGTTTTAGGAGGATATGTGGGTCTACAAGGACGGCATAACACTCCCTGAGAAGAGCAGTTTCTTTCTGTTTTGCCTATGCAGGTCTGTTTTTAATGGGGTTACTCGGTGTTTGGGAAAAAAGTAGGCTCGAGCGAACCGCAATACTGCTTGAGTTTTCAGATGTTTGCAAGTGAAAAGAGAAGAACGCCTCGTAATACGCGCAAAAAACGACCAAAGTCATGGGTTTTCAACGGGTAATGACATTAGAGAACCAGGCGGACATGCTGCTGTTTGTGCGTCGGCTGTTAGACGACGTGCAGGCCTTTGAGTACATGCTGGAGAACGGCTGGTTTGAAGACGATATCGTGCGCATTGGCGCCGAGCAAGAGATGTGCTTAGTGCACAATAAGACGTACAAGCCCGCCACCATCAATACAGAGGTACTGGCGAAGTTGACTGATGCGCCTTGGTGCGTTACTGAGTTGGCCAAGTTCAATTTAGAGACAAACCTGTCGCCCCGCGAGTTTACGGGCGAGTGCTTGAGCCAGTTAGAGGCGGAAAACCTGCGTTACTTGGCGCGCATTCAGGAGGTGCTAAACGATTTTGATGCCTCTATTGTGCTGTGTGGCGTATTGCCCACTTTGCGCAAGCACGATCTGGAGATGCACAACCTTACACCAGTGGATCGCTACTACGCCCTTATGGCAGCCATACAGAAGAACCTGCTGGGTACAGCCTTTGAACTGCGCATTGAAGGCGTGGACGAGTTACTGGTCAAGCACGAGTCGCCGCTGCTAGAGGCCTGCAACACCAGCTTCCAGGTACATTTGCAGGTGGCGCCCAGAGAATTCGTTAAGATGTACAACATTGCCCAGGCGCTGGCCGGGCCGACGGTGGCTATTGCGGCTAATTCGCCCTTAGTGTTTGGCCGACGCCTGTGGGCCGAAACGCGCATCGCGCTGTTTCAACAGAGCTTAGACACGCGCACCACCGCTGACCACTTGCGCGAGCGCCTGCCGCGGGTCAACTTCGGCTCAGGCTGGCTGACAGGCAATATCACCGAAATCTACAAAGAAGACATCAGCCGCTTTCGCGTACTACTGGCTGGAAAAATTGAGGAGGACTCTCTGAAGACCATTGCTGAGGGCAAGGTGCCCAAACTGCGCGCCCTGCAGATCCACAACTCTACCGTCTATCGCTGGAACCGCCCCTGCTACGGCATCTCGCCCAATGGCAAGCCGCACCTGCGCATCGAAAACCGCGTCATGCCTGCCGGCCCGACCGTCGTGGACGCCACCGCCAACGCCGCTTTTTGGCTCGGCGCCATGGTCGGCATGGGCCTGCACTACCCTGACATCACACGCGAACTGTCCTTCGACGATGTGCGCGACAACTTCATCAAAGCCGCCAAATTTGGTATTGACAGCACCTTCAACTGGATAGGCGACCGCAAAATACCTGCTCCCGAACTTATCCTCAGAGAACTGCTGCCCTTGGCCAAAGAAGGCCTTAAACACCGAAAGGTCAGCAGCAGCGACATCAGCAAATACTTAGGCATCATTGAGGCGCGCACCAAAGCCCACAAAACCGGTGCCCGATGGGCCTTGCGCTCTTACACGGCACTCAAACATCAGGTTACCAACGACGAGGCCGTCTCCTGCCTCACTGCAGCCATGATCAAAAATCAACAGCAAAACCAGCCTGTTCACACCTGGAAAGAAACCACCGCCGACGACCTCATAGACTGGCACCCATCCAAACTCAAGGTAGAGGAATTTATGTCCACCGACCTGTTCACCGTGCAGCGCGAAGACCTCATCGAACTGGTCGCCGAAATCATGAACTGGCGCCGCATCCGCTACATGCCGGTCGAAAACTCCAAGGGCGAGCTCGTCGGCTTGGTCTCTTCGCGCATGCTGCTGCGCCACTTCGCCCGCAGCAGAGGCCTTCAAAACAACGAACTGAGCACCGTCAAAGAAATCATGGTGGAAAAACCCATCACCGTAACACCGGAAACCACCATCATGGAAGCCATGAAAATCATGCAACAACACCGCATCGGATGCCTGCCCGTCGTAAAAGGCAAAGAATTGGTGGGCATCATTACCGAAATGGACTTCCTGCGCATTACCGCGCGACTGATGGAACGAGTAGAAAAATAAAACGCCATGCAGGCCTACCACGATCTGTTGCGACACATCCTCCACAACGGCGTGCGCAAAGACGACCGCACCGGCACCGGCACGCTGAGCGTATTCGGCTATCAAATGCGCTTCGACCTGCAGGAGGGCTTCCCGTTAGTAACCACTAAAAAGGTACACCTCAGAAGCGTCATCCACGAGCTGCTGTGGTTCCTCCGAGGCGACACCAACATCCGCTACCTCCACGAAAACGGCGTTACCATCTGGGACGAATGGGCCGACCCTGCCGGAGAACTCGGCCCCATTTATGGCAAGCAATGGCGCTCCTGGCAAGGCGCTGACGGGCGCACTATTGACCAAATAGCCGAAGCCGTGTATTTGCTTAAAACCAACCCCGACAGCCGCCGCATCGTCGTGTCGGCCTGGAATGTGGCCGACCTGCCCCAGATGGCCTTGGCGCCCTGCCACTGCCTGTTCCAGTTCTACGCGGCCCAGGGGCGGCTGTCGTGCCAGCTGTACCAACGCAGCGCCGATGTGTTCCTCGGCGTACCCTTCAACATTGCCTCCTATGCACTGCTCACTCTGATGATGGCTCAGGTGTGCGACCTGGAACCCGGCGAATTCATCCACACCTTCGGCGATGTGCACATCTACCTTAACCACTTAGAACAGGTACAACTCCAACTCTCCCGCACACCGCGCCCCCTGCCCACCATGCGCCTCAACCCCGCCGTTCGCGACCTCTTCACCTTCCGATACGAAGACTTCGAACTGCTCCACTACGACCCCTGGCCAGCCATCAAAGCACCGGTAGCGGTGTGAGGTCCTTTGTCTGCCAGGCGATTCCGGCTGATAGAAACGCATTACAGACGCGTTGAGGCGTCTCTGGCTAGCATTTGTTATCCCATGCCGGTTTTGTCCGGTCGAGTGGAATAGCCTGAGTAATTGATGCCATGCACGGTTGAGATGACTGTTCGAGTTGAAGCCTTCTTTGCAGTCTGTTTCTTTCACTGCGGAGGTCGCAGAGAAACGCCGAGAGCAACATCTCTGTGGCCCTCTTCGCCCTCTCTGCGGTTTTTAACCTTCCGCTTCGCAGTAGCCTTACGCAAGGGCAGTTATTCAGCAAGGCAACGTCGCCACGAATGCACGAACGACGGACGAAAGGTTCGTGCATTCGTGGCGACAAAAAACCTTAGCGCCTTCCCTGTTCTCTTCGTGCCTTCGTGGTAAGCCGCATTTGTGCATTCGTAGCGGCTCAAAAGAACCCTTTGTGCCTTTGTGGTAAAAAACTCATCCGTGCATTCTTGGAGGTATTGCCTTCTCGTGCCTCGAAGACGACACCTCTGAGGGCCCGTTATTCATTGACAAAGACCTTCCCGCCCTTCATGATGGCGGCAACGTGCTCAAGGGTTCGGATGTTGTCGAGCGGGTTTTCGGGCACGGCCACTAAGTCGGCGGCAAAGGCGGGAGCGATGCGTCCGATTTCGTTTTCTAAGCCCAGTAGTTCGGCGGCGTTTACCGTGGCAGCGCGCAGAATGTCCCAGGGCTTCATACCGGCCTGGGCCATGTAATGGAACTCTAAGGCGTTTTTGCCGTGCGGGAAGACACCGGCATCGGTACCGAAGGCGATTTTGACGCCGGCGCGGTAGGCGCGTCTGAGGGTTTCGGTGATGGTAGGGCCGATATCGAAGGCTTTTTTTCGGACAACCTCGGGGAAGAAGCCCTGGGCGCGTTTGGCGCTGTCGCTGACGGCCCATCCGGCGGTGAGGGTGGGCACGTACCAGACGCCGGCGGTTTTCATGCGGGTGAGCGTGAGGTCGCTCATAAAGGTGCCGTGTTCGATGCTGTGCACGCCGGCATTGATGGCTCTGAGGGCGCCTTCGTCGCCGTGGGCATGGGCGGCTACGCGGACGCCGAGGTCTTGGGCGGTGCGCACGATAGCGACCAGTTCATCTTCGGCGTAGTGGGGTAGGCGTCCGTCGCGGGCCAGGCTGAGTACGCCGCCTGTGGCGGTGACTTTAATGAGGTCGGCGCCTCGGCGCACCTGGTGGCGCACGGCGGCACGGCAAGCGTCGGGGCCGTCAGCAATGCCATCTTCGAAGCCGGGCGGTGGGTCGAAGAGGTCGGCTCGGGCTCCGGTGGTGTAGTCGCCGTGTCCGCCGGTGATGCTGATGGCTTTTCCGGCCGTCAGGATACGCGGGCCGGGTATCCAGCCTTGTTGCACCGCATTGCGCAGGGCGAGGTTGGCGCCGCGCCCGCCCAAGTCGCGTACGGTAGTGAAGCCTGCACGCAGCGTTCGTTCAGCATATATGACGCCCCGAATGGCCGACTCGGTGTCGTTGAGGGTGTAGCGCTCTGAGTAAGAGTTTCGGTTTTGCTCCCATTCCAGGTGGACGTGGCAATCAATGAGGCCAGGGAGGACGGTATAGTTTCGCCAGTCCACAACTTCTACGCCGGCGGGTGGGTGCTGGTAGCCCGGCTCTATGCGTGCGATACGGTCGCCCTCGACGACGATGGTCATCTGAACCAGCACGCGCTCGTCGGTCATGGTGAACAGGCGCCCACAATGGACGTAGCGCGTTTGTGGCATGACCGGAGTTGCCCCCAGGAGGGCTAATCCAAGAGAGAGGAGATAGAAGCGCGGTTTCATGAGCTCTCGTCTTTTTTATTGGTACCTTCCAGAAATGGAACGAATCGGAAGGCTTCGAAGGCTTCTTCGCGGTACTCGGTTTCGGACAGGCGGGTGAAGCGGTGCATGTATTGCACTTCTTCGCCCACGGGGATGACCAATCGGCCGCCGATGGCCAGTTGCTGTCGCAGCGGTTCGGGCACAACGGGCGCCCCCGCCGTTACGATAATGCCCTGGTAGGGAGCGTATTCGGGCAGGCCACCGAAGCCGTCGCGCCAGAAGCAGCGCACGTTTCGGACGCCCAATTGGGCCAGCAAGGCTTTGGCGCGCAGGTAGAGGGCCTCTTGGCGCTCCAGCGTATAAACGCGCGCGCCCAGCGCGGCCAGGATGGCCGCCTGGTAGCCCGAGCCGGTGCCGATTTCGAGCACGCGGTCGTTGGGTTTTACTTGCAGGAGCACCGTCATATAGGCTACGGTGAAGGGCTGCGAAATGGTTTGTTTATGGCCGATGGGAAAGGGCTTGTCTTCGTAGGCGTGTTCCTCGAAGGCTTTGTCCAGGAAGAAATGACGTGGTACGGCCATCATGGCGGCCAGGACGGCCTCGTCGGAGATGCCCCGCTGGCGGAGGGCGTCAATCATGCGTTTGCGCAGGCCTTGGTGCCGGTGGGTGTCCTTCATGGCAGGTCGTGTTTCGGAGGCGGAGACGCCGGAACGACGGCTCAAAGTTAGGCCCATGAGGCGCTTTAACCAAGTGCGCATGCGCAGGCTGCCGCCGCGGGATGTGACTTGTTCGATTTATGCCGTCTCATGGGCGGTTTTGGGGAAAAAGCCTCGTCATTTCAGACCTTTTTCGTCTCTTTGCAGCCAGAAGTGATCGGTCTTTTTCACGTACAAACCTTATCGCCTCAGTCTTGACGGAAGCAGTCCCATCCTCCTCTGCCGGGGCACAGCCTTCAGATGCCGAGCTGGTTGCCCGCTTTTTGGCCGAGCAGAATCCGTACTATTTCACGCTGCTTTATCGCCGCTATGCAGGTAAGGTGTACGCCAAATGCCTCTCGATGCTGGCTAACGAAGCCCAGGCGCGCGACGCCGTTCAGGATATCTTTATCAAAGTGTTCTTAAACCTCTCTCGTTTTAACGAGAAATCTGCGTTTTCGACATGGCTGTATTCGATTACATACAACTACTGCATTGACCTCATCCGGCGCAGAAAGAAGATGCCGGTGCTGCTGGCCGACGATGTGAGTCGCGTCAGCGACGAGCCGGTGCCTGAAGTGCCCGACAGCGTATTGCTGGAGATGAAGCAGGAGCGTTTGGAGGCGGTGCTTAGGCATCTTTCGGAAGGCGACCGCGTCGTGCTGCTGATGAAGTACATGGATGACATGTCCATTAAAGAAATGGCCGACTTTTTTCAGAAAACAGAGAGTGCCATTAAGATGCAAATCATGCGAGCCAAGATCCGCGCTCAGGCGATTTATGAGCAGTTGTATGGGGAGGATCCGCTGCTGTCTTGAGCATTCCCAACCGATTTAATCACCTTATATCTGTTTTGCTTATGCGAGAGTTCAACGCCTTCAAGAGATTGGAAAACGATTTGATGTCGCAGCTTCCACCGGAGCTGGAGCCTCAGGTGTTCAGTCAGGTGCGCAGTGCTGCGGCGGCTGGTCGGGTGGCCGATATTTTTCTCCCGTGCGCGCTGCGTACAGCGGCCCATCTGTTGGGTGGCGGTTCGCTGGGGCAGTACTCTTGCCTGCCGCCGGGGCGGAGTGTTGCGGGCGATGTGCTGCCGGATTGGCGGCGTCCCCCTGGGCGTTTCTGACCGTTTGCTTTACTCCTTCTCTCATTTTCCTCCTTTCCTTCTTTATTGCCTGTTCCCATGCTCGAAGAGTTTATCAATAAAATCAAAGACGGCGTATTTCAGGAATTGATTTCCCGCTTTTCGGAGGCTGCGCCTAAGTTGCTGTTTGCGCTGCTCATCTTGATGCTTGGCCGGATCATTGCGGGTTTGACTCGACGGGTCATCCAGCGCGTGCTGTCGCTAGCGGGCATAGACCGTTTGGCCGAGCGCCTCAACGACATTGACTTAGTGCAGCGCTCGGGCATGCGTATTGCGCTATCGGCTGTAGCGGGCCAGATGCTTTTCTACCTACTCATGCTGGCTTTTATCATCTTCGCCACTGATATACTGGGCATTCCAGCCATCACAGACATGGTGCGCGACCTGATTGACTACCTGCCGGCGCTGTTCTCGGCCTTTGTCCTGTTCTTGTTAGGCCTCTTTTTGGCCGATATGATTCGCGGCATCGTGCAGGCGACATGCCAGAGCATGGGTATTCCGTCGGCCCGCCTGATAGGGACGGCGGTTTTTTATTTCCTCTTCATTACGGTGGCCGTCAGCGCCCTGGCTCAGGCGAAAATCAACACCGGCTTTATCGCCTCGAATCTGACGGTCATTGTGGGTGCGCTGGCGCTGGCCTTTGCCGTGGGCTATGGCCTTGCAGCACGCGATCTGGTATCCAACTACATTGCCAGCCACTACAACCGCGACAAGGTGCAGGTGGGCCAGGAGGTGCGCATCGCCGGGGTACGTGGCAAGGTGGTGCACATAGACGCCACGTCGCTCATTCTGCAGACGCCCGACAAGGCGATCATTGTGCCCATGAGCAAGATGATGACCGAAAAGGTTGAAATTTTCTATCCTGATGGTCAGGAAGAAGACCTGCTCCCACCCGAGAGTACGGCGGCTCAAGATGTTTAATTTAGCAAACAAAATTCAGGCTTCTATTATGCGCATTTTAACCACTCTTTTTGCTTTCTCATTTGTTTTAATAGGTCCGCTTCAGGCTCAGGATGTTACTACTGCTGCTACCAAAGACACGACCTGGCGTTTCCGCGGTAGTTTAGGCTTCGATTTGAGCGGCTTAGGCATCATTAACCCACGCGTAGGCGCTGGCACTAACCGCCTCACCGTCGGTGGCCTGGGCACGCTCTCCGCCGACCGCATTGCTCAGCGCTCGTTCTGGAGAAACCAGGTAGCGCTCCAGCTGGTGCTCCAGCAACAAGGACGCACCTCACCGACGCAGCCCGAGGGCTTTTTGAAAAACTTAGACATCCTGCGCCTGACCTCCACGTACGGTTACAAGGTTAGTAGTAGTGATAAGTGGTTCGTCTCGGCAGACCTGCTGGCCCAGTCCCAGTTGCTTCCCACGTATCGAAGCAACTATTTGCGCGCCACAGAAATTGACGGTAAAGCCGACCGTGTCGTGGCCAATTTCCTGTCGCCGCTGATTATTCAGTTCTCTCCGGGTATCACGTTTAAGCCCAGCCAGCACCTCAACTTTCAGTACTCGCCGGTAGCCGTGCGGTTTATCTATGTGGCCGACGACTCCCTGGCTATCTTAGATATCCATGGCAATGAGGTGAAAAAGGACGCCCAGGGGAACATCATTGAATATAACAACTACTTCCTCGGCTTAGGCTCCGAGCTGGTCGGGCGCTATACTAATAAGTATTTCAATGATCGCTTAGCGGTGAACAGCACGCTGCGCCTATTTTCCAACTACCTCAATCAGCCGCAGAATATGGTCGTGCTGTTTACCAATAACCTCAGCATTCAGCTGCTCAAGGGCCTGTCGCTCGACCTGCTGGGCGAGGCGTTTTATGACCCGAGTTTGAAAATGATTATTGACGCCAATAAAAACCGCATCTACGGCGATAATGGCGATCGCTTAGCGCCAGCCACTCAGCTGACAGGCGCCTTTATGCTCAAGTACAGCGTGATTTTCTGATGCGCATTTTGATGGTTTGTTTGGGTAACATTTGCCGAAGCCCATTAGCGGCAGGTATCCTTAAGCACAAAGCTCAGCAACTGGGCCTGGAATGGTCGGTGGACAGCGCAGGCACAGGCGCCTGGCACGCGGGCGAGCTGCCCGACCCACGTTCTATTGATGTGGCGCGCCGCTTTGGCATTGACATCACCGATCAGCGCGCACGCCAGGTCTGTCTGGAGGACTTCGAGCGCTTCGATCTCATCTTCGCTATGGACCGGCAGAATCTGAGGCATCTGCAGCAGATGGCCAGCCGCCTGGAGCATCGGCAAAAAATCCGTTTGCTGCTCGATGTCCTCTATCCAGGCCAGGAGCAGGAAGTCCCCGACCCTTACTACGGCGGCCCGGAAGGCTTTGTTCAAGTCTTTAGCTTGGTAGAGGCCGCCTGCAAGCGACTGCTGGAGGAATACAGGCCTCAGTAAGAACGGCTTTCAAGCCGCCTAACACCCAACAGCCTTGAGCAGCGCCTTGTTGCTCGGAGCTGTAGGATGTTAGGGCACCAAAGCCAGTCCAGTCCTCTCCCCTGTGCCAGCGGCCTACGATAGGCCGACACCTGTCTTTGGCAGGGCGCCTTAGGCACTGGCGCCCGATTTTATTTTTTCGGCAAAAGCGCGTACTCGCTCCCGAAGGGCTGCGCTGTAATTGGCCTCGGTTATCCTGGTTTTCTCGGCCATGGCGTCTGCCAAAGGTACGTAGCCGTCCACCAAGGGTAAGGGAAAGGCTACTGTGGTGCGTGCCCAGATGCCGCCCACTTCTTGTATCTTGTGCAGCACTTGATTATAGCCATACTGGCCATCTTTTTCCTCGTCGGAGCTCTCGCACGTTACGGCAAAGTGAAAAGGCCGGGAGGCTTTCTGACAGGCCCGAATAGCCGAGCGCAGTGGAGCGAGCAACTGACCACCCCATATCGGCCCTAGGACAATGACCTCGTCGTAAGCGCTGATCTGCTCTTTGGAAAGGTGGACTGGCACCCGAAAATTCATAGCGGAGAGCAGGAAAAGAGCGGCTATGCTATTGACTACCGGCTCAATCTTGAGGGTATCACCGCTCAATTCCTGCGCGAGTTTTTCAGCGATGAACCGGCTATTGCCCGTTTTCGAATAGAACAGGATCAGATACTTTTTCATAAAAGTAAGTTTTAGCGTGATAGGAGCCTGTCGTCGTAGCCGTTAGCGAGGCGCCAGTGTGGCTTTTCCCTGCAAGAATAGCCTTTCTCACTTGCGTAGTAGGTGTTTCATGATTTCTTAATCGATATTGCGCGCGGTCGAGGTGGATACTCTCGTCCAAAGCCTTCTGCAATGCCGGGAGTTTTTCTCTTTCAACCGCTCTGTAAGGCTTTCCTGGGGTGAGGCGCTGTTCCGGACCTGTATTCCTGCCCTTACACAAGCCCGCCGCAACGCAGAAAAACAAAAAACCGCAGCGGGCTGTAGGGGTGCTTCGCTCGGCTTTTCTCTGCGTCTCTGGCGGTGCCTGGTTGGCTACTGGGCTGGTTTCGGGTCAATGAACGAGGTGGCGGCTGGATTGTTTGAGGGAGCGGTTTCCATCGTTGAAGATGCGTCAAGTGTTAAAAAATAAAATTTGCCCGGCAGGCATATACTATTTGCGTCTTCAGCCTTGTTTAAAGGGCGGTTTTCAGGCAATCACACATCACCTTTGAATTTCTCGCTTATGTTCAAGCCTTACCCGGAGGATGATCTCATGCGCTTTCTTTACCATGAAATGCCGGCAGAAGAAGCGGCGCGCATGAAGCAGCGTTTAGCGTCCGACCCTGTGCTGCGGGCGGAGTTTTACGATCTGCAGCGGGCGAAGCAAACGCTTCCGAAAGTTCAATTTTTACCGACGCCCAATACGCTTCACCGCATCCTGCAATACAGCACAAAAACGGCTTTAGAGGCCCAGCTCTAACCAAAGCGATGGCCTCCGGACCATGAAAGCAGCCCCCGCTCTGGCCCTTCGGAGTAGGGGGCTTTTTGTTGGCGGCTTTCGGAGCGACTCACGCGGTCTATTTTTACGGCCTCAAACGCGAGCGCATGGGTCGAAAATCCAAATCGTATGTGGCGGAAGCCGTAACCATTCACGGGCTGGCCGATAAAGGCAAGGCTGTTGGCCGGGCGGTCGATGGGATGGTCATGTTTGTAGAGGGTGCTGTGCCGGGCGATGTGGCGGATGTGTGGGTGTTCAGAAAACGCGGCGGCTTTGCCGAGGGGCGCTTAGAGCGTCTTCGGGTGCCTTCGCCGCACCGGGTGGAACCCTTTTGCCGACATTTTTCCGTGTGTGGGGGATGCAAATGGCAGCATCTGGCCTACGAGGCCCAACTGGAGCACAAGCAGCGGGCAGTCGCGGATGCCTTTGAGCGCATCGCCAAAGTGCCTGTGGGCGAATTTTTGCCCATCCTGCCCGCGCCACAAACGACGCATTACCGCAACAAACTGGAGTTTGGCTTTGCCAACAAGCGCTGGCTGTTGCCCGAGGAAATCGCCGACCCGACCACTGAAGCGCAACCCGCGCTGGGCTTTCACCGCGCCGGCGCCTTCGATAAGGTCGTGGACATCCAGGAGTGCTGGCTACAGGCAGAGCCTTCCAACCTTATCCGAAACACGGCCCGGCAGGTCGCTTTCGAGCAGGAACTGAGCTTTTACGACCTCCGAAAGCAACAGGGCTTCCTGCGCAACCTCATGCTGCGGCTGACCACTACAGGCGAGGCATTGGCCCTGTTCAGCTTCGGATACGAAGACCCTGAGGCCATCCGGCGCTACCTGGAGGCCTTACTCGAGCGGCTGGGCAAACATCTGACAACGGTAGTTTACTGTATCAACCCTAAAGCCAACGACATTGTGCTTGACCTGGACATGTTTACCTACACGGGCAAGGGCTTTGTGGTGGAACAACTGGGCGACCTGCGCTTCAAAATCGGGCCGAAATCGTTCTTCCAGACTAACTCGGCTCAGGCCAAAAACCTGTACGATACGGCGCTGGACTTTGCGGGCCTGACAGGGGAGGAGAACGTCTTTGACCTCTACACTGGTACGGGGTCTATCGCCCTGTATGCCGCCCGCCACTGCCGCCAGGTAGTGGGCATCGAGGAGGTGCCCGAGGCCATCACCGACGCAGAGGAAAACCGCCTGCTGAACGGCATTGACAACGTGCATTTTTACGTAGGCGACGTGAAGGACCTGCTGACGCCGGCGTTTGTGGAGCAACACGGTCGGCCCGATGTGGTCATCACTGACCCGCCGCGGGCAGGCATGCATGAGCGAGCCGTGCGTTTTCTGCTGGAATTGGGAGCGCCGCGCATCGTGTATGTGAGTTGCAATCCAGCCACACAGGCGCGCGATGTGCAGCTGCTGGCCGAGCGCTACGACGTGTTACGCGTGCGAACGGTGGACATGTTTCCGCACACGCACCACGTGGAAAGCGTGGCGCTGCTGCAGCGGCGCCCGTCGGCAAGGGCAGTCTGACGTTGAACCAATGGTGCCCTATCTGCTTTTAGTGGCTGCTATTTTTGCTATGCATGACACACCGCTCGCCCAGTGCTTTAGATTGGTTGCTGCTGTTGATCCTTACGGCCATTTGGGGTTTATCCTTTGTATTCATCAAGCATGCCATAGCTGTTTACACGCCGCTGCAGATGGCAATGTGGCGCATGGTGCTGGCTTTGGTGGCATATGCGCCGGTAGCCTGGTTGTTCTGGCCGCGCATTGATTGGACACGCTGGCGGGCGTTGCTGGTAGTGGCGTTTTGCGGCTCGGCCATTCCCAACTTTCTCTTTGCGGTGGCGCAAACGCGCGTGAGCAGCAGCTTAGCCGGCGTGCTCAATTCCCTCACGCCGTTGTTTACATTGTTGCTGGGCGCTATCTTTTTTCACTTTCGGCCTTCCGGCAGCAAGGTGGCGGGGGTCTCCTTGGGCTTTTTGGGCGCTGTGGCATTGGTGTTTGTGCAGCGCGGTCGGGTCGTAGATGGCCAGATAGAGTATGCGCTGCTGTGCGCGGCGGCCACGCTGTGTTATGCCATCAATGCCAACACGGTGAGCCGCTATTTGCGCGACCAGCATCCGGCGGCCATTGCCTCGGGGGCTTTTGTGCTCACCGGAGGGCTGTTCTTGCTGGGGCTGGGCTGGTCGGGCGGCTGGTCGGCAGCGCTGACGCATCCGGACGGGCTGGCCGGGCTGGGTTATATCAGCTATTTGGCGGTGCTGGGCACAGTGGGCGGCTCCATTCTATACTTTTGGCTTTTGCAGCGCACCAGCGCACTGTTTGCCACATCGGTAACATATCTGCTCCCTGTGGCTGCCTTGGCAGCCGGAGCTCTAGACGGCGAGGTGGTTGGTGCCTTCGACATGGTCAGCACGGCAATTATCCTGACGGGCGTGTATCTGGCGCGGAAATAAACGACCGGAGGGACCTGCGCGTTTCTTGCACAGGTGCCTCCGTCGGATGCCAAAGTGGTTACTATGGGCTTTGAGGACGACCGCTACTTGACTCTGAAATCGAAGGTGATGGTCCCGCATTGCTCCGACACGTCCGGGTCGGGAGCGAAGCGATATTGACGAGCCCAGCTGAGGGCTTTGTTGCGCAGCACACCTTCGGTAGTGGTGGAGCCGACCTGGGTGTAGGTGGCGGAGGTTACCTCGCCTTCGGAGTTGACGCACACGCGGATAGCTACTCGGCCGGTGTACTGGGTGTCGTCCACCATTTTGGGGCGGCTGACGACACGGCGGCCCGACAGGCCCCCACCGATGGACTCACCCACGCCCTGACCATCTCCGCCACCGCTGCCGCCGCCGCTGCCCCCCTGACCGAAGGGGTTGTTACCTGTGCCACCGGGCTGGCCCTGATTGCCGGGCTGGCCGGTATTGCCCTGGCCCGAGCCCGAACCAGGTTTGCCAAAAGCGCTCCCAAATTGGCCCCGTTTGCGGTCGGCTTCTTCTTTCTCGCGGCGCTGGCGCTCTTGCTCTTCAGCGATGCGGCGCTGTTCAGCGGCCTGCCGGTCGGCTTCTTCCTGTTTGCGGCGGCGCTCGTCTTCCTGTTGCTTTCGACGCGCCTCTTCCTGGGCGCGGCGCAGAGCGGCCACATCGGGGTCGGTCGAGGTGGGCGTGTTGGTGGCTGAAGGTGCTGCGGGCTTCGGCGGTGGCGAGGTCTTCTGCGGCGCCGGAGTGGGTGTGGGCCGTTCTGCAGGTGTTTTGCTCGAGGGGTCTTCCATTTGCTGGCCCTGAGGTGCGGGTGAGCTGCCCTGACCGCGGTCGGGTAGGCCGGGCGATGCTTTCGATCCGCCACCGCCCCACTCAATGACAATAGGTGGTGGCGTCTGCGGCGGTGTTTTCACGCCCACCTGCATAAAGATGAGCAACAGAAGCAGCAACAGGTGCAACAGCACACTGATAACAGCCGCTTTGAGGCGGTCTTCATCATTTTGTCGGGATGTGGCAGCAGACATGGCTTTTTTCTCTTTTAGATGAATACGCGACTATAAAATGCACAACTGCGCCAGATGCTTTTTTTTTTT